>Ga0255217_1000249_pt1 | contig 17390 bp, 16 predicted proteins | sample Miss_Atlam_RepB__FD_183046 | JGI IMG/M metagenome (GOLD analysis project Ga0255217, IMG submission 183046) | Freshwater microbial communities from Mississippi River, Louisiana, United States - Miss_Atlam_RepB_8d | ecosystem: Environmental > Aquatic > Freshwater > River | place: USA: Louisiana...
TTCATTATTCTTGATAAAACCTCTACGATAAAAGTTGAAGGTGAGGATCGGGTTCAGTTCTTGCAAGGTCAATTGACTCAAGATATTAATCTCGTCTCGCAAAATAAAGCGCTATACGCGGGCTTTTGTAACCCCAAGGGTAGAATGCTAGCTTTTATGTTGTGTTATTTAGATCATGAATCCATCCACATGCAAATAGATAGCTCCATTCAGGAATTTATACTTCAAAAACTTAAGATGTATATTCTTCGCTCAAAAGTATCCCTAAAGCTAGCCAATGAAACATTCACATGTATCGGTTTTGTTAGCTCCAAAGCGCTTCTCACAAAAAACATTCAACCTCCAAAAAATTATTTAGATATCATTCAATCAGATGACATTATGGTTATGCGTTTAGGAAAAGATCATGATAGATACCAACTTATGGGAGAAACTTCTAAAGTAAATGAATTTATGAAGCTTAACTTTTCTGAATATTCACCGATGAGTTTTGATGATTGGAATAATTTAAATATCTTAGATGGCATTCCTGATATTTACCCAGATACGCAAGAAGCATTTATTCCACAATCTTTAAATATGGACTTAATCGAAGGTATTAATTTTAAAAAAGGTTGTTATACAGGGCAAGAAATTGTTGCTCGAACACACTACCTAGGCAAAGTTAAAAGACGGATGTATCGCGCTTTTATTAAATCAAGGGCAGATCTTAATCCTGGTGATCTGATCTTAAATAACAATGGTGAAGAAATTGGTCAGCTAGTGAGATCAGCTAATGAAAATGATGAGAAAACAAACATGCTGATTGAATTAAGAGTTGATCAAGCGCACGAAGCGCTTTTCATTAAGAGTAAATTAATTGAAATTTTTTTAGAAGACCAAAAAAGATTTGATTAGTGCTTGGCTTGTGAATTACTTGAAGCTTCAGTTTCTTTTTTATCATTTTCGTGATTTGTCACTTGGAAAAAGATTTCATCTTGCTTAATCATACCAAGCTCATTCCGAGCTCTCTCTTCAATTGCTGAGAATCCCTGTTTAAGATCACTTACTTCAGCATTAAGTACATTATTTCTTACTTGATTATCCGCATTTATTTTTTTTTGAGTTTCTATTTGATGATTCAAACTCCATACGCGAAACCAACTACCTTTACCAAACCATAATGGATATTGCATTAACGCTATCAAAACTACAAAAATAGCAGTTAACGATTTCATATTATTTCTTCAATTGATAAAAACAAGAAAGGCCTGCATAAGATGAAGCTCTACCAAGTTCCTCTTCGATACGAAGCAATTGATTATATTTAGCAATACGTTCGGATCTTGAAAGCGAACCAGTTTTAATCTGTAACACATTTGTTGCTACTGCTAAATCAGCAATCGTTGTATCTTCAGTTTCTCCTGAGCGATGAGAAATGACAGCGGTATATCCTGCTTTTTTAGCCATTGCAATAGTTTCGAATGTTTCAGTAAGTGTACCAATTTGATTGACTTTAATTAAAACAGAATTAGCAACTTTGCGCTTAATACCTTCATCTAAAATTTTTGGATTTGTTACAAAAAGATCATCGCCTACAAGTTGAATATGTTTACCTAATCTTTGTGTTAACACAAGCCAACCATCCCAATCGAATTCACCCATACCATCTTCAATACTAATGATTGGATACTTATCACACCATGTCGCTAGATAATCTGTAAATTGTTCACTTGATAAAGATAATTTTTCAGAGGCAAGATGATATTTACCGTCCTTATAAAATTCAGTACTTGCACAATCAAGACCAAGGTAAACATCGCGGCCGGGCTCATATCCAGCTTGAGAGATAGCTTCCATAATCATTTGTATAGCTGATTCATTAGATGGAAGATTGGGTGCAAAACCACCTTCATCACCAACGGTCGTTGAGAAACCTTTTTTGCTTAGTGTTTTTTTGAGCGCTTGAAAAACTTCTGCACCGCATCTCATTGCTTCTCTAAATGTAGGTCTTCCAGCAGGAATAATCATAAACTCTTGCATATCGACACTATTGTCTGCGTGTGCTCCGCCGTTAATGATATTCATCATTGGTGTAGGTAATTGCATAGCACCTGAACCACCAAGATAACGATAGAGAGGTAAATTAGAATTTTTTGCTGCAGCTGTAGCTGAAGCCATTGAGACTGCAAGAATTGCATTGGCACCTAGACGACCTTTATTATCGGTGCCGTCTAATTCAATCATAGTTTGATCAATCAACGTTTGATCATCTACATCAAGACCCACTAATGCTTTAGCAATTTCGGTATTGACATGATTCACTGCATTTAAAACACCTTTTCCAAAAAAACGTTTTGCATCACCATCGCGAAGCTCAATCGCTTCTTTGCTTCCCGTAGAAGCACCTGATGGCACCATTGCTCTTCCCATCACACCAGAATCTAATAAAACATCAGCCTCAATAGTTGGGTTACCTCTAGAATCAATAATTTCTCGAGCAACAATTTGTTTCACAAAACTCATTCTTTTTCCTTCGTTACAGTTAATTATTTAGGACATCTCGATGAAACCTGCTTTTTTAACTGATTGATCAATTTCAGCTAATAACTCAAGCAATGCTTTCATTTTTTTAAGTGGCCATGCATTCGGTCCATCAGATAAAGCTTCTTTTGGATTGGGGTGCGTTTCCATAAAAATTCCTGCGATACCGCTCGCAACTGCTGCTCTTGCAAGAACAGGGACGAATTCACTTTGTCCACCACTCTTGTCACCCTGGCCACCTGGTTGTTGCACTGAATGTGTTGCATCAAACACAACAGGGCAATTCGTTTCTCGCATAATAGATAAACTTCTCATATCTGATACAAGCGTGTTGTAACCAAAGGATGCACCTCGTTCACAGACCATAATGTTATCGAGACCGCCGTTAGCTTCTTTAGCTTTTGTGACGACTTGTTTCATATCACCTGGTGCTAAAAATTGACCTTTCTTAATATTTACAGGTTTACCTGACATTGCAACAGCATTAATAAAATCAGTTTGTCGGCACAAGAAAGCCGGTGTTTGGAGCACATCCACAACACTTGCAACTTGTTCAACTTGAAATTGATCATGCACATCTGTTAGAACTGGGACACCAATTTGCTTTTTGACTTCAGACAAAATTCTTAATCCTTCATCAATACCAAATCCTCTGAAAGTTTTATTTGAGCTTCGATTCGCTTTGTCATAAGAGGATTTAAAAATAAATGGAATATTGAGTGCTATAGTCATTTCCTTTAACTGACCTGCTACATCTAAAGTCATTGCTTCAGATTCAATCACACAAGGACCTGCGATTAAAAATAATGGGTGATTTAATCCAATATCAAAGTTACATAGTTTCATGATGCACTTCCTTTAGATTGTTTGTATTTGAGTGCAGCTTGGATATAGGCTTTAAATAATGGATGACCTGTTCTTGGATTGGAAGTAAATTCTGGATGGAATTGACAGCCTACAAACCAAGGGTGTTGATCTTGCGGTAACTCAATAATTTCACAGAGCTGTTCAAAAGGTGTTCTAGCGGAAACTATAAGTCCTGCTTTAATGAACTGATCCACGTAATGATTATTAACTTCATAACGATGACGATGACGCTCATTAACTTCAGCTCCATAAATTTTATTCGCAAGGGTGCCTGATTCGATTGGACACTTCTGCGCACCCAATCTCATTGTGCCACCCAGGTCTGAGGAATCATCTCTTTTTTCAATTGTACCCTCGGATGATTTCCATTCAGTGATTAACCCAATCACTTGATGCTGAGCATCTTGATCAAATTCAGAACTGTTTGCATTTTTAAGCATAGCTTTATGTCTTGCAAACTCAACCACAGCTAATTGCATACCTAAACAAATACCTAAGTATGGAATTTTATTTTCTCGTGCAAACTGAATGGCTTTAATTTTGCCTTCAGTACCTCTTTTTCCAAAACCGCCTGGCACCAAAATTGCATCCATATTTGCTAATCCTTTGGTACCACTTTTTTCAATTTCTTCTGAATCAAGATAATGAATTTTTATTTTTGATGATGTGTGTATTCCAGCGTGAATCAATGCTTCTGTGAGTGATTTATAAGACTCAGTCAAATCTACGTATTTGCCCACGAATGCAATATCAATATGATGTTTTGTATGTTTCAACGCATCGGTAATTTTGTCCCAGCTTGAAAGATCTGCAGGTTTCGCGAGAATATTTAATTTGTGGCAAACAATTTCATCAATCATTTGTTGATGAAGCAAGCTTGGTATTTTATAAATGGAATCTGAATCAACCGCTGAAATAACTGCTTCAGGTGCAACGTTTGTAAATAGAGCTATTTTTTTTCTTTCATCATCTGGAATAGCGCGATCAGCTCTACAAATTAAAATATCTGGTTGAATACCGATCTCTCTTAACTCTTTAACAGAGTGTTGTGTTGGTTTTGTTTTTAATTCGCCCGCTGTTGAAATAAAAGGAAGCAATGTAAGGTGAATGTAACAAGCATTTTCACGACCTTCCTCAAATCCAATTTGACGGATAGCTTCAAGAAAAGGAAGTGACTCAATGTCTCCAACTGTGCCGCCCACTTCAACGATTGCAACATCAGCGCCATTTGCGCCATTCTTTATGTGTAACTTAATCTCATCTGTAATATGGGGGATGACCTGAACTGTCTTACCTAGATATTCACCGCGACGCTCTTTGCGAATAACGCTGTCATAAATCTGGCCTGTCGTAAAATTATTTTTCTTACCCATGCGCGCTGAGATAAAACGTTCGTAATGACCAAGATCAAGATCGGTTTCTGCACCATCATCGGTCACAAAGACTTCGCCATGCTGAAATGGACTCATCGTACCTGGGTCGACATTAATATAGGGATCAAGTTTTAGCATCGTCACTTTGATACCGCGTGACTCTAGAATTGCGCCGAGACTAGCGGCTGCGATACCTTTACCCAAGGAAGAAACGACACCGCCAGTAACAAACACGTATTTGGTCATGGAAAGGCTTTTAAATAATTGCTGACGGGAGTCTATTTTACTTTAAAGCCATGTGTCTCACAATTGAAGTTTGTGATTTCTCATAGAGGGAAAGGGATTTCAAAGGTTTTTATCAAAATTAACTTAAAATTAGCTTTCTTTTAATGGATAAAATAATCTTGTGTCAACCCGTTTTGATAAAAAAACATCTCCACAAAATCTGTGGATAACTTTGTGGATAAAGATGACATAAATTTATAACTCTTGAATTTATAAGCATTTTTTTAAATCGCTTATTTTTTAAGCTAAATAAAAGTTATTTAAAATCAATGACTTAACTTATGTCTCTAATTCTATTAGGATTTTTGGTTTAAGTTAATGTAAGTTCTTAGAAGATGTGCATAACTGCACTATTTTGGGGAGTGCATCGAGCGTATTTTGATGTGATATCGCAACCACTGAATCTAAATTCATACCACGTAATTCAGCAAAAAAAGTTGCGATCTGATGCAATTCTTGGGGTGCATTTCGACTTCCGTGGCCTAGCCATGATGGGGGAATATCAGGCGCATCTGTTTCCAACACAATAGACTCTATAGGTAATGTTTTTGCTAACATTTGAATATGTGTAGCTCTCGAATAAGTCATCGCCCCACCAAAGCCCAATTTAAATCCTAATTCAATAAAAGCCTCGGCTTGTTGCATGCTGCCGTTAAAGGCGTGCGCAATACCGCCCCTCACTGGATAACGTCTTAAATTTTTAAGTACATCATCTATCGCCTGCCTTACATGCATGATGACAGGCAAATCAAATGCGTTCGCTAATTTTAATTGTGCTACAAAGATTTCTTCTTGAATTAATTTGTTATCTTTTGTGACAAAAAAATCTAAGCCAATCTCACCCACTGCGATAGGCTCATATGTTTTTAAATAAGATTGCAACGTTTCTAAATCATCATCTTTCATATCATTGATATACATCGGATGAAAGCCTAATGCATAAAAACAATTGGGAAATTTTTTTCGAAGATTGATAACGTCGTCAAAACCTCTTCGATTTACTGCGGGGACAATAATTTTTTCGACGCCATGATTAAACGCCTCTCTAACAATAGCATCTTGCTGTTGATTAAACTCTAATGCATCTAGGTGACAGTGGCTATCAATAAGCATTACGAATAATTACTTTAATTTGAATCGCATTCTTAAGTCTTGACCGACCCAGCGATGATCTATAAGTGTTGTAGTAATTTTGTTTTCTAGATCTTCATAAGCAGGCAATGTAAACATACCCTTAGCTTCTGAACCTAAAATCACAGGCGCATAATAAATCATAAGCTCATCAATTAAATGCGCTTTTAAGAATGCGCCATTTAAACCTTCACCTGCTTCGATCCATACTTCATTCATTTCACGCTCAGCAAGCATTTTAATAAGCGCTACTAAATCAACTTTGCCACTATCATCTATTTGAGTGCATTCAATACCTAAAGCTTCTAATTGCGGTAATTTTTTTTGTTTGTCATTGGCATAAACTATAAGTAAAGGTTTTTCATGAAGGATGTGAGCATCTAATGGAATTTTTAATTCTGAATCTACTACTACTCGTAAAGGTTGGCGTGCATTTTCATACAGCCTGACAGAAAGTTTTGGATTGTCAGATAATACAGTACCGATACCAGTCACAATAGCGCAAGAAGAAGCTCGCCAGTATTGAACATCAGCCCTTGCGGCGTCACCTGTAATCCATTGACTCTTTCCATTATGAAGCGCAGTTTTTCCATCTATCGATACGGCAAGTTTCGCTCTCACATAAGGTAATTTCTTTGTCATACGAGAAACAAAACCCATATTTAATTGTTGTGCTTGTGTTTCCATCACACCGACTTCAACTTCAATAGAAGCTTCTTTTAATTTTTGAATACCTTGCCCTGATACCAAAGGATTAGGATCTTGCATGGCAATAAATACTTTTTTAACTTTAGCTTTGATTAAAGCATCAACACATGGGGGCGTTCTTCCAGTGTGAGAACAAGGCTCTAATGTGACATACACATCGCTACCTTCTGACTTACTCCCAGCTTCTTCCAATGCTAAAACTTCGGCATGAGATTCACCCGCTTTGGCATGATAGCCACGACCTACAATTTCATTGTTTTGAACGATGACACAACCAACTCTTGGATTAGGAGATGTGGTGAATAAAGCTTTTTCTGCAAGCCTCAAAGCTTCACTCATGAAAAATTGAGGTGAATGTGAATTCATTTAATCAAGGTCTCGAATAACATCATGGAAATCTTCAACATCTGAAAAACTTCTATAAACAGATGCGAAACGAATATAAGCCACCTTATCCATTTTTTTTAATTCGTGCATGACATTCTCGCCTAATTCACGCGCAGTAATTTCTTTCTCACCATACGCTAAAACTTTTTGAATGATACGTTCAATCGCTTGATCTATATATTCAACAGGTACAGGACGCTTATGAAGGGCACGGCTAAATGATTGGTGAAGTTTATTTCGACTAAAGTCTTCTCGTTTGCCGTTTTGCTTTACGACTTGAGGGAATGTGAGCTCGACTGATTCATATGTAGTAAAACGCTTATCGCATTCTGAACAACGGCGGCGGCGGCGGATTGAATTACCTTCGTCGTTCACTCTTGAGTCAACAACTTGGGTATCATCGGTTCCGCAGAATGGGCATTTCACTTGATATATTTAAATCTAAATTAAGATCCGTAAACAGGAAATTGAGCGGTTAAAGCAACAACCTTAGCTTTAGTTTCGTTAATCACCTTTTCATCATGCGGATGATCAAGGATATCTGCAATCATTTGCGCTACCATATCAGCTTCTTTTTCTTTAAAGCCTCGTGTCGTAATCGCAGGAGATCCAATACGAATACCTGATGTCACAAAAGGACTTTCTGGGTCATTAGGGATTGAATTTTTATTCACTGTAATATGCGCTTGGCCTAAAAGAACATCAGCTACTTTTCCAGTTAATCCCTTAGGTCTTAAATCAACTAAAAACACATGAGATTCCGTACGACCTGAAATAATGCGCACACCCCTTTTACTTAATGATTCGGCCATGGTTTGTGCATTTTTAATAACTTGTGTTTGATACACTTTAAATTCTGGTTTTAATGCTTCCAAGAAAGCAACAGCCTTGGCTGCAATTACATGCATTAAAGGTCCGCCTTGAATACCAGGGAATACAAAACTATTAATACTTTTTTCGAATTCAGCTTTAGCCAAAATGATACCGCCACGAGGGCCTCTTAAAGTTTTATGTGTGGTCGATGTTACAAAATCTGCATAAGGCACTGGACTAGGATAAACACCGGCAGCAATTAATCCTGAGTAGTGCGCCATATCCACCATGAAATAAGCACCTACTTTTTTTGCGATTTGTGACATACGTTCCCAATCGAAACGCAAGGCATAAGCTGAAGCGCCTCCAATAATGAGTTTAGGTTTTGATTCGATCGCGAGCTTTTCCATTTCATCGTAATCAATCTCTTCATTAGCATTCAATCCATAAGGTACGATTTTAAAAAGTTTGCCTGATAGATTTGCAGGGGAACCATGGGTTAAATGACCGCCATGTCCTAAGTTCATACCCATGATCGTATCGCCAGGTTTAAGTATTGAAAAATACACAGCTTGATTCGCTTGGCTACCTGAGTGTGGCTGCACATTCACATATTCAGCACCATATAATTGCTTCAGGCGATCGATTGCAATTTGTTCAACGTTATCTACAAATTCGCAACCGCCATAAAATCGTTTACCAATATAACCTTCTGCATATTTATTTGTAAGTTGAGAGCCTTGAGCTTCCATCACCGCTGGACTTGTGTAATTTTCAGATGCAATAAGCTCGATATGGTCTTCTTGTCGCTTCACTTCTTGAGTGACTTGAAGTGCAATTTCTGGATCCACAATACTTAATTTTTGAGCTTTGCTAAACATGTCTTTATTTCCGCTATGTATTTAAAATGATTAGAGATTTTTGTCTCAGAAAAGTCGATATTTTATCATGGGTCTGACCTATCTTTCTTAATGAAGTTCTATCTTAGATAAACTCTAAAAGTTATAATCCTCGTGACTATATTGAAGAGAAAGGTTTATATGCATTGGACTGATAGCCAAAGAATTGCCGAAGCTTTATATGACAAATATCCTGATATAGACCCTAAGACGATTCGGTTTACTGACTTATACCAGTGGATTTTAGATCTTGAAGGCTTTGAAGATGACCCTAATAAATGCGGGGAAAAAATTCTAGAAGCCGTTCAGCTCGCATGGATTGAAGAGTCCGAATAGATCATGGCATTACTTCCTAAAGAAATTTTTAAAGCCTATGACATCCGTGGCATTGTGGGCAAAACCCTCACGCCTGCATTTGTAAAAACTATAGGTCAAGCTATTGGAAGTGAAGCAATGGATCGAGGGCAAAAAGATATTTGTATTGGCTTTGATGGCAGGCTTTCAGGCCCAGAATTATCTCAATCACTCATCAAAGGCATACTTAAAACAGGTATTAACGTCATTAATCTAGGCATGGTCACAACGCCCATGGTTTATTTTTCTACGTTCTTTCTTAAAACTCAATCAGGGGTCATGGTCACAGGAAGTCATAATCCGCCTGACTACAATGGTTTAAAGATAGTTTTAGGAGGCGATACCCTATCAACAGAAGCAATACAGAAACTTTATACCCGCATAGAAGAAGAAAACTTTCATGAAAGCCAAGGATCCGAAAAAAAATATGATATTGCAAATGACTATATTGAAGCGATCAAAAATCATATTCATTTGAAACGTCCCATGAAAATTGTCATTGATTGCGGCAATGGTGTAGCAGGGGCTTACGCTAGACAAATTTATGAAAGTATTGGCTGCTCTGTCGAAGAATTATTCTGCGATGTGGATGGCACATTTCCAAATCACCACCCTGATCCTTCTGAGCCTCATAACCTAAATGATGTCATAGCACATCTTAAAAAAAGTGACGCTGAATTAGGTTTTGCATTTGATGGAGATGCCGATCGTTTGGGTGTAGTGACAAAAGATGGTCAAATCATTTATCCCGATCGACAACTTTTATTATTCGCAGAAGATGTATTAAGTCGTAATCCAAACGCCACCATTATCTTTGATGTGAAATCAACACGTAATTTATTTCAATGGATTAAAGACAAAGGCGGCAAGCCTTTAATGTGGAAAACAGGACATTCACTTATTAAAGCTAAAATGAAAGAAGAGAAGGCAGCCCTCGCTGGTGAAATGAGCGGCCATACATTCTTTAAGGAACGTTGGTATGGTTTTGATGATGGCATTTATGCGGGCGTTAGACTTTTGGAAATATTAAGTCGTTATGATAATCCTTCTGATGTTTTGAATAACTTACCTAATAGTATTAGCACGCCTGAACTTCAAATTAAAATGAAGGAAGGCGAGCCTCACGCTTTAATTAAAAAATTACAAACCGAAGCGCAATTTGATAATGCACTTGAAATTATTAAAGTTGACGGATTGCGAGTTGAATATCAAGATGGGTTTGGTTTGATGCGCGCATCAAATACAACGCCCGTCATTGTTTTAAGATTTGAAGCTGAAAATAAAAGTGCACTCGAAAGAATTCAAAACTCCTTTAGGAATGTTTTATCTCAAGCTAGCCCAGGATCTCATTTGCCATTCTGAGAAATTAAGTCAGTAGTAATTTAAATCCTGCAATCACTAAAACCAAAGCCAATATTTTTTTAATCGTATCGGCTGAATAAAATCTTATGCCGAGCGTTGTACCAATCAATGCACCTACTAAAGTAGCTCCAATAAATAGAGGTAATTGATCAGGTAAATTCTGAACAGAAGAGTAGTTTCCAAGTAAACCAAAACTGGAGTTAATGAGAATAAAAAGTGCTGTAATGCCTGAAGTTGTCTTGGTTGAGCTCCAGCCTAAAAATAATATAAGCGGGGACAAAAATATACCCCCTCCTGTTCCAGTTAATCCTGCTAAAAATCCGATACATGAACCAATAAGCATTGCTAATAAAAACGGTGGCTTCTTAAGGTTTTTATCGATCTTATTAGAAAGATTGGTTACAAGAGAAATAGCAGACATTAATAGAATAATTCCAACGATATATTTATAGATATGACTCGGCGCATTGATGTAACCACCTAAAAATGCAAAAGGTATGGCGCCCAGAGCGATAGGCAATAAAACTTGAAAATCAAAAAAACCTTTTCGAATAAAACGCCAGCTTGTAAATGAAGCAATAAAAATATTTAAAACTAATGCAGTCGGTTTAATCACTGCGCTTGTAATATTAAATAGGGTCATGATGGCAATATAAATTGATGCACCTGCATGCCCCACTGATGTATATAAGATTGCGCCTAACAATAAACATAAGCTGATAGCGAAATCGATCAATTCAAAATGCATAAATACTCTCTTATTCACTTACTAATAATATTAAGTAATTAATTATAAAGCGTTAAATAGCTTTATCGGAGTAAAATGCTCAACTATGCAAACGACTGCTCAATCTTCGCTAAAAGCTATAAATAAATATCGTCCTTATTGGGCGAAACGCTTTGGCACAGCCCCAATGCTTCCTATGACACGCCAAGAAATGGATGTATTAGGCTGGGATAGCTGCGATATTATTTTAGTCACAGGTGATGCTTATATTGACCATCCAAGTTTTGGTATGGCCTTAGTAGGTCGATTACTAGAAGATCAAGGATTCCGAGTAGGCATCATATCTCAACCTGATTGGTCGAGTGCCGAACCTTTTAAAGTATTAGGTAAACCCAATCTTTATTTCGGTATCACTGCTGGCAATATGGATAGCATGGTGAATCGATATACGGCTGACCGAAAAATTCGTTCAGATGATGCTTATACACCAGGTGCTATTGCCGGCAAACGCCCTGACCGCGCAGTGCTTGTTTACTCGCAACGCTGTGGCGAAGCTTTTTCTGATGTGGCATTGGTTATTGGTAGTATTGAAGCCAGCCTCCGTCGTATTGCTCATTATGACTATTGGTCTGACAAAGTGCGTCGTTCAATACTGGTTGATTCTAAGGCTGATATTTTGCTATATGGCAATGCTGAACGGGCACTTATTGAACTCACCCACCGTATCGCTGCTGGTGAAAAAGTAGAAGATATTCAAAACATAAGAGGCACTGCATTCTTACGTAAAAAAATTCCTGAAGGGTGGGAAGAAGTTGCGTCCACACATCTTGATCGTCCAGGAAAAATTGAACCACACGTTGACCCTTATGAAATGAAAATGGGTGCAGGTTCTGATTGTGAAATTAAAGCTAAATCAGATGAAGATAAATTACCTGAAGGCACCAAAGTGATTGAGTTGGTTCGAAAAACAAAAACAGATCGAAGTAAGCAAGTGGTTCGTTTACCAAACTTTGAAGAAGTGGTGGATAATCCGGTGCTCTATGCTCACGCATCACGTGTCCTTCATTTAGAAGCGAATCCAGGTAATGCGCGAGCGCTTATCCAAAGACACGGGGATCGTGAAGTATGGTTAAACCCACCTCCTATTCCTCTCACGACAAAAGAGATGGATTATGTATATGGCATGCCTTACGCAAGAAAACCTCACCCTTCTTATGGCAACGCTAAAATTTCTGCATGGGAAATGATTCGTTTCTCAGTCAATATTATGCGCGGGTGTTTTGGTGGATGCACTTTCTGTTCTATTACAGAACATGAAGGTCGGATCATTCAGAGCAGATCTGAAGAAAGTATATTAAAAGAGGTTGAAGAAATTAGAGATAAAGTTGAAGGCTTTACAGGCGTCATTTCAGATTTAGGTGGCCCTACAGCGAACATGTATCGCATGGCCTGCAAATCAGAAAAGATTGAAGCTTCCTGCCGAAAACTTTCTTGTGTCTATCCAGGTATTTGTGAAAACTTAAATACTGATCACTCAGCGCTCATAGAGCTTTATCGCAAAGCAAGAAATACTAAGGGCATTAAAAAAGTACTGATTGGTTCAGGACTTCGTTATGACCTAGCAGTAACTTCTCCTGAGTATGTCAAAGAGCTTGTACAACACCATGTCGGTGGCTATTTGAAAATTGCACCTGAACACTCCGAAGAAAATGTCTTATCTAAAATGATGAAACCGGGGATGGGTTCATATAATAAATTTAAAGAGATGTTTGATCGCTTTTCCAAAGAAGTCGGCAAAGAACAATATTTAATTCCTTATTTTATTGCAGCACATCCAGGCGCTACTGATGAAGATATGATGAATTTGGCTCTATGGCTCAAGGAACATGATTTTAAATTAGATCAGGTACAAACTTTTACACCCACACCGATGGCTATGGCAACAGCTATGTATCACTCAGGTAAAAATCCTTTACGCAAAGTGACGAGTGATAGCGAGGAGGTCCCCATTCCGCGAGCAGGTGGTGTACGTCGACTTCATAAAGCTTTTATTCGTTATCATGATCCTAAAAATTGGCCTATGTTAAGGGAAGCATTACAGCGGATGGGTCGCTCTGATTTAATTGGGGACAGTAAAAAACATCTGATCCCTGCAAGACAACCTTTATCAGAAAATCACTCTAAAAGAATGCATCAATTTGCTAGAAATAAACCCTCCACTTCAAAGCCTTTTAAACGCACTCGCTAACCCTTAACTTCACTAAGAAGTTGGAAGAAGGCAAAATGAAAAATAAAAAAATCACTGAACTTATATCGCAAATGGACGCGATAGAAAAAGAACTGAATGAAGTCATTCATCGACAAGAAATTCAATTCAATTATAAATTTAAAGGCAAAAAGGTTGAATTTGAGAGTTCTATTAAAGAAGCACACAAGCAATTAAAAATTGGTCTGATACATTGGTTTTCAACAAGACCTATCAATCTAATTACAGGCCCAATCATCTACAGCATGATCATCCCTATGTTAATCCTAGATGCATGTATAAGCTTTTATCAGTTCACTTGTTTTCCTATCTATAAAATTAAATTAGTTAAACGACGTGATTACATTTCTTTTGATCGCCACCATCTTCATTATCTTAATTGGATCGAAAAATTTCATTGCACATACTGTGCTTATGGGGCTGGACTTTTAGCTTATATTACAGAAATTGTAGCGCGTACTGAGCAATACTTCTGCCCTATAAAACATGCAAGAAAAGTCATAGGCACACACTCAAGATATATAAAATTTTTAGAATACGGAGACGCTAAAAACTATCAAGAAAATCTTGAAAACTATAGAAAACAGCTTTCAAAGACTTAACCTCTTATTTTTATGAACTTTTTTATAAAACTTAAGACTAAGAAGCATTTTCATTTATAGGGTACTTTTATGAGAGCTGTAGTTGTATGTTTAACCTTACTGAGTTTTTTTTCATTGGCATTTGCCAATCAAGATATAAATATTCAAAAACTTCAAAGCCAAAAACAATCTATTAGTACCATCAATCAATGTAGCAATCCTGCCCAATTAGATCAATTTATTCAAAATGCACTGGATAATGTCACGAATCATGAAAAAAAAGCTAAACATGCAGCATTTCTTGAAGAGCTTATCAAATACAATCCTTCATGTTTTGTAGCAAGTGTCAAAAAATTAGATCCGAAAAGCTGTGAAAAAATTGAAGAGTCTTATCTTAATGAACCTTTCTTTTACCCAAGAGAGGATCTAAGAGCTTCTCTTGCAAAAGCGAAAAATTACAAGGCGAGTTGTTTAGCGAGTTAAATTTATGAAAATTATTCGTTTTCTATCGATCACCCCTCTTTTATTTCTTTGCACTTTCTCTTACTCAAAAGACTCTCCTGAAAAATTATTTACGGGTACACAAATTGAAAAATATCAAAATGGAAATACCAAATATGAAGTTCATTATGTGAATGGTAAAAAAGAAGGTTTAGAGACTTTTTGGTATAACAGTGGACTGAAATACATACAAACTAATTACAAAAATGATAAAGAAGATGGTGTTTGGAACCAATGGTATGAAAATGGCCAACTTAAATTAGAAGCACATTATAAAGATGGTAAAGAGCATGGCTTATTTACTCAGTGGTATGACAATGGTACAAAACGATCTGAGGCTACTTTTAAAGATGGCAAAAAAGAAGGGTACGAGATTTATTGGGAAAAGAATGGTGATGTTAAATCTAAAACCTTATACGAAGACGGTAAGCCCAAAAAATAAGAATACTGCCTAAGTAGTATTCCTATTTATCAAAAGAATTTTCTGATCTTAATTTTTCAATGCGCTTATTTTCAAAGGCTCTTAAACCTATAAATGTAAAGAGTCCAATCGCAATCATGACTAAAATAAAACAGCCATAGGCTAATTGCCAAGGGATACTATTAGTCATCATACTAAATTCAGACATGCCTCCAATACCTGCAATGATATTCACCGGCATAAAGACGACGCTGATAATCGTCAATCTTTTCAAATCAATATTTTGATTTACATTAAGAAAGCCAACTGTGGCATCCATTTGAAAGTTGATCTTATTAAATAAGAATGATGTATGACCATCCAACGAATCAATGTCACGAAGAATTTCTTTGACATCTTCATGTTGACTCACTGATAAAAGCTTTGAACGCATCAAAAATGACAGAGCGTTTCTAGTATCCATCACATTACGTCTTATCTTACCGTTCAAATCTTCCTCGATGGCAATATCAGAAAGAATAGTCGCAGCCTGACTATTTGTCATATAGGACTTCACAACCTGCTTACCGACTTTTTCTAATCTTGAATACACATCTTCAAGGGCGTTTGCTGAATATTCAATATCTGCTGCATACAAATCTAATAAGACATCTTTCGCTTGAGATACATAGCCTGCTTCTGCACGTGCTCTTAAACGTTGAAGTCTGAATACAGGCAATTCTTCATTTCTGACAGTAAATAATATTTTGTCTTTAAGGACGAATGCCACCGTAACGTTTTTAGATTCTTTAGTGGTATCTAGCAAGAAATTGGAATGTAGATGAATTTCACCATTATCTTCAATATAAAAACGCGCACTCGTCTCCAAGTCTGTAAGTTCATTGGGGTTAGGAATATGTGCACCAAAAATTTCTCTAGCCCATTCGAGCTGCTCAATCTCAGGCGTGACAAGATCCACCCAAATAGGCTTAGCTTTTTCAAGATCTTTTCGGCTGTAAATAGGTATTTGACGTAAGCGACCTTTAAACAAGTCAAATACTCGAATCACCGTAATTTGCTCTTTATTTGGAGTTTCGTCAGATACAAGATCCATACGAATGTCATCAGAAACTTCCAGAAGCACATCGTCACGACGACTTGTTTCAATATGATCCCATACAACAATTCGCTCTTGCTCTATTAATGCTTCCAGAATTCTTGCAATGTCATTAACTTCTAGTTTTTTAACAAACTTTTCTAATTCGGTGGAATTTTGTTTTTGAATGAGAGATTCGACAATATCCTGACGAGACATTTCTTGTCTTTGAATGAGATTACCAACCAGATTTTGCTTAGCGAGCAAGTTTTTGATGCTGGATAATTTCTTATCAATGTTGTTTTTTTCTGACATGATAATTGCCTCGAATTCAGATTAAGCTTAAGGTTTCGGCAATTGTAAAGTAATAGCAATCAAATTGAAACCTTGATTACTAATAAAAATGAATTACTTATGTTTACCCTGAAAATAAGGTGGTTTGGTCACTATTTATGCCGCTAGATCAAATATCAATACTTCCCCATCCCCACCCTTTTCAATAATGATTAAAGGCTCATCCTCCAGTAATAATGCATCACCAGACTTCAAATGATGGCCGTTAATTTCCAATATTCCTTTGATAAGATGAACATATGCTTTTCTACTTTGACTTAACTTTAAAATCGCTTTCTGATGTTCATTGAAAATACCGGCATATAAAAACGCATCCGCGTGAATCAAAACAGACTGATCTCTCCCATCTGAAGATGCAATGAGGGCAAGCGCACCTTTTTTCCTAGCACTAGGAATCGTTTTTTGCTCGTAGCTAGGCTCTATATTTTTCACATGGGGTTCAATCCAAATTTGTAATAGATGAGTCATGGCATTACTGGCGCTATTAAATTCGCTATGCGTAACAAAGCTTCCTGCACTCATTCTTTGGACCTCATCTGGATTGATAGTTTTCACATTGCCCATGCTGTCTTTATGGGCCAACTGACCTGAAAGAACGTAGGTGATAATCTCCATATTTCTATGAGAATGATCTCCTAAGCCTCCGCCTGCTTCAATATAGTCCTCATTAATGACACGAAGATTACCCCAACCCATATATTGAGGATCGTAATAATCTGCAAACGAAAATGAATGATAGCTTTTTAACCAACCATGGTCGGTA
>Ga0255217_1000258_pt1 | contig 16844 bp, 15 predicted proteins | sample Miss_Atlam_RepB__FD_183046 | JGI IMG/M metagenome (GOLD analysis project Ga0255217, IMG submission 183046) | Freshwater microbial communities from Mississippi River, Louisiana, United States - Miss_Atlam_RepB_8d | ecosystem: Environmental > Aquatic > Freshwater > River | place: USA: Louisiana...
TAATTTCAACCAAAGTGATTGGTCAAAAAGAGGCAATTAATTCTGTCAGCAATGCGGTTAGAAGATCAAAAGCTGGAATTCAAGATCCAAATAGACCCCTTGGTTCATTTTTATTTTTAGGACCAACGGGAGTTGGTAAAACCGAATTAAGCAAAGCTCTTGCTTCCTTTTTATTTGATGATCAAAACGCCATGATAAGAATTGATATGTCAGAGTATATGGAAAAACATTCTGTCAGCAGATTAATTGGTGCCCCTCCAGGATATGTCGGCTATGATCAAGGCGGAGCCTTAACAGAGGCTGTAAGACGAAGACCTTACCAAGTGATTTTATTTGATGAAGTTGAAAAAGCCCATCCTGATGTATTTAATATTTTTCTTCAAATTTTAGATGATGGAAGACTAACAGATGGACAAGGTAGAGTTGTTGATTTTAAAAATACAATTATCATTTTAACATCCAATCTTGGCTCAGAATTTATACAAGCTAATAAAAGTGAGAAATTAGATGAAAGAACGAAGGAAAAAGTATTGGAAGTTGTTAAAAAATCTTTCAGACCAGAATTTGTAAACAGATTAGATGATATTATTGTCTTCGATAGACTTCAAAAAGAAGAAATTAAAGAGATTGTTAAGATTCAAGTAAATAATTTAAAAAATATTTTAAAAGATAAAAACTTAACATTTTCAATCACTGACAAAGCTCTAGAGTGGTTAGTAGATAAAGGTTTTGATCAAGAATACGGCGCAAGACCTTTAAAAAGAGCGATCCAAAGATATATCCAAAATCCAATTGCAAATTTAATTTTAGATATGAAAGATAAAAAATTAGATGCGATTAAAATTGATGTGGATGATGATCAATTAATTTTAAATAATAAAATTTTTGCTATTAATTAAAAATCTAAGCCTACGGTAAAAGATACAAATTTATCTGCATTTTTTTGTTCTTTAAATTCTTTTGATTGAACGTATTGAGTAAGAGTTAATTTTAAGTTTTTATTTCCAGATATTGGTATTAAAGAATTTACGCCAACAGCAATAAGTCCAACAATAGGTTCTTTATTTACATGATGATTATTGGCAAAGATGTTGCCATCCAAAGAAAAATCATAGGCAACACCTCTTAACTCTGCAAGAGCAAATAAATGAACTCCAAGTGGAATAGGTAACATTAACTCACCTTTATCAGTACAAGTCTCAGATATTCCTGGGGAAGGAGCTGTATTATCACAACCTGGATGAGAAGGGGCGCTACCAAAATCATTTGGAATATTAAGTCCATAACGACCTTCGATCCCAGCATTTAATGAGGTTTCAATGTTGCCAATTTTAAGTCCATAAAATTTTATTAAATCTTTAGAAATACCTGGTGTGTAAGAATTTTGTTGAAGATCAGATTTAATTTTTCTTTCAAACATATACATAATTGCTGGCTCATTATCTAATTGATGTTTCCATCCTTGAGCTCGGTAAACATTAAATCGATCATGAACAAAATTTTGAGTTTGTTTTGCATATGAAGCGGGCCCAATAATTCCAAGAGTTAACTCTTTAGTATTTAATATTTGTATATTTTTAATCTGATCTCTATTTCTCTCATTTATTCCAATGCCTAATGATAGTAGTCCAGCATAAGGTCGGTCATCCCTTATAATTGTCGAGGTTTTGTCATCTACAGGCGTGTACATTAACTGCGATATATTAAAATATAGATTTTTAGCGTTTCCTTCTTGTTTCTTAAATAAATCAGTATCTATAAAAGATAAAATCTCACCATGAAGTCGTGCAATAATCGGTAAACACTCATTTTTTATATTTTCTTTAAAATCATGTGTAACGCCTGATAAAATGACTCCGCTTGTGTAATTAGAATCATCATTATTAAAATAGTCATTTTCAATTCTAAAATTATAATTTCTAAAATTAACCTCTTCATCACTTTTACAGTTTGCAAATACAGGTGTTGAAATTAAAAGAATAAATAGAAAAAGTATTGATTGTCGCATTTAGAATTAAAATATTTTTTAAAAAAATCTTAATATATTTTTCACAATTAAGACACAAATTGTTCATGAAATAATTACATTTGTTCTTTAATTAGAAAAGTATGAAAACAAAAACACAAACTATAAAACTGATTAACGGCGGTAGAAGTTTTGCTAATTTATCCATATCTTCTCAAACGGCAGAAGGTATTGCAACTATCGTGGGTACAGTGGCTTTAGTAGCAGCAGTATTAAGTCTACCAGCTGCAATATTTTTACTTACTTACGGTTTCTAAATAATGATACCGTATACTGAGGACGAATTGGCGTTCTTAAATAAAAATAAAGCTTTTATTTAAGCTTTTAGAACGTCAGTTTCTTCCAAGTTACCTCTAATTAGTCGTAAATTATTAAGTAAGTTATTTTTTTTAATTACAAAAATCATTTATACTCCTGCACATAATGGCAGATCGATCTAATAGCGTTGAATTATTTGTAAAAAAAATTTCTGACTATATGTCAGAAGATTATCTGTATGTTGATATTAGTACTTCCATAGGTGAGGCAATTAAAAATTTACAAAAACAGAAAAAATCAGTCATTTTAGTTAAGGAAAAAAATAAACTTTCTGGAATTATAACTGAACAGGATATCGTAAGAAAAGTAACATTTATCTCTGACTCAAATAAGAAAGTTTCTGAGATTATGACAAGTCCAGTCATTTTTGTTTATGAGGATGATCTTTTATTTCATGCCGTAGGTAAAATGAGAAAAAGTAACCTTCGTCATTTGCCAGTGATTGATTTAAAATCAAAAGTAGTTGGAATTATTCATGCCAACAAAGCTCTTTATGCAGAGCTTGGTAAAGTTACCGAGCAAATAGATCAAATGACCTTTGATGAATATGATTCATCTGCGCTTATCAAAATTAAACAACAACAAATAAAAATTGCCGAAAGATTATTATCTGAAAACACTTCAGCTTTAGACATCACGTATTTATTAAGTTTTTTAAACAATGTTATTTTTAGAAGATCCATTCGAATTGCTGAGCGAAGGGTCAGTCAAAAAAATATTATAAAAAATATTCCAGATTACACAGTTTTAGTCATGGGCTCAGGAGGAAGAATGGAAAGTTTTTTATATCCTGACCAAGATAACGGAATTATTTATGAACCATCAGATAAAGAAGATCCAAAAAAAGTAGATTTATATTTTGAGGAACTTGCTAAAGATTTTACAAAATCTTTAGATGATGCGGGAATACCTTTTTGTAAAGGTAATTTAATGGCAACAAATCCGATGTGGAGAAAAAGTTTGCCTGAATGGAAAAATCAAGTCCAAAGTTGGGTTGAGACTTTGAGCGAACAAAATTTAATTTATGTTGATATGCTTTATGATTTTAGGTCTGTGTATGGTAATCCAGAATTAGCTAATGAATTAAGAGATTTTATATTTGATAAATTAATTAATAAAAAAATATTAAAATTTTTATTTAAAAATGAAGAGAACAGGCAGGCTGGGTTAACCTTTTTTGGCAATTTCGTTTTAGAAAAAAAAGATCCAGAAAATAAGGGATTGTTAAATCTCAAGGGTGCTGGAACTTTACCATTAATCGAAGCAGTTAGAATTTATTCTATAAAAAATCGAGTAAATAAGTCAAATACACTTGCAAGGATTGAGGAGTTAAACAATTTAAAGATTTTTGATGATCATGAAAAAGATTTTATAATCAATGCTCATCGTTTTTTAACTTATTTGTTACTTAAAAATCAAGTTGCTTCAGTAAAAGCAGGCAAACCTGCAAAAAATTTTATTAATCCAAAATTATTACTCGATAGAGAAAAAGGACTGCTAAAAGTTTATTTAAGAAAAATTAATGAATTAAAAACTAGAGCAAGGGCGGAGATCAGTGAAGAATATTTTTAGTAGAATAAGATCCTATCTTGAGGGCAGAAAAGCTATGCGTGAACTGCCTATAGATAATGCTACTTTTACAATTTTAGATACAGAAACAACAGGACTTAATGTCAATGAAGGGCATAAAATTTTATCCTTTGGTGCTGTTAAGATAAAAAATGATTCAATTATTAATAATGAGATTTTAGATGAGTTCGTAAATCCAGAGCGAGATATTCCTTTTGCCTCAAGAAATATTCATTACATCACAGAAGATAAAGTTAAAGATAAACCCAATATTTTTGAGATCGAAAAAAAAATTAGCGATTTTATCGAAAACACTATTTTAGTTGGTCATAATATTGATTTTGATATTGGCTTTATAAAAAAAAATGCAGCAAAAACTACTCTTGCAAATACAGTGAAAAAGATAACGACTATCGATACAATTTTACTTGCTGCAGGATTATACCCAAGTCTTGAAAGTTATGAATTATCTTTTCTTTGTGATGAATTTAGAATTAAAACTTTTGATCAAATTAGACATTCTGCATTAGGAGATGCAATTATAACTGCAAGATTATTTTTATTTTTATTACATACTGCAAAAAATAGAAACAACGTTAAAAATATTGGCGGTCTAGTAAATTTATGTAAACAAGGAAGGCAAATTCATTTCTTGATGAAAGATTTTAATAAAATCCATTAATATGAAAACTAATTTTAAATTCGATAATAGTTATACTCAGTTGACAAGCATGATGATGTCAAAAGTCATGCCAGCAAAAGTTAAATTACCTAAATTAGTATTATTAAATCACAATCTTGCAAAACAATTAGGTCTAGATTTTTCTTCTTTAGACGAAAAACAATTGGCTGAATTATTTACAGGCAACACTTTGCCAGAAGGCGCAAATCCTATCGCACAAGCTTACGCCGGTCATCAGTTTGGTCATTTAGCTATTTTGGGTGATGGACGAGCAATTGTTTTAGGCGAACATATTACTCCAACTAATCAACGATACGATATTCAATTTAAGGGTTCAGGAAGAACGCCATATTCAAGAGGTGGAGATGGCAAAGCAGCTCTTGGCCCGATGTTACGCGAATATATTATTAGTGAGGCTATGTATCATTTAAATATCAAAACAACCCGAAGCCTTGCCGTTGCAACCACTGGTGAGAATGTGATGAGAGAAACAGTTTTGCCAGGTGCAATTTTAACAAGAGTTGCAGAGAGTCACATTCGTGTTGGCACTTTTGAATATGTTGCAATTAAACGAGATATTCAAACTCTTAAAAAACTTTTACAGTATTCAATAGAACGTCATTATCCTGAAATAAAAGACTTAGATAAACAGGCTCCAGAATTTTTAAAATTAGTCTTAGAAAAACAAATAGATTTAATTACAGATTGGATGCGAGTTGGTTTTATTCATGGGGTTATGAATACTGATAACATGGCAATTTCTGGCGAAAGCATTGATTTTGGACCGTGTGCATTTATGGATTATTATAATCCTAAAACTGTTTTTAGTTCTATCGATCATCATGGTAGATATGCATTTGGCAATCAGCCTTCTATTGCACAATGGAATTTAGCCAGACTTGCTGATGCTATACTTCCACTTCTTGATGAAGATCAAAATAAAGCAATAGATGTGGGTGAAGAAATTATTCACTCGTTTAAAGAAAAATATGAAAAAAAATTTCATAAAATGATGAAGAAAAAATTAGGATTAATTACAGATGAAGCTGATGATGTAATTTTAATACAAGAATTATTAGATACTATGGAAAAAAATAATTTAGATTATACAAATACTTTTAGAGATTTAATGAATGATAAAATTAATAATGAAACTTTGAAAAATTTTCATGCTAAATGGAAAATTAGAATTGATAAACAAAATAGAAGTCATGAAGAGGTTTTAACTTTGATGAGAAATGTTAATCCTGTTGTTATTCCAAGAAATCATAAAGTAGAGGAAAGTTTAAAAGAGGCGCATAAAGGAAATTTAGTATCTTTAAATAATCTTCTAAACGCTCTCAAGGATCCATATACAGAGCGAAGTGACTTAACATTATATCAACAGCCTGCTCCTGAAACAGATAAGAAATATAAAACTTTCTGCGGGACTTAAATTTATTTTTTGAGTTGCTTTACTAAGTAAGGTGTAAGATTTTTAGCTATTACCTTAACCCCATCTCGATTTGGATGTTTGCCATCCTCTAGGTTTAATTTTGGATTTAACGCAACATCCTGAAGCAAAAAAGGCATTAGAATTAAATTATGTTCTTTTGCTAAAGAGGGATAAATATTATCAAATTTTTCTTTATAATTTTTGCCATAACTTTCTGGCGCAATAAAACCCGCAAGGATAATGGGGATATTTTTAGCTTTAATTTTTAAGATGATTTGATTTAAATTTCCTTTGATTTCATTAGGGTCAATTCCGCGTAACATATCATTGGCACCAAGTCCTAGAATTACAAGATTAGCTTTTTCCTCCAATGTCCAGCCAATACGATTAAGACCACCTTTAGTAGTATCGCCGCTGACACTTCCATTTATAATTTCGCTTTCAATATTTAAATTTTTTAACTCAAATTTTAGCGCCTCTGATAAATGATCAGGTTTAGTTAGCCCATAACCTGCCATCAAACTATCTCCAAATAGTATAATTCGCGTTCTTGCAAAAGCCTCAGATTTAAATATGAAGATGAGATAAAAAATTATAATAAAAATTTTTTTCATGAAAAGTTTATTAGAGTTACAAGATATTTATTTAAATTACAAAACAGAAAATACTTTAGTTGAAGTTATTAAAGGAGTTAATTTAAAAATAAATAGTGGCGAAAATGTTGCAGTAGTTGGAAAAAGTGGATCTGGAAAAACAAGTCTGATTATGTTGATTGCAGGACTTGAAAAGGCAACCTCTGGAAAAATAATTTTTGAAGATCAAGATATTAGTACTTATTCAGAAGATGAGTTAGCAGATTTAAGAAAAAGAAAAATTGGCATTGTATTTCAATCTTTTTATTTGATCCCAAATTATACTGCCTTAGAGAATGTCTCTTTAGTGCTTGAGATTAATAAAATTGAAAATGCTCAAAAAAAATCAGCAGAATTATTGGAACAATTTGGTTTAAAAGATCGATTAAATCACTTTCCAAGTCAACTTTCAGGAGGAGAGCAGCAGAGAGTTGCGATAGCACGTTCTATTATTTTAAGTCCAAAACTTATTTTAGCTGATGAGCCGAGTGGCAATTTAGATAGTGAAAATTCTAAACTTATTATCAATTTATTGTTTAAATATAGCAAACAAAACAATTCTAGCCTTATTTTAGTTACCCACGATCAATCCATAGCTAAGGAATGCGATAAAATTATTGAAATCAAAGATGGAAAAATTATTTAATTTTCAAGATTTTAAATATGCAATTCGAGATTTAACTAGAAGTTATAAAAAAATCTCAACAATCATTTTTACTCTTTTCATAAGTCTTTTTGTTTTAAGTGTTATTTTAAGTTTAGAGTATTCTTTAAAAAAAGAACTCAATGCTAATGCAAAAATATTACTGGGCGGAGATTTTGAGATTAATACAAGAAATGAAAAAGTTAATGATCAATACTTAAAAAAAATTGAAAAATTTGGAACAATTTCCTCAACTGTTGAATTTAGTACTATGCTTGCTAATTCAACAAAGTCAGATGCTAAAACTTTTTTTATTCGTTTAAAAGCAATTGATCAAAAGTATCCACTTTATGGAAGTGTTCAATCTTTTCCAGACAATGCACTGACGTTATTACAAACGACTAAAAATAGTATTGTTGTTAACAAAAAGATTTTCGAGACTTTAAAATTAAAAGTTAATGATACCGTTTTTATAAAACAAACAGCTTTTAAGGTCGTAGGCTATGTAGAAAGCGTTCCTGACTTAGGAAGAGCATTATTATTTGGTGATTTTGCGGTGGTTAGCACCAATTCATTTTTAAATTTAAATATTAATACCTTAGGTAGCTTTATAAACTATGAATACCGAGTAAAATTAAACAATGATAATATTAATTTTAAACAAGAATTAGAAAATCTTACAAAAAATTATCCATCATACAGCGTTCGATATCCAGAAAATTCTTCTAATAATTTAAAAAAATTAATTGATAATTTTTCTCAATTTTTATCGCTAGTCTCTATCAGTGCAATGCTGATTGCAGGAATAGGGATCGCAAATACATTGATCTCTTTTATCAATCAAAAAAATATAAGTATTGCGATTATGAAGTCTCTTGGCTTTACCACCGCTACAATAAAAAAAATATTTTATTTTGAAATATTTATTTTATTAACCATTATCAGTTTATTAGCCTATTTTTTTGCTGTTCTGAGCGTGCCATTGGTTAATGCTTATCTTGTTAAAACCTTAGGGATTGCCGTTCAAAGCGAATTTATACTTAAAAATTTTATTAAAGTATTTTTAAGTGGCTTTTTAGTAGTAAGTATTTTTTGTTTACCTACCATATCAGCCATTCAACAAATTAAGCCAACAAGCCTTTTTAGAAATGTATTTCAACCTTGCGAATTTTATTTTACTAAAAAAAATATTTCTTTAATTATATTAGCAATTATTTCTCTCATCTTACTTTTCGCTTTTGATAGTAAAAAACCCTTTTATACAGTTATGTACTTTTTAGTTTTTTTTATTATTTGCCTTACTTTATACGGACTATCAAAGTTAATAATTTTTTACTTAAGAAAGATAAATCTTATTAAATTTTTACCTCTCCGTTTGGCAGTTAAAAATATTACCAATCCTAAAACAATATTCCCAATTACAGTTTTATCGTTAGGTTTAGGAGTTACTTTGTTATTATCTTTAACTTTAATTGGATATAATTTTAAGAAGGAAGTTCAAAAATCAATTCCTGAAATAGCACCAGATTATTTTTTTGTTAGCATTCAAAACTCAGAAAAAGATGAATTTGTAAAATATTTAAAAAATAATGATAAAAATTCAGTGATTGAGACAATGCCTATTGTTTCTGCTTCGCTTATTAAAATAAATAAAAAAGATCCATTAAGTTATATTAAGCAAAATAACGACTCTTTTTGGGTTCTTGAAAGAGATCGAAGAATATCTTGGTCTAAAACTGCTCCAAAAGATAATCCAATAATAGAGGGAAACTGGTTTGATGAAAATAGTAAGAGTTTGCAAATTTCTTTAGATGCAAAAGTTGCAAAAGATTTAAACATTAAAATAAATGACAGTTTAACTTTAAAAATTTATGGAAGGGAAATTGAGGGTAAAGTTATAAACCTTAGAAAGGTTGATTATCGTGATTTATCAATCAATTTTGTAATGCTAATTAATCCAAGTTTTGCGCAAAATATTCCCCATGAATATATAGCAACCGCTAAATTTAAAAATTTACCAGATTTCAAAGAAGGAGCTTTTTTACAAAAATTTAAAAATATCTCCACAATTAAAGTCTCAAATTATCTTGGTAAAGTTACAGAAATTATAAATAAAATATTTATTGCTGTAATCATTATATCTTCAATTGCAGTCATCATTGGATTAATGGTAATTTCCTCTGCAGTGATTGTACAAGCAAGATTAAGTGTTTATCAAAATTTAATTTTTAAAATTCTTGGAATCAATTCAAAAAATTTAATGCTTGCAAGTATTATAGAATTTTTAATTACATTTTTATCAATTATTTTCATTGCCGCTTTCTTTTCAGTGTTTGTTTCTTATTTTGTTATTGAAACCATTTTTAGACTAAGTTGGAGCTTAGAAATTATCAATTCATCGGTGGTATTGTTATTTATTGGGATCATCACAATTATTTTAATATTGATTAATAATTATAAATTTTTAAGTCCCAAAGTGTATCCGTTAGTGCGTAATGAGTAATTTTACTCGTAACTTTTAATATAATTTAATAATCTCAATTATTCATGAAAGACATTGCAATTATTGGCACAGGATTTTCAGCTGCCACCATTGGATATTTTTTAAAGAACGATTTAGATTTTTATGAAAAGTCCAGAGGTGTAGGTGGTCGCTGTTCCACTCGAAGAGTGGATAATGTTGGCCTATTTGATCATGGACTGCAATATATTAAGAGTGAAAATAATGAATTTAAAAAGTTCTTAGGTGACCACATTGTTTGGCAAGGAAATTTTAAAGTATTTCAAAACGATCAACTCAAAGATGATTTAAACAAAGAAAGAATAATTAATGAAAATGGGAATAATTTATTAGTTAAAAATTTATTTAAAAATAAAAAAGTTTTCGTAAATAAAGAGTTAAAAAGTCTTGAGAAAAAAAATGATTATTTTCTATTAAATTTTAAAGATAACACTCAAGAAAATTATAAAACTGTAATCATCACAGCTCCTTATCAGCAGGCCTATAATTTAACAAAACAGTTTACTGATAATTATTTTTTAAAACTTAATTATAATATGCAACCTAACTTAACATTGATGGTAGCATTTAATAAAAGTTTGAACCTTAATTTAAGTGCAATTAGCTTTGAAAATGATGATGTTTTAGGATTTGCGGCTAATGAAAATACAAAGAAGAAGAGTTTGATCAATAAGGATTTAGAATTATGGACAATTCAATCATCCTTAAAATATGCAATTAAAAATATTTATGAGTATCGAAATAACAAGCCAAGTTTAATTGATGAGATGTTAAGGAGTTTTTCTGTGAAATTAAAAATAGATATTAAAAAAGATAATATTCACTATTCAGACATTCATGGTTGGCTTTATGCCTACAGTATCAATTCGGATACCGCTAAGTGTTATTGGGATAAGGATTTAAGACTTGGAATTTGTGGTGATTGGTTTTCAGGAGGAAATGCAGAAAGTGCTTTTATTAATGCAAAACAACTTGCAAATTTAATTTAAATTATTTTTGATTTTTAATTTCTTGAACTTCTTTTTTTAATTTATCAATTTGCGTCATTAAATCGTCAATGTTTTTGTCATCCTTAGCAGCAGGTGGTGCGGAGTTTTTATTATCGGTTTTTTGTCCAAAGTTAAAAAAATTAAAATCAGTAAAATTTGGAAAACTTTTTGTAAAAAAATTACTAGTATTTGCTGCATTCATTGTATTTGTTAAAAAATCAAACATCATGTTACTTTTTTTATTTTCATTAAATAAAATGATTTGTTTTAGGATATGAGCTGGAATTAGATTAATTCCTGCGTTTTCTTTTTCTAAAATTATTTGTGTCAAAATAGTTGATGTAATATCATTTTGCGTATCAACATCTGTAACTTTAAAATCTAATTCTTTTTTAATCAAAGTCACAATATCATCTAATGTAATATAAGCGCTTGTCTCGGTATTATATAATCTTCGGTTTGAATATTTTTTAATTTCAATCATGACTGTTTTACGTATTGACCAGGTGCTTCATATAGCACTTCAAAGTTTTTTGCATTAAGTTCAGAGGACTTTTTTAATTGACCAGAATTAACTGCAAGCCATGAAACCCAAACTGGCCACCAGGAACCATCTACCTTGTTAGCACTATTGAACCATTCGTCTTGCGTTTTTCCTTTTTCAAATTTCTTTGTGTAAAAATGAAGTTTGCCTGGCTTATTTTCTGTTCCTTGAATAATACCAGCGATATGACCTGAATTTGCTAGTACAAAATTAATATGTGAATTGTAGGCATTAAGACCTTGATAAACTGATCGCCAAGGAGCGATATGGTCTTCAGTTGTTGCAACGGAGAAGATTGGCGTGTCTATTTTAGATAAATCAATTTCTACATCCCCAATCTTATATTTATTTTTCACAACTAAATTATTTAAATACATGCAGCGTAAATATTCTGAGTGCATTTTTTCAGGAAGACGAGTGGAGTCTGAGTTCCAATGCAACATGTCGAATGCGGTTGGCTCATTGCCAAGTAAGTAGTTATTTACAACGTAATTCCAATATAAATCTACCGGCCTTAAAAAGTTAAAAGCAGCAGCCATATCTTTGCCATCGAAGTAACCAGTTTTTTTCATCTGATTTTCAATACTTGCTATCTGTTCCTCTGTAATAAATATTCCAAGTTCTCCTGGATCTTCAAAGTCAATTAAACTTGCAAAGTATGTTGCGCTCGTAATTTTATATTTATTTGGAACAACTTTTAGATAGGCAAGAGCTAAAGAAGCAAGAGTTCCACCAACACAGTAGGAAGCAATGTTTGCACTGTTAGAGCCTGTTTTTTCACAAACAACTCTTAATGCCTCTAATACTCCATCTTCAATATATTCTTTAAAAGAAATATTTCTTGAACTTGCATCAGGATTTTTCCAAGAGATTAAAAAAGTATTAAATTTTTTATCAACTAAATATTTCATCATTGATTTTTTTTCGTTCAAATCCATTATGTAGTACTTATTAATAAATGGGGGAATAACGAGCATAGGTTTTGCATATTGTTGGTCGGTAGCACAATCATATTGAATTAGTTCAAAAAGATTATTTTTGAAAATAACTTTACCTTTTGTTGTCGCTAAATTTTTACCAATTTCAAATTCACCTGCTTTGGATTGCTGAATAAAAAGTTTGTTTGGATGCTTTTCAAAATCTTTTTTATAATTTTCATAGCCCTTAGCTAAATTATTTCCTTTTTCATCCACTGTTTTTTTCAACACTTCAGGATTAGTAAATGCAAAGTTAGAAGGCGATAAAGCGCTATTTAGTTGTTTTAAATAAAATTGCATGATGCGTTTATCTTTTGGATTTTTAAACTCAATATTTTCAATCAAGTTGTTCATGAAATTTGCGCTTATTAAGTAAAACTGTTTTATAAAATCAAAAAAAAGATTAGTCTTCCATTCTTCATTTGAAAATCTTCTGTCAGATTTTTCTTCAAAGATCACTGGATTTGCCATTCCACCTGAGGCACGAGTTACAAAATAAAAATTTAAATTAGCAATTTGTGAAACCCATTTATTAAGACTGTCAAAATATACATTTGGATTTTGTTGGATTTCAGTTGAGAAATTTTTAAATGACTCCATCATTTTATTCATCGTCGGAGCAATCAAATTAGATAAATCACTCATGGTGAAATTATTGCTACTTTGATTGTTAAAGGGAAATGTTGGAAAATTATTTTGACTAGAACCTAAATTTTTAAATGAATCTACATATTGATTGTAAATCTTTAGATTGTTTTCAAAGACACTGCTTAAATCTTCAAAGTTAATCTTATCTGGTCCTTTATCTTTCTCTTTTTTTGTCATTTTAGGGTCTTGATAATAGCTTAATAATTATCGTAAGAGTAATAACCTATATGTGCTAGCGCAATATTTATATATTGCGATTGCAAAAGAAAAAAGTCAATAAAAACAGTAATTTAACATAATTATTCATTTTTACACTTGAATTATATTGCACTGCAACATAAATATAGTTCATTAAATAATTAAAGGAGTAAACTATGATGACAAATATAAACAATCCTTTTGAATTCTTTGATTTTCAAAAGATGTTATCTGCTCTTAAAATGCCAACAGTAGATGGTAATTCTGAGAGTTTAATCAATGCTCAAAAGAAAACTTTAGAAACTTTTGCTAACGCATCTAAAGTATTATTTGAAGGCTACAATGCACTTGCTAAAAAGCAAATAGAAGTACTAAACAAAGCTATTTCTAGTGCAAAAGACGCAACATCTGAATTAGCTAAGGGAAATCCTCAGCAATCAGCTGGTAAGTCAATTGAATTGATCCAAGAATCAATCGTTGAAGCTCAAAATATTGCTAATGATTTCTCTAAAATTGCAGAAAAAACTGCAAAAGAATCTTTCGAAATTCTTAACAAAAGACTTTTAGAAGGTTTAACAGAAATCAAAAAAGTAATTGAAGAAGAAGGTAAAAAAGCTTCTGTTAAAAACTAATTAGTTTTTAACTCAGAAAATTAGAGAGTATTTGGCTAAATCTCCCCTTATTTTTAGCCAAATCTCTCTAAATTAAATCAAAATCTAACTAGTAATTTAAAATTTACTCAAGTATAATTTTTAAAAAATTAACATTTTAGCCCCTTTCAAATGTCTAAAGTTGCACTAGTCACAGGCGGAACAAGAGGAATTGGCGCTGCTATTGCTAAAAAATTAAAAGATGAAGGTTTTAGGGTAGTATCTACCTATGTGGGCAAAGAAGAGTCTGCACAAGCATATTCAAAACAAAGCGGCATTGAAGTTATAAAATCAGATGTATCTTATTTCGAAAGTTGTAAATCTGCAGTTGCTGAAGTTGAAAAAAAATATGGCGACATAGAAGTTGTTATCAATAACGCTGGAATTACTAAAGACCGTTTTTTACATAAAATGAATCCTGAAGAATGGAATTCAGTCATCAATACGAATTTAAATTCTCTTTTTAATATCTGCCGAAATGTAATTGAAAAAATGCGAGCTAAAGGATTTGGAAGAATTGTCTCTATTAGTTCTATTAATGGTTTAAAAGGACAAGTGGGTCAGACAAATTATTCAGCTGCTAAAGCTGGAATAATTGGATTTTCAAAGGCACTGGCATTGGAAAATGCGAATAAGGGAATAACTGTAAATGTAATTGCCCCAGGATATGTGGGAACAGATATGGTTAAAAAAATTGATCCAACAATTTTAAAAGGAATTGTAGGACAAATTCCTGCGGGCAGACTTGCAGAGCCTGATGAAATTGCCGCCTTGGCAAGTTATTTAGTAAGTGATAAAGCAGGCTTCATTACCGGCGCTACCTTTTCAATAAATGGTGGCCAGTACATGCAGTAATAACCAAATTTAAACGAAAGGGAGAAATAATAAAAATGAATGATAATGATGTTGTAATAACAAGTGCAGTACGAACGGCAGTTGGGTCCTTTGGTGGCTCTCTTTCTTCTCTCACGGCTCCGCAATTAGGTGCTGAAGTAATAAAAAAAGCTTTAGAAAAATCAGAAATTAAACCTGATCAAGTTGATACAGTTTACATGGGTCAAATTTTAGCTGCAGGTGTTGGACAAAATCCTGCTCGACAAGCTGCAATCCATGCAGGAATACCTGTTGAGAAAACTGCAACGACGATTAATCAATTATGTGGCTCTGGACTTGCTTCCGTTGCCTTTGGTTATAATTCAATTAAATGCGGTGATGCTAATATCGTTATCGCAGGTGGACAAGAAAGCATGAGCAATGCTCCACACTTTATTAATATAAGAAATGGCGTGAAGTTGGGTGATACTAAATTACAAGACTCAATGATCGTTGATGGATTGATGGATGTTTACAATCAATATCACATGGGTGTAACAGCAGAAAACGTTGCACAAAAATTTCAAATTACTAGAAAAGATCAAGATGCTTTTGCAGCAGCTTCACAAAGAAAAGCAATTGATGCAATAAAAGGTAAAAAATTTAAAGATGAAATTGTTCCTGTAACTGTAAAAGTTAAAAAACAAGATGTTATCTTTGATAAAGATGAATATCCAAAAGATGGAACAACAATTGAAAAATTAGAAGTATTAAAACCTGCATTTAAAAAAGATGGAACTGTAACTGCTGGAAACGCATCAGGATTAAACGATGGTGCTGCAGTAGTAAGTTTGATGTCAGGCAAAACTGCAAAACAACATAGTATTGAACCCCTTGCTAAAATTGTTTCATGGGCGGTGTGTGGTGTTGATCCATCGATTATGGGAACAGGTCCAATTCCAGCTTCACGTCTTGCACTTAAAAAAGCAGGCTGGGGTGAAGATGAATTAGATTTAATCGAAGCAAATGAGGCATTTGCAGCGCAAGCTATAGCGGTGAATAAAGAAATGGGCTGGACCGTTGATAAAGTAAATGTAAACGGTGGTGCCATTGCAATCGGTCATCCAATCGGTGCATCGGGTGCTAGAATTTTAGTAACTTTAATTCATGAGATGATCAAAACTCATTCTAAAAGAGGACTTGCTACCCTTTGTATTGGTGGCGGAATGGGAATTGCGATGTGTATTGAACGTAATTTTATTGATCATAAATAATCCTTAATGGATTTTAAAAATATTAAGGTAAGAGCTGAGGAAGCCGTTGGCTTTGTTCAAATCGATAGAGTTGCCGATAAAAACTCCCTAAATATTGAAACTTCTAAAGAGATCCTGCAGGCTCTTACAAACTTTGATCAAGACAATGCTATTAAATGTATTGCAATTGAGGGTAATCAAAAATTATTTTCACCAGGGGCTGATATTAAAGAACTAGATTCTTTAACTAAAAATACAGCAGCAGAGAAAAAATTATTTGATGCCTTTGATGAAATTTACAATATTAAAAAACCCGTTATTGCATTGGTAGAGGGTTATGCATTGGGCGGGGGAATGGAACTTGCACTCATTTGTGATTTTATTATTGCATCAGAAAATGCAAAGTTTTCACAACCTGAAATTAATTTAGGTTTAATTCCAGGCATTGGTGGCACACAAAGATTAAAACGATCTGCAGGCAAATATAATGCCAATTACCTATGTATGACCGCAGAAATGATCACTGCTCAACAAGCACAAAATATAGGCTTTGTTAGTGTTGTTTTAAAAGCAGATGAATTTAAAGCAGGTTCTCATAAAATATTAAAATCAATTTCAGAAAAACCCCTCTCAAGTTTAGTAGAGATTAAAAGATTAATAAATAAAGATGCTTCATTAAAAGATGAAAGACAAACTTTTTATAAATTACTTGATAGTGAAAATAAAAAAATAGGAATAAAAAGTTTCTTTGAAAAAATAAAACCTGAGTGGAAATAGTTTCTTGTTTAAAAGTTTTGAAAAAAGATTCCAAAAAGTAAATAAGGGAAAAATTTTTTATCGTATTGGTGGTTTTGGTCCGCCATTATTATTATTACACGGCTATCCACAAAATCATTATATGTGGAATAAAATTGCAGACACACTTGCAAAAGATTTTACAGTCATA
>Ga0255217_1000263_pt1 | contig 16766 bp, 19 predicted proteins | sample Miss_Atlam_RepB__FD_183046 | JGI IMG/M metagenome (GOLD analysis project Ga0255217, IMG submission 183046) | Freshwater microbial communities from Mississippi River, Louisiana, United States - Miss_Atlam_RepB_8d | ecosystem: Environmental > Aquatic > Freshwater > River | place: USA: Louisiana...
TCTGGCAATAAACTTAATCTTTTCGTCCAACATGCTACTTTCCTTCCATGGCATAGAACCTCCTATGCCATAAAGTGTAACCCATGTGTCCGGAATGCAGTGTTACCTATGCCTCAAGAAGGACAATTTTATTCGATGGAAGAACAAGAGCTTCTTTATCTTTATTCATTATCAGTGATTGAAATAAAGAATTCGCTTGGGGTGATAAAGGCACAACTCTGGATCTCCCATTCTTTGTAGCACCAATCGTTTTAGTTTTTGAATCAGTTGATCTTGAGATCACGACATGACCAAGTTCTTTATTATAATCTTTTACCCGCAGCTCTTTTAGTTCGCCACTGCGAGCGCCTGTGAAGTAAGCTAATTTAAAATGATTTAGTAAGTGATGATTAGTTTCTTCAACGAAACTCATCAGTCTAATCATTTCATCGCGACTCATGGCCGATAGCTTTCGATCATAGCTAATTCGTGAGTATTTGATGCCTATGCTGGGGTTTCGATCAATCTTGCCAAGTTCTGTTAAATAAACGAAAACCGCTCTGAAATTTCTGATGATTCGATCTACTGTAACTGGCTTTAAAGTTGTTAGAAGGCGGTTGCCAAGTTGTTCGATATGCTCGCGTGTGATATCTGTGATCAACATGGTTTTCAAATCGCCTGAATACCTATCCAGCGCATTACTTAAATTGTATCTGCCAGACGCGGAGTAACGTGATCCTCGATGTTCAAGAAACAACGCTGAGGCTTTTTCAAAGGTTACGACGCCTTTGGATCTTTTATTGCGAAGATCTTGGAGTTCAGACTTGAACAATAGAACTTTAGACCGAGCAGCGCCAAGCGTAGATATACCTGAAGCTTTGCGTGTAAAAGGATTAACAACAACACGCACGTTAAACAGTTTAGTTTCTTCGTTTTTGTAAATATGCTTTTCAACTTGGTGAACATTCATAAATTTATCCCATTAAAAACTTGTCGAGTTCAGCAATTCTGAATATCGGCTTTTGTCTTTTACCTTCCGCATGGATATGGCCCTTGCTCTTCATGTTATGCAGTGTCTTTACACTAATCCCTAAATAAGCAGCGGCCATTTTCGAGTTTAGCCATCCTCTTGCAATTTGGAACTTGAACTCTTCAATGCGGGATCGCACAAATGAGGTGGTTTCGCAAGTGTCACCAACTGCTACTGTAGCAGTTGGCTGTTTTGTGCTATTTTTTACTTGTCCCATAAACTTAGGAACGGGCTTAGTACACTTGTCCAGTGAAGTACGAGCTGAATTAGACATCGTAGTATCCTAGCGTTCGTAAAATTTCGACTTCATGGTCTCTAAGTCCAGATTTGTAGAACCGCTTCCAGTGCTGTAAGTAAGGGGTAATTAAATCAACTTCACACTTTTTGAGTTGTTGAAGCACCTTTCTATAATCCCTGACAAAATGCTTGGGGCAATCCTTGCGTAGCTCTGCCATTGCATCGTGAAGCCCGTGTTTATCCTTCAAACAATCGAGAAGTTTAAATCGGACCAAATGCACACCTGTTAATTTTGAGGCATCGACGATTTTATTAAGCTGTACATTTGCAAAGGGATAATACGATTGTAGCTTACTGAAATCGGCTAAAAACTTAATTGGACAAGTGTGGGCTTTTCCAAACTGTCGCTCAATTCTAGTAGAAGGATCAGGCAACCCATGTTTTTCAGATGAGTTGTAAACTTTAATACAATCAACATTGTCGGTTCCAAATCCTAAAGTGAAACTGTATTCTTTTGGTGTGCCAGATTTAATAATCTCTCGACGAGCTGGCACATATCTTGTGGTTCTACGTTTATGGCTAACTCTAATGATCTTAGAAACCTCAATAAGTCGTTGATCGATGTCGGTAAAAAGATGAAGTTTAAATACTTTCGTAGAATTGAATTTCTCTTTCAGTAATGCATACAGCGTTCTTTGCATTAACCTGTAATTTCTGAATTGAGATGGATTAAGTTGAATCTGATATCCGTAGTGATTCTGATAAACAAAGATATCAGCGTCAAAAACACAGAATCTGTGTGAAGAGTGACCTCTGTAACCTCTAATAAATCCGATTGGTTTTGGACTTCTGTATTTTTCAAAATTAGTTAAATCCAAGTTCCCATCACCTTGAAGATAAAGCTTGTCACAAGGTGAGTTAAAATTTTTTTTTGATTTTGTAGTCTTTGTCTCTGATGTAATTTTTCCGTCGAAAGTGGGGGTTAGTTTCTTACTTCTGTAAGACTCTGTTGGTTCGATAATTTTAATTTGTTCATGGCTCATTTTTTTTCCTCCAGGTTGGAGGAGTTTTGCCACTACAGTTTTGGAAACGCACGGCAAACAAAAAAAGTCGGGACAAAAGGCTCAAGAAGAGTTATTTGGATTTGAGTCTTTGTATCCGCTGTTTAATGAAAGAATCTTTTAATCGAAATTTACGCAGATAGGTTATATCTACTGGTTGGTCTTCATCGTTGAACGGTAAGTTTAAAATATGTACTTCGTGTTTAATGATTGCTTCAATAATTTTGGCAACGACCTTGTGAAGGGTAGCAAGAGATACGTCTTTGTTTTTCTTTTTTATTTTTTTAAAAAGCTTCAATATCGTTAAATCGATATACTTAATATGCCAGGCATAGCCTTCAGGTAAAGCAGGCGAAGGCCTGTAAGCTTTACTTAATCGTCTGAAATCATGTTTTATTTTTGAATTTAGTTTTTTTGGTTTATGTGATCGATCGCGAATTGCATTCTTTTTACTATTTGGATTGTGAGTAATTAGATATGGGATTATCACTGTTTCTTCATTTTCATCACGAGTTAACGTATAGGTTAATTCCAAAATTTCGTCGAAGCGTATCATCTCGACGAGGTCTTCTTTTCTTATAAGGTTTCTTAGGCTTTCAGAGAAATCTATGAATTCAGACGCGCGTCTAAATCTAGCAAGTACTGGAGTCGTTTCTTCTTCTGCTTTCTTGCTAGACGGTTTAGATTTATGCATTGTTGTTAAATTCAAAACTTTGAAAAAATTTGAAATCTTTATTATGAGCTACTTGATCATCAGGTATTAACAGATACTTCCACTGTCGGCTCTTGTTTGTCGTATGCTCATTCACAGCTTTGCAATATGTTAGTGCAGATTTTGCCTTATCTTGAACTTCGGCAGTTTGTATCTCATTCTTGTCTTTAATTTCGACTAGATAAGTAACGTCCTTTGTCTGCACCACGAAATCAGGTTCGTACCTCTTAGATTGATTGCTGTAAAAGATAATAAATTGATTATGGGCAGGTCGAAGCCATTTTTCTACAGACTTATCACTTTCAAGAACCATTGCGAATGTTTTTTCAGGCATAACATCGAACTTGTAATAGTTATGACAAGCTTTTTTAAAACCCTTGAATACTTTCGAACGCATCTCAGTAGTTGTTTTATAGCTTGTTTGTAAATCAACATAATCATCAGACTTTAGTTTTGAGTAATTGTGGCTTTCAATCTTTTGAAATGGTCGTATGCCGTGTGCTATAAAGTCAGACTCTTTAACAATATGATTATCCATCATCTGAATCCAAATTTGATTGGCTATATCTTTTGCGTGGTACAATACTACATTTAATACTTTCGTATCGTCTTTATGAACTGATTTCAGATGATCAACAACAGACTGTGATAATTCAAATAGCAGCTCGGCTTGTTCTTCGTAGTCAATTTCGTCGCGATTGATAAGTTCGCGAACAATACCGTCTAACAGAGACTCTTTCGGGTTCTTTTTAGCTCTAATAAGATCAATCGACGCGGAATCATCTGATTGCAAAGATTTTACAAGAATAGACTCTTCAACGGGCTGCCAATTTGGAAGCTGTTTTGTGTTCATTTTGAAATTTTTAAATGAGCTTTTAATTTCACCTGTCGGCTGTACCACTAGACGTGGTATTTCAATCATGCCAGTGATTACTTCCTGTAGGGTTTGTTCAATTAAGCCATCGTCTAAAATTTTATCTACAATTTTATCACGTTCTTTCGGAGTTAAATCAAACAACGGTAAGGTTTCTACAATTTTTTCCTTCAGTTCTTTTTTTGACTTCGCTGAAGATAGTTCGTCGACGCTACCGATAGCTTCCGTTGTAGTATCATTATGAACAACATCTATGAGAGCTTGTTTTAATGCATATTTGATCTCGGCTGATTTTTTAGTTTCTGGTGTAGTGGCATTAGTAATTTCTTGTTTCACAGCATCCAAAGCAGTATCTGAAGTCGACTGTGAAGTGATTACTGAGTGATCGCCATTAAACTCAGGATCATCTCGATCAATAATATATTGTTTCATAATTATTGAATTTGGATTCTTAGCTGCTTCGATGATTTCGTTAAAACGATCATGCGCTATTACGGTAAGACGATCTACATCAGGATTTCCAGTTTTCTGACCGTAAGGTAAACGTAAACCACGTCCAAGAGTTTGTTCAGTTAGAATGTCAGCGGCAAACGCTCTTAGGGGTACAATAGTAAATAGATTACGAACGTCCCAGCCTTCTTTTAGAATTGAAACGTGGATAACTATCTCTATTGGGTTGTCGGATTTTTCGACTAATAATAGCTCTTGAACAGTTTCATCTTTTTCTGTTCCTGATTGTTTTGAATGAACTGTAATTACCTTGTCTGCATATTGCCCCGAGTAGAAGTTAGCAGATTTAATGTGCTGTAAAATCTTTTCTGCATGATCTACGTTCTGTGCGACAACTAGGATAAAGGGTTTTACTCGTGGGAGGTTATTGTCTTTTGAGTACAAATCAAGATGAGTCTTTGTTCTTTCGTGAACAATAATGGCATCATCGAGTTTCATCTGGTCTAGTTGATCTTCATCCATTTTCTTCAACACTTTTAGATCCAAATTTTTGCGTGTGGCAACGTAAGGCTCTTTGACAAGGCCATCTCTGATGGCATTAGCTAATGGATATTCAAATGCAACATTTTTAAAAGCAGTTGTTTTGCCACTCTTAGACACCATTGGTGTTGCCGTGAGTTCAAGTCCTAAAATAGGATTAAGCTCGTTAATTACTTGCATAGCGCGCTCGGCACGGTATCTGTGTGATTCATCCATAATTACAACAAGATCATCGAGGTTCTTTAATTTATCATAGTATGCTTCACCAATAAGCTCATTTATGGATTTAATTTTGGATACTTCTTTATCTAATTTAGAGATATTAAAAATGTTGATCTCAAGCTCTTCGCTAAAAAGAGCTTGTTGTAGGCCTGGTCGATTAAGCTGTCTTCTAGGCGTATTAACACTTTGATAATCATCACCGGTGATAATTGTAGGTTGATGGTGGACGAAGTCTCCAATGCCGCGAAAGACGTATTTATCACTTGATGAGTTTCTAAAATCCTCAATTAGTTTATTGTAGATAGTTAAATTTGGAGCTAACACTAAAAAATTCTTAATCTTGTGCTCCATAAATAGATACGAAATAAAGGCACCCATCAATCTTGTTTTGCCGACACCAGTAGCTATCGCAAAAGAAAAAGACGGGAAGCCGCGATCAAAATCTTTTAATTTTGTAAATGTGCCATCAGTTAAAATGGCGTCTAGTTTTTTCTCTACAGAATCTTTACTTCGTACATCAATCGCCTTTGTAATCCTTTCAAGATCTTCAAGAGCGTCTTTTTGTGGTTTGCGTAGACTCATTCGTTGAGCCAGTATTCTCGTTGTATTTCCCATGTTGAGCGTCCTTGCTGAATATGTCTTTTAAATAAATTTTATAAATCTGTATCCATGCCCATCTCTTCTTGAACAGGCTCCTTAACATTAAGGCTATAATCATCTCGTCCAAATTCAACACCGCGAGTAAGTAATGATTGCGGTATTTTCTTGAGAGTTATGCGATCAAATTTGTTTGATGGAACCTTGAATGCTTTAGCGCATATCAATAGTGATTCATCCGGTTTTAGTAGGTCATGAATGCGTTGAATCTGTTCTGACGTTAAAAATTGGGTAGTAACAAATATAAAATCTTTTTCTGTCGAATATCCTTGTTTCCAATAAGATTTTTGGTCCGGATGAAATTTGAAGCCTTCATGTTTGCATACTGCGGATGCTAACATTGTGGAATCATACTTCTTTGAGATGATCCATTGGCCGCGATCATCTTTTTCAAGTAGAGAAGGTGCTAGAGTCATAAATTTAAAACCACCGCCACCTGTCCAATTTTGGTTAGCGGTTATTCCACCCTCGTCCTTCCCGTCGATAACCTTTTTTAATCTAGGAATAACATGGGTTTGGCAGTGGTCACCAACTTCTATAGTAATCCAATTTCTAAGCATTTTGTGTGCAACGGCTGCCGTTGTTCCTGATCCTGCAAATGAATCCAGGACCATATCACCCGGTGAGGTTGCGAGATGAATTATTCGTTCAAGTAGTCGTTCAGGTTTTGGCGTATCAAAGGCCTTTCCGGCGCCGAATAATTCAATACTTTCCTTTTTTGCTTCCTGATTATGGCCAACTTCTGAGTTTGGCCACCAAGTCCATGCGGGAACGCCATCAGAATCAGATAAATACTTTTTAAGTCTTGGTCTTGAATTGCCATCTGCCCCAAACCAAACACGACCTTCTTTAATGAATTGCTTCACAGTTGCTTCAGCAAATGCCCAACATCGCCCATCCGGAGGAGCATGCTTTGTCTTATTTGGTGCACTGATTGAGTAAAACTGCGAAGGTGTGGCATGTCCAGTTTGCCCTGTCATATCTACTGAGGCCCAAGGGCCACGAGGGTCATCGTCGGGATTTTTATATCTTGATTTTTGTTCTTCATTAAAAGGTAATTTGTTAATTTTTTTCTTAAAGTTTTCGATATTTTTTGCGAAAACTAATATATGATCATGCCCGGCTCCAACAGTGGCACGGATATCGGGTGAAGTTCGTTTTTGCCAAACGATATTCGCAACGAAATTTTTCCGCCCAAAAATCTCATCACAAATAATTTTTAAATAATGAGCTTCATTGTCATCAATGGTAATCCATAAAGACCCATTTTGTTCGAGAAGTTTATGCAACCTTAGTATTCTATTCCTCATCAAACTTAACCAAATTGAATGTTCAACTCCGTCATCGTATTGATCGAATGCTGCACCAGTATTGTAAGGAGGATCGATAAAAATGCAGCTAATTTTATCTCTGAAGTCAGATTCTAAGGCTTTAAGGGCTAATAAATTATCACCCTGGATAATTAAATTCTTTGAATCTTTTTTACCGAAAGAAAGTTCTTTTTGTTCAAGCAAAATTCTTGGTTCAAGAATGTGCTCTATATCTTTGCCAATCCAGTCTAATTCTAATCTTTGCTTACTCATTTTAACTCCTTAAACAACTTTCCAACCAATAGTGAAAATTTCATTTATTTCGGATTTAATGTTCATATTTTTTTCTATCCTGCTTAAGACTTCTTCTTTTTCTTGATCAATACGATCTTGTGCTAAGAATAATTCTTTACGCTTTTCATTTCGTTTAGTCTCAAGAGTTTTGATCTGGCGTTTAGCATTTACTGTTTCTTCAAGACTTTCTAATTTTTTAGAAGCAGTCTTTAGAATTTTTAAATCATGATCTAATTGCTTAATTTCAATCTCAAGGCTTAGCTTAATATCTTCAGCCCAAGCATCGAGTCGGTCAATTTCTTGATGAAACAAAACCTTATTTCTTTCGCTAACTTCTGTAGTTTTCCTTTTAACATCCCTATCTATTAAAGTCCGAGTTTTCGTTCCGAGATCCGTCCGTACAGATGTGCTGACCGGACGTGCAGATAGTCTAAATAGCTTTGTAAGGGCCTCGGTAGGAATTGGATCACCATTTGAAGTAACTCCTGCAAGAACGATGCAGTCTTCATTTTGAAAGGCTGACATTTTTAGGTGGGCTGCGGTTAATGAGCCTTCAGTGCCTTTTAACGATTCTAAAATCGAAATTGTATTTGGGTAGTTAGTTAGATCAAATTCAAGTTGTGTTTGCGGAGTTTCTCTAATTGCCGCAAATTTAATTAAAGCCGCACCAATAGTGTCATTAGATCGTATATGAATACCTGATCCATCGGCTTGAAGTGAGTAGGTTCCTTGAGGTATGTCATGGGCATTCGATCCTACGATATACGAACCGTTGGACTGCTTGTCTGCATTGATTTGTAGTAACTCAAAATCAAAAAGGCTCTCAAGTTTACGACTGAACTCAGTAAGGGTAGTCTTGGTTTGTTGTTCTCTAAATTTTAATTTCGATTGGACATCTTCATCAAAGTTTTCAAGTAAAGCCTTTTTGGCGTCGTCCATTGACTTGTCGATTTTGACCTTAAGTCGTTCAGACAATTCATCGAAAGCAGCTTTTATCTCCTCTGGTGATCGGCATGTTAAGTATACATTTAGAATTTCTTTTTCAAAATCGTGTCCTGATTCGATCTGCCCTAAAACTTCGTCTGATGCTCCAAAGGCACCCCTGAATAGGTTGAATTTTTCTTGCAATAGTTCAAGTACGCGAACGTCTGCGCTGTTTTTCTTGTTTACAAAATTAACAACGACAACATCAAATTTTTGTCCATACCTGTGAGAACGACCGATACGTTGTTCGATTCTTTGTGGATTCCAGGGTAAATCATAATTTATGATTAGATTGCAGAACTGTAAATTTAAACCTTCAGAACCTGCTTCAGTAGTTAAAAAGATTTTTTTACTTCCTTTAAAATCGTCGACCAAGCTTTTGCGCTCTTCGGTATCGCCAGAGTCGCCATTGAATATAACGATATCATTTTTTAAATTTAAACCCATGCGCTCTAAAGCTCTAATCACATAAGCTTGTGTGGTGCGAAACTCTGTGAAGATAATCGCTTTTTCTGGCCAGCCTTCCGTTTTTGCTTTTTTGAATTGTAAGTTTAGTGCTTCAATTAAAGAATCGGCTTTTTTATTTTCATTTATGGTTTTAGAGAGTGTGATGAATTTAAGTATTTCTTCAGCTTCCTCTTGAAGTTCACCCGGAGGGTGTAAAATCTCTTCGCTGCCGTTGTCGTCATCAACTTCCGAGTCAGTTTCTTCGTAGGCTTGAGAAATCTCTTTTTCTTCTTCAGTTAATTCGATGTCTTCAATAGCTGAAGTAACCTTTTCACGAAGACCGTTGAAGGTCTTGTCTAAGGTGCCTTTGAAAAGACGCTTTTCGAATCGTTCAAGTTCATCAGATTTTTTACCATTTTCACTTAGAAGAGCAGATGTAATATCGCTCAAAAACTTATTATAGAGTTGTTCGTTATTTAAATGAACAGCAAGTAAAGTAATTCGACAATACAGGTTTATAAGGCTGTTTTTTAAAGCAAATGACGAACTTGCGAGAAGTTTTAAATAAATTAGCTTTAACAGTGGTAACGAGGTAGTTGGTATGGAGTGAATTACAGGCCTTCTGAGAAATGCCTCAAACTCAATGCGAAGAGTTTCTTCATTATCAGTTGGTTCGTATGTGAATGTGACAGAGTTGCGGTTTGTATATTGGATGTACTCTCTTACATTTTGTCGAAGTTCCCTATGAAAGAAACGGCTCATGCGATGCTTCAGTTCAAGTAGTCTTTCTTCGCGCTGATCGTCTGGGATGTTACAGAAAGTAAGAGCAAAACTTTCGGGTGTGCCAAGAATATGATGGTCTATAAAGCTGACTAAGCCGTAAAGCTCCATCAAATTATTTTGCATAGGTGTAGCAGTTAAAAGAACCTTGTTAAATGGTGTAAGGGCATCGCGAACATTCTTTGCTCTTTTAGCTTGGCCTTTTGCTTTGCGCCATACATTACGAAGCTTATGAGCCTCATCAATCACAACAAGATCCCATTTTTGAAGCTTAATCTGAGGGCCATAAGCATCAACGAAATGCTCATTAGTTATTAAAATTTTTTCTGCTGCATCAAATGGATCAACATCTCCAGATGATTTAATCTTCCTGTAAATTACACTATTTATAACTTCTGACTTAAGAAAGAATAGTCGCTCTAATTCATCTTTCCATTGGTGACGTAAAGATTTAGGAGCAATAATTAAGATTGATCGCTTACCCTCTGCCCAAGCCTGAGAAATAAGTAAACCTGCTTCGATGGTTTTTCCTAGTCCGACTTCATCAGCAAGAATAACACCAGCTGATAGCGGATTTTTCAGTGCAAAAAGAGCAGCATTTATTTGATGGGGGTTGAGATCAACCTTAGCATCATGCAAAGCACGAGCGATTCTATCAGGTGAATCTTCTCCTGATTTAGACATTAGTTCGTAAGCAAACAGTTTCGCATGATATGCAGTAGACATAGCTTAAGAGGATTTTTTACCTGAAAACTGATTTGAAACAAAGCTATCTAATATGGCAGCTGTAAGGGATGATACTTTAATCTTTCGAGCCTTAGCTTCTTTTTCCAAAAAATCTTTAGTTTCAGTTTTTACACGAGTTGATAGCGGAACACGGTCTTCATTTTTAGGAAGAATCTGATCCAACGAGCTATAAGTAGATTTCTTTTTCATGCTTAGATCCATTCGCGAATTATGGATCTAATTATTTCAGAAAAAAAATCGCCTGTGTATCAAAATGTAATTGTATACAAATTGTATTGAAAATGTATACCGCATTGTGTTACGCTGTAATTCATGGACCAAAGTCATAATGCGAGACAAAAAATTGCACTTTACGCACGGGTCAGCACTTTGTTGGGACAAGATCCTGAAAACCAGCTTATTCATTTACGACAACTTGCCCTTGCCAGAGGTTTTCAAGTTGTTGGTGAGTTTGTGGATAAAGGAATTAGCGGAGCGAAAGAGCGTCGTCCTGCTTTAGATGAAATGATGAAACAAGCCCGAATGGGCAAGTTCAATCATGTTGGCGTAACCGCACTAGATCGGTTAGGTCGTTCTACGAAACATATGTTGTTAATGATGGAAGAATTTCGACACATGAATATCTCGCTCATATCAATGCGAGAAGGAATAGAAATGAATTCACCTATTGGACAGCTCATTATGACTGTGATTTCTTCGATAGCCCAACTCGAACGCTCTTTGATTTCAGAAAGAATTAAAAATGCTTTAGCGGCAAAAAAGATGGCTGCTCATGCTACGGGTAGTGGATGGCGATGTGGCCGATTGCCTGTAATTTCAAAGGAGATTGAAGTTCAAGCACACGAACTGAGAAGAAATGGATTATCGATTAGGCAAATCGCCAAGAAATTAGAAATTGGTAAATCAACCGTTCAAAGGATTGTAAAAGAAATGTCCCAAGAACCTATCGAAAATGCAACTTCGGTTCCAGAGGTAAAACCTAATTCGAATGATGCAGATTCGTGAGTCCCACAGACAACTGTTTTTGGTACATCGACAACTGCTACAGTAGCAGTTTTAGTCGTGTACGGTTCGGCGAACGAATGTTCGATCAGTCGGAATAGTGTTCGTCGAAGCGAAATGAACTCAACCAACGTCATGTAATACCGAAGAATACGAGGTATGGCACAAATGAAAATTTCAACTACGTTACCACAGCTGTTAAAACAAAACGGAATGACATTACGTCAACTTTCTAAGGCCTCTGGTGTTCCTGTTTCGACCTTAAGTGAGTGGTCTTCAAATCGTGAACCTAAAAGCCCATTGCAAACCAAAAAAGTTGCAGAGGCACTAGGGGTTACAATGCATTACCTATTATTTGCTGAAGACGATTCACAAGAGCCAATTCAAAAGATTCTTAAAGAAGATTTTTTCTCTGGAACCTTTGAAATTTCTATTAAAAAAGTGAGGGTTAAGTGATTGCTCATAAAGTCCTAATAGTTAACGAGAAAAATGGGGAAGAAAAAGTCCTTTGGCAAAGTGAATACGAAGAATTTGACTTCGCACGTTTGTATTACGAACAACAAAGACAACAGATGGATCTTAAGTCAGCCGCTGATGGTATCGTTGGAGTTTTTGAGTTTAATGGTTTTTCTTGGTTTTATAGTTTAGAGAAGGAATTAGTCATGCCTTCAGGTGAAACTTTATTCTTTAATTTCTACGAGCCAAATCAAATTGAATTGGCATACTTCAAACATCATTCCGAGCCGTATCTAACACAGAAGAAAAATAAGAAGGTGGTATAATGTCTAACTTCCAAAATAACGATAAAAGAAAAAACATCATGTTCACTGTTCGTCTTGATGCAGATCAATCGCAAAAGCTAAAAGAGTTGGCAGAGCACGTTGAAGCTTCAACAGGAATTAAAGTTACTCATGCTTGGATTTTGAGAGAGTTATTAACAATGGGTTATGACGATATTAAAGCTAAGTATAAAATCAAGGCGGCAATATAAACGAAATTAAAGTTTTTTACGATGATCGAATGATCGTGGAATCAAACTCTTCGTTCTCGCCAAACAGTTATAAAGGCCGATTGTGTGTTGAGCAATGGCAAAAAGATAAATTACCTATTTCTGTTCGAGGTTTTAGTAAAATCAGTAGCGAAGCATTGTATCTTGCACACAGTAAAGAATATGTAGATGGCGTTCTTGCGGGAACTCTTTCTAATGGTTATGGGTCTACAGATCTTGCTATTGCAAAATCATTACCCTTTGTTGTTTCTTCGATTGTTGAAGCAACACTTCATTCTTTTATGTCGGGTGAAGCGTCAGTTTCGCCAACTGGTGGTTTTCATCACGCTGGTTACGATGAGGGACATGGGTTTTGTACGTTTAATGGATTGATAGTGGCAGCGCAGATGGCTCATCAACTTGGTGCTAAAAAAATTGGAATCTGTGATTTGGATCAACATGAAGGTGATGGCACTCGTCAGATTATCAAGCGGCTTAAGTTAGAGTACATCCATCATTACACTTCAGGAGAAGATGAAGTTAAACCCGAAGGTGCTGAGCATTGGCTTAAAGAGCTTCGTTCAATAATTTATCAATTTGAAAATTGTGATGTTGTACTTTATCAAGCTGGTGCAGATAGTTCTATACATGATCCGCTTGGTGGATATTTGACTGATGAACAAATGATTAAGCGCGATGAAATTGTTTTTGAGACTCTTCGCAAGTTGGGAGTCCCCGTTGCTTGGTGTTTTGCTGGTGGCTATCAAAGAGATGAGAATGGCTCATTATGGCCAGTCGTTGAGCGACATACTAATACGATGAAAACTTGTATCAAGTATTTTGGGGCTCAGATGCTATAAGTGCCTTTCGTTTTACTCTCGTTGCCTTCAACATATCAACGATATCATCGTAATCTAATCGAGCGGCAGCATTGTTGATCTTTTCAAATTCACTGATTGGCTCAGCCGTTTTTAAATTTTTAAAAGATTCTTCTTTAGCGGTGAAAGTTCTTCGGACAGTTTGGTCATCCATACCTAATGCTTTAAAGGCGACCGATTGAGCTTCAGCCAGCGCTCGCGTTAAATGAAGAAGTGTGCTTGGATTTTGCCGTGCGGGATTGTAGTTAGCGATCTGGCTTGTGATTTTCATCAAAGTTAGGTTGGCGGCTTTGAGGTGATTGTCAGTGGTCTTCATAACTTTATCGAGATAGCTTTCGATATGGATCGCTTGAGCCTTGGTTTCAATTTGGGTACGCTTAAGAATCCAAGAATCTAGCGCGGCTTTCTTTAACACGTATCGATATTGTCGTTCTGTTAACCCTTTTACCTCTATGAGGTAATTCCGAATGGAGCGGGTATTGTATTTGATAGCCCACTCTAATTGAAGGGCAGGTATAGAATTGATTAGTTGGCCCCTTGCCATTCATCCTCCTTGTATGCCCCTTATGTGGCACAAAAGTCGGTATCGGACCTTGGGCTATTTTAGCTAAGTTGCTAACAACCTTCTTTTTCCATTTCCTTCAGTACCTTGTAAACTATTGATATTAAATAAAATTTAATATAGAAATGGTTTAAATGTCTGGCGTTCAAAATTCAACTTTAAAACTCATTTGTGATCATCTTACAGATTGTCCACACAAAAGTTCTGTATCCAAAAACCAGGATTACTTTCGCGTGATGAAAGACGGAGTTATTAAGAAAGAGAATTTTATTGGCACAGCATATCTTCCGAGTGCGGTTAAAAATAAAACTCCAGAAAATTGTGAAACTTGCGCGGTTTCTATTAACCCGACTCCTGCTGACGCACAAAACCTCATTCAAGTAATTCCAGCATTCAGACGCGGCACTATCATTAAATTAGAAATCAAAATTGACCACGGCAGAATTCATGACAACACCACTTATCATGCTAACTGGTGGCATCCACAAGGTTTTGATCCAACAACAATTGCTCGGAGTCATCCATGAGACGAGAGCAAGAATTGAAAGAGCAATTTGAGAAGCAACAGATTGTTGATGTATATATTCATTACGATGGGCCTCGTGCTTATTCTTTTTTTACACCAGATCAAGGTTTCTACTTTGCTTTCAATTTAGAGCAGTATGATGAAAAATCAGAATGGTTATATATCCCAACAAATAACTTTAGAATGGTTCAGCTTTTATCAAGAGCTGAGACTATTACCGACTTTATTCTAAAATCTAATGCAGGCTATATAGTTGAAATAGATCAAGCTGGTAGTATCACAAATATGCAAGAAGGTTTTGCAGAAGATAAATTACCTGCCGCTTCAGTTTATTTGAAAACGGACGACGATTATATGACATTTTATTTAACGGGGGAGAAGGTCTCACCTTTTACTATGTCAGAAAGTGATTTTACTACTACGTTAACCAATTTAAGAAATGGCACTTTGAAGGCTATGAAGGCCCTACAAGGATTTCTTCCTTCCAGTTTTCAATCACCGTCATCACAAATTTTTGGTACTCCTTTATACGCACCTGGCAGTTTAAAAATGGTAGTTAAAGTTGAGTCGGATAAAGATTTGTTAAAAGCTACATTAGCTGTCGCTTCCGATCAAATCGAAGCTGGGATGACATTAGATCAATCTCAGGTTGATGAAGTTAAAAACAATTTTTATTTTGCTGCGCCTCCATTGCGTTCACGGCCTGATTTCTCTTATGACACAGTAACGATTACCTCGAATTTAATGGCTTCTCAGGCATTCAAATTAGAGTTAAACCAAGACCATAAGAGAAAGCATTTAGATTACGTTAAAAAGGGTCAGAAAAGTGATGATATGGTCATTTTAACTGGTAAGGTAGTTCGAGCTGCACATGATAAATGTTCATTCACAATTCAAAATACAGAGATAATTGAATGTTTATTAGATCCAAATAACACAGAATTGATTAACGAATTGACTGCTTCTAAAGCAGAGCTTCAGAACTGCGAAACTCCCGAAGACATAGTTACAGAACTTCTTGATCTTAAATGTAATGTAAAGGTTGCAGGAATACTTTCGACAAGTGGTTCAACTAAAATTCTAAAATTAACATCAGCATTAGTAGTGCCTTAGTTCATGAGCATAGATAGCAAGAAACTTGAATTACTAAAAGATGTATTGAACTACGCCCTTCATAAAATTGAGCCACCGATTAAAGTTTCAGACTTTCCAACCCTTTCTGACGAACAAGTAACAGAAATCGTTGTTTATATGGCTAAGGTATCAAAGTCATTCGAGTGCCTTGAGTTTTTAAAACTAGAAGCGGATAAGTGGAAAAGTGATAGAGATAGAATGCATTTGATGAGTAGGCTAATTGCAGTAGTGGAACGGGAAATCGAGATTTTAAACTTTTACCCCAAAGATGCAGTGCTGCAAACTGAATACCCTATGCCAAAAGAGATTAAAGTCACAGGCTCTGATTCTACGATAAGTACAGAAGACTTTATAAAAAGACTGCAAGGGATTTCAAACTCTTCTATCTTTGAAGAGTAAAAATTGACCTCTTTTTGACCCGTCGATATGCTAAGCGAGTACATTCAATAGGTTAGAGGGCTATGTAGCACCTCCACCAAATTTTTGGTGAATCGAAAGACCGTTTATTTCGATTTGGCTCTTTAAGTTCGGTTCTAAGGTTCTAATCGGTTCGTAGTGGATCACTTCAAAAACAACATTAAGCGCAAGCATTTAGAGTGCTATTGTAGAGATAAATCTACGGTAGACTAAGGAGTTACTCATGATATGTGAATTTAAAATCGATCCTAAACTTGATTTGGTATTCGAACGAAATACTAGCTTAACGCCATCACAGATTTGGCAAGGATGGACTCATCCTGAAACCTTAATGAAGTGGTTTTGTCCTCGCCCTTGGAAAGTGACAGATAGTCGAATTGAACTGAAACCAGGCGGTGAATTTTACACTGTTATGCAAGGCCCGAACGGCGAACATTCAGAAAATCATGGTTGTTACCTTGAAGTTATTCAAGACGAAAAATTGGTTTGGACTGGTATGATGACTAAAGGATTTAGACCAGTGCCACCAAGCCCGATGGGCTTTAGTTTTGTGGGTACACTGTTATTTACAAAAACCAGCACAGGAACTTTGTATCGAGCCGTTGTAGCACATGCTGATGAAGAAGGCCGTAAAAAGCATGAACAAATGGGTTTTCAAGAAGGCTGGGGTATGGCTTTCAATCAACTTGAGGATTTGTACAAGTGAAACTTGGTTATACTTTAATTTATGTAGATGATGTTGTTGCCACGATGAAATTTTATGAAAAAGCCTTTGGATTAAAGCGAGGTTTTTTGCATGAAAGCAAACGGTCCATTCCGGACACATGGGTAACAGTTTATTCCGGAGACATAGGTAACACTTTTAATTTAAAGGGATCGTCAACCGGTTCGATCCTTTTACCGTCTTTATCAAAGTATCCCAGATCATAATCTAA
>Ga0255217_1000267_pt1 | contig 16450 bp, 12 predicted proteins | sample Miss_Atlam_RepB__FD_183046 | JGI IMG/M metagenome (GOLD analysis project Ga0255217, IMG submission 183046) | Freshwater microbial communities from Mississippi River, Louisiana, United States - Miss_Atlam_RepB_8d | ecosystem: Environmental > Aquatic > Freshwater > River | place: USA: Louisiana...
ATTCCCACTTACCCTCGAGACTTGTTTCAAATTGCTACTCCTTCGGAAACAGGCAAGGGATTTCATGCACCACCATTACATTTCTCATGCAGCAGATGCTCGTGCGGGGGATGTGCCCGGGGCGTCAGTGTGCTTCCACAGATTTCCCTTGCGGGATGGTCGCAGGTTGGCCTGGTCCGAGTTTGGAATTACTCGCGGTTTCCCGATTTTTTACCTGCACGCTGCTGGCAGTTCCCGGCTTGAGGCTGCTTTCTTTGATGCTGAGGCGCGACGCGCTGGTTATCGGCTTCTGGCTGTCGATCGTCCTGGGCTGGGAGAGTCGGACAGTCATGCTGGCATGTCGCGAGCAAGCTGTACCGACGATCTCCTGCAGTTAGCCGATCACCTGGGTTTGCTGGAATTCGGCATTTTGTCCGCCGGGGCGGGTACAGGCATGGCCCTGGCCGTCGCAGCGATGGCCCCAGAACGTGTGAAGCTTGTGCTGGGGGTGTCCAGTCAACTGCCTGTATGCCGAGCACGGGAAGCGCTTGGCTGTCGGATGTTGCGCAAGAGCCTCGCGACTGTTCTGCAGGGGATTCTTGCGCTGCGACTGACCTTCGCCAATTCCACGCCGGAACAGTATCTTTGCAGACTGTCAGAGTCTCTCGCGTACGCCGACCGCCGACTACTGGGCGACCCAGCAATTAGATTCACACTGACGCAGAGTACGTACGAAGCCGTTAGACACGGTGTCAGCGGCGTTGCGCGGGATACCGCACTGGCGCTGGCACCCTTGAACGTTTCTGCCGCGTCACTCGCCATGCCCGTGCATGTCTGGCTGGGTGCCGTCGAACACCTCGGTCAGTACAGCAGTGTGCCTTCCTTCATCGACAGCCTCCCGCAGGGAGTGTTGCATCGGCTTTGCAATCATGGCCGCTACTTCTTCTGGCGATACAGCGAGAACGTATTCGTGACGGCAACGCGTCTACTGAAAGCAGATCAGTCCATCAGGTGAACCTGAGAGGACAGGGCGACGCGGCGCTCGTAACGCAAGTCAGGCCAGTTGGCGATGAAGTCTGGCTGATATTGCTGGTGCTGCTCGAAATCACAGACATGCTCTCTGAAGTGAACGTCGCTCAGATTGCTTTCGGCATGTCATCGATTTTGGATTATCTTTTAAGCTTAGCTCTCGATGAAAGCGTCGATGAGTCCTTTTCGGCTGCGCCCGCCCGCGCCTTTTCCGGCAAACTATCGCACGCGAAGTATGACGACAGGGCAGTTGTTTCGGGACGACCGGACGCGGCAAGAACGTCGAAAGTATCGCAAGTTGTCATGATCTTGGAAGCGAAGACACTATCATCCGAACCTCCGTCGTTCGTGTATCCCGGGCCGTTTAGCTCCTACATTTAGCTCTTGTGTTGAGCACCGGCGACTTCCGTCACTATGCGAAACCTCTCAGCCCACGTCATCAACTGCAGGAAGTGACAGTCCTGAGCGACTTTTGATTTTATCTACCGTCGCCCGTCCAGCGAAAGACTGCTCCTGGGTATGAACAACACGGCAAATTCCTGCGTACTGACGATTCTGAATTCATGGCGTCCATCAATAAGTTGGGTAGCAGGACGAAATCCTTTGCAGATCCACTGCGCTGGTGCGTTTCGGAATGGATGAGTAATTTTCTTTGAATATTGCTTACAAGAAGTGGTCCTCTCCTCTGGACTCGAGGTGAAGAGCATTTCCTATCCGCGCCTTCGTGAGGGTACGGCCGCCCTTTTTGATAAAGTCGCAACGATTGCGGCATTGCAAGTACCTTGAGATTGTCTCGTGCCAGAGGAATTCGGTAGTGGATGCTGTTGATGTTCCCCAGGCTTAGTATTTTGGACTGGACCAGCACTGATTCGCAGACAACTACCTTCTCGAAATCATGCAACAGGGCGGCGCTAGGAAATTTGCGAATGCTGGCTTCTGGCTGCGAGTCACCGTAGTGCTTTGAGTAAAACTCGATTTGTACTGCGCGATACAGTGTCACTCACAGCGCTGTAAGGTTCATTAAAGTCCTCTGGTGGTGTGATCTTGTTTCTCGATTGCCATTCCCGCTTTCCTTGCCCGTGCCAGCAGCTGGTTTGAATCTAGCGTTCTCGAATTGCCGAATGCTTTATTGTGTTATCCCCCCAGTGTCAGTTTCAGATCGCGCTGCGTCTTGTGATTCATAAGCCGCAGTATTGCAATCATGTTCATGGTTTTTTCAGAGCCTGCATGACCGACATGCCTTTGTTTCTGTAGCCCGCGGTCTCATCGAAGGTCTTGTTGAAGCCATAGGGCGCGGAGTGCAGAGTCTCGCAGCCATGGTGAATATCGAGTGCTTCTCTTATCAGCGCCACATAGCCAACGAGCACATTGAGTATAGAGTGGGAGGCGGCGCTACTCGAACGGGAAGCCCATCGAGTCATTTCGTGTGAGCTTCAAGTGATGAGCGCATGGTCGGCATTCGCCAGCTAGAGCGAGGCCGCGTCGGTGATGGAGTTTCTCTGGCTGTCGGCGAGAAAATAGTGCAACAACAAGATCGGGACAATTTTCGGCAACAGTGCGGTGCCAACACTTGCCTGTTTGGTGAGTTTACCCCGATGCTCGCTAGTGCAGACTCGTTTTTGCGTGCGCGACGAGCGACAGTTCAGGTCTCCCAGGGGTTCTGAAGGAACTTGCGAAATTGTTCCTGCTGAAATCCCGGCGCAAAGAGAAGGTCACAGGTTTGATCTGCAGGATATGCATTTATATGCAGGACATGCGGATGGGCAGTTCACGATTACGCCAGAGTCGCCAAGCGCAGCAGTGCTTTGTCGAGCCCCAACAGCTGGGTATGCGGCATGTGGGCTTCCTGAAAAATTTGCCATGAGTCTAATCTGCAGAGCAGCGCACTCGATATTTCGGCAGTGGGATATGGCGAGCTTGGCTGCGCTTGCACACGGTTAGAAAAGTGTCGCGACTGGTTTTCATTGCAGAGATGAGCAAAAACGACAGTGCTGCCTGAACCTTGGGTCAGACGCCATCTTGGTGGCACGAAAAGTGCCAGCACGCTTGCGAGCTTGGCGATGGGTTTCTCGGGTAGCCAGGGCACTTCGGCAAGCCGAAGTGCCCTGGCGGATATTCCGGTCAACTCAAGACTTTCAGCCGCTTAAGCCAGGAGATCCAAAATTGCCAGAGACATACCTGGCGTTGGCAAGGAGGCGGAAATGCGGTTTGTTTGCGCGCTCAGCCGCGGTTTCCGCTGTGACAATATCCTCAATGAACTTCTCAAGCATCTGCCGTGCCTCTGACTGATAGCGGAATGGACCGATATTACTGCCCTCCCGGGTACGGAAGTACCAGAGCCCCCCACTATCGAAAAGACGTTCTGTACGGTGCGGGATTTCTCGATCTGACCTGTCTTGCTTGCGAAGGCTTGTCATGATTTTGCTCCTCTGATTGTCTCTGCCAGTCCAGGCCTGCCGATGTTCTTAGATTTTCCGGAACACACGCTCGGCATGCCCGCGCTGGCGAGTAGCTCGAAATTATTATGCGGATTCGAAGGTGAGAAGAGCGCAAATAGCATGCCATTCGAGTGTCTAAGCTAGAGTGCCACGGCACTCTTTCAATTTGTCAAAGTTCCTTTTAAATCAATTATTTAGCGCATTAAAAGGGAGGTTGGCAAAGCCGCTGTATTTGTCTTTATCATCAGTACCTTAGCTGAGGATATTAAAGAACTGAATTTTCCCGAATCCAGATTAAAAATAATGCAACTTGCAGTACAAATGAGCATTTTTTATTCAAGTAAAACAAAGTGTTGACACTTCACTTGAGGTAAAAATATTTCTGAAGACAAGAATTTAGGCATTTCACGCTGAGTCGCGGAGGGCAGCAATCGAGCTGGCCAGTTCGAGATCTTCCAACGTATTGATATTCAAGTAATCTCCCTGCCGCACGGATGATTCGGGTACAAGTACATTGGCCTGTGATCGAATGAATTGCATGGGACTGTACAAGCCCAGCTGCAAGGCGTCAGAAAGTCGCTGTTCCAGCCTCAGATCCCAAAGCGAGAACAATGGCTGCCACTGTGAGCCGGTTTGTAACCAGCCAATCAGACTGTCGGTAACTGCAACGCCATCCTTCAGGCGCGGCACCAGATCTGACCCGAACCACGGGACGTCTCCTGGAAAGCATGCGATGTGTGTGCTGCCGGGCTCGTTTTCCCTGCACCAGTTCATGGCGGCGTGTATGCCTGCAAGCGGGCCGGCGTCAGTGGAAACCAGATCTGGAATCAGCGGAAGACCAAATTTCTCATAGAGTTCGACATCCCTGTTGACATTGATGACCAGACGACACGTCTGAAGCGAAGCGCACTCGATTATCCACTCAATAATCGATCTCTTTCCGACATTCATCAGGGGTTTGTGACGATAGTCCATGCGTGAGCCTCGACCGCCTGCCAAAATAACGCCACAGATACCGGTTTCAAATGGGTTCACTGGATTCTCGAAGGTATGGTCGATGGTCGGCGATGGTGGTCACAATTAAGATTGCTCACAATATTCACAATTGAATATATATGGGCAGTATGGGAGAATCGCGCACTTCAGAAGTCGACAAAATTCTCTTAAGATCTTGAATTATAAGAACTTAAACAGAAAGAAAGCTGGCTGGCAAGCGAGACGGCTTGGGACAGAAAAAGCGAAGGCATCAATTGGGTGGCTCACGAGGATGAACCAACTTGGTGATCTTCAGTGCGTCAATGACTGGCGGGAAGCAAAGGCACGCCGATAGTAGAGGGTAATTCATGCAAGTTTCCATCGAGACAATTTCTGAACTCGAGCGACGAATGACAGTCGGAATTCCTGCTGCAGTTGTCGAAAGTGCCGTCACGGCTCGACTCCAGGAGGCTTCGGGTAATGTGCGCCTGAATGGGTTTCGCAAGGGCAAGATTCCCTTGAAGGTGATCAAGGGTCGATTCGGCAAAAGCGTGCGCCAGGAAGTGGTCGGCGAAGTCATGAGTCGAACTTACTATCAGGCGATCGCAGAGCAGAATCTCAAGCCAGCCGGTCAGCCCCGCATCGAGCCCCGATCGATCCTAGAAGGCAAGGACCTCGAGTATGTGGCGACATTCGAAGTCTTTCCGGAAGTCACGCTGGGCGATTTCAAGGAATTGAAAGTCGAGAAACTTGTCTCCCAGGTAGAGGACGAGAACATCGACAAGATGATCGAGACCCTGCGCCAGCAGCGCCAGACCTGGGAGAATGTGAATCGTCAGAGCAAAAACAAGGACCGCTTGAACATCGACTATGTCGGAACCATGGAAGGCGTGGAGTTCGCCGGTGGCTCTGCCAAGGGGGCCAATCTGATACTCGGTTCTCAGCGCATGATCGATGGTTTCGAAAAGGGGCTGAGCAAGAAGAAGGCGGGCGACGAGGTCGTGCTTGACCTGGTGTTCCCCGAGGACTACCAGAACAAGGATCTCGCAGGCAAACCTGTACGGTTCGAGATCAAGATCAACTCCGTAAGTGCTCCCGTGCTGCCTGAACTCAACGATGAGTTCTTCGCGGTGTTCGGCATCGAGGAGGGAGGGCTGGAGGCTTTCCGCAAGGAAGTGGCCGCCAATATGGAGCGTGAGCTCAAGAATGCCAGCAAGGCAAAGGTGAAGAGTCGCCTGATGGAGCAGTTGCTGGCACAAAACAAGCTCACGCTGCCAAGGAGTCTCGTACAGGGCGAGATCAATGCGCTGCGTCAGCAGGCATTGCAGCAGTTTGGTGGAGGCAAGCAGAGCATAGACCCGTCACTGCTTCCCGATGAGTTGTTTGTGGAGCAGGCAGAGAAGCGTATTGGACTAGGTCTGATTCTAGGCGAGGTCATCAAGAGCCGCGGTCTCAAGGCAGATCCAGATCTGGTCAAATCGACCATCGAAGATATTGCATCGACATATGAGACTCCTGAACAGGTAGTGCGCTGGTACTACAGCAACAAGGATCAACTGGCCACTGTTGAATCTTCGGTGCTGGAAGATCAGGCTTTCGAAGCAATTCTTGCGGAAGCGAAAGTGAAGGAAAAGCGCGTGAGCTATGACGACGCCATCAAACCAGACTCGACAAAAACAGACAAGAAGTAACGAGATCGTATGGATCAAAGACAAGAACAGATCGTGTCAACCCTTGTGCCGATGGTTGTCGAACAGACGGCGCGCGGTGAGCGCTCCTATGATATTTATTCACGTTTGCTGAAAGAGCGCGTTATTTTCGTGGTTGGCCCTGTAGAGGATTACATGGCCAACCTCGTTGTCGCGCAATTGCTGTTTCTGGAGTCGGAAAATCCGGACAAAGATATTCATCTCTATATCAACTCTCCCGGCGGTTCCGTTACATCAGGCTTGTCGATTTACGACACGATGCAGTTCATCAAGCCGGATGTCAGCACCATGTGTATCGGCCAGGCAGCAAGCATGGGTGCTCTTTTGCTTGCTGGTGGCGCTCAAGGCAAGCGGTTCGCCCTTCCACACTCGCGCATGATGATTCACCAGCCCAGTGGAGGTGCGCAGGGCCAGGCGTCCGACATCGAGATACAGGCCAACGAGATCATCAAGTTGCGTCACCAGCTCAATCACATCATGGCCATGCACACCGGCAAGGACCTCGAGACAATCGCGAAGGATACAGAGCGCGACAATTTCATGAGTGCCAACGAAGGCGTCGAGTATGGTCTCATTGACCGAGTCCTTAGTCGCCGCGTGATCTAGTCAGCGACATTTGCCCGTAATTTTCTGCTGCAGGCTCGAGAACTCGGAAGTCGTGCCGACTATCACTGACAAGGCCCAGGGCCTGCTTTCGGCGGCGGCCGGTATTGCTATTGGAGAGCGCCTGAAAGTCCTGTAATCTGGGCTGGCGTCGAATTTGAGGATTAGTTCAATGTCTGATGATCGTTTCAACAAGGGCGATGACAACGGCAAATTGCTTTACTGCTCTTTCTGCGGCAAGAGTCAACACGAAGTTCGCAAGCTGATAGCGGGTCCTTCCGTTTTTGTCTGTGATGAATGCGTCGACCTTTGTAATGACATCATTCGAGAGGAAATCCAGGAAAAGGATGGCGAGAGTGGCAGTCGGAAGTTGCCGATACCCGAAGAGATAAAAACCACGCTGGACGAATATGTGATTGGTCAGGAGCGTGCCAAGAAGGTTCTCGCAGTCGCCGTGTACAACCATTACAAGCGGCTAAACTACGAGCAATCGTCGGGCGGTGTGGAACTGGGCAAGAGCAATATCCTGATGGTTGGTCCGACTGGTACAGGCAAAACGCTACTCGCAGAAACGCTGGCTCGACTTCTTGACGTGCCCTTCACCATCGCGGATGCCACGACATTGACAGAGGCTGGCTACGTCGGCGAGGACGTAGAGAACATCATTCAGAAGCTCTTGCAGAAGTGCGACTACGATGTTGAGAAGGCGCAGATCGGCATTGTGTATATCGACGAGATCGACAAGATTTCACGCAAGTCTGACAATCCCTCCATCACGCGCGATGTCTCAGGTGAGGGCGTGCAGCAGGCCCTGTTGAAACTTATTGAAGGCACTGTGGCGTCTGTGCCTCCGCAGGGGGGGCGAAAGCATCCTCAGCAGGAGTTTCTCCAGGTTGACACTTCCAATATCCTTTTCATTTGCGGGGGCGCTTTTGCCGGTCTCGACAAGATCATTCGCGATCGCTCCGAGAAGGGAGGCATTGGATTCGCTGCGGAGGTCCGCAGCAAAGACCTTGAACAAAAGACTGGAGAGACCTTGCGTGATGTGGAGCCGGAAGATCTGGTGAAGTATGGTCTCATTCCCGAGTTCGTCGGCCGACTGCCGATGATTGCGACTCTTGATGAACTCGATCTCGATGCCCTCGTTCGCATTCTCAAGGAACCGAGAAACGCGTTGATCAAGCAGTATCAGAAGCTGTTTGAAATGGAGGGGGTGGAAATACAGTTCCGAGATGAAGCCCTCAAGGCGGTCGCGCAGAGGGCCAAAGAGCGCAAGACCGGCGCACGTGGGCTGCGCTCTATCATGGAAAGTGTGCTGTTGGACACCATGTACAAGATCCCTTCGATGGAGAAAGTCAGCAAGGTCATCATCGATTCCGCGGCCATCAACGGAGATTCCGAACCTCTTCTGGTTTACGAAAACAGAGAGCAGCAGTCGAGGACCGCGACCGAAGAACATTGAATTTTTTCTTTGGTCATTACAAGGCGGGCGAGCATTGCAATTGCAGAAGAACGCCCCAAGGGTAAAGCCTGAATACCATTGAGTTCAGTTTGCCACTCCCTTTTTTCAGGAAGTAATTATGGGTCTTCATGCAGAGTCCTCCGAAATCGCGAAAAATATCCTGCCACTGCTGCCCTTGCGTGATGTGGTGGTTTATCCGCAGATCGTTCAGCCATTGTTCGTTGGCAGACCCAAATCCATCAAGGCGCTTGAAAAAGCGATGTCGAGTAACAAGCAAGTCTTGCTGGTAGCCCAGAGGAATCCGACAGACGATGATCCTGGTGCCCGTGATGTCTTCGAGATCGGCACTGTCGCCAGCATCCTGCAATTGATTCGCCTGCCTGACGGCACGGTCAAGGTGCTTGTTGAAGGAGTCAATCGCGCGCGCATCAAGACGGTCGACTACGACGCCGACTATTTCCAGGCAAGTATCGCCGTGCTTGTTCCCGAAGCTCTGCCAGTCAAGCAGTCAGAGCTTCTCGTGCGCTCCTTGCTCACGCAGTTCGAGCAGTATGTTCAGTTGAGCAAGAAAATTCCGCCAGAGGTCATGACGTCCATATCCAGTATCGATGAGCCTGGTCGATTGGTCGATACGATCGCTTCTCACATGGCACTGCAGGTGCAGGAGAAGCAGAATCTGCTGGAGCTGGTCGGCCTGCAGGCGCGAATAGAGCATCTAATGAGTCTCATCGAATCCGAGATTGATCTGTTTCAGGTGGAAAAGCGCATACGTGGACGCGTAAAGAAGCAGATGGAGAAGAGTCAGCGCGAGTATTATCTGAATGAGCAGATGAAGGCCATTCAGAAAGAAATGGGCGAGCTCGACGATTCTCCCAACGAAGCAGAGGAGCTGAAGCAGAAGATCGAGTCTGCTGGCATGCCCGCTGAGGCGAAAGACAAAGCGTTGTCCGAGTTGAACAAGCTGCGCATGATGTCGCCCATGTCTTCGGAAGCTTCTGTTGTGCGCACATATATTGACTGGATGGTAAATATTCCTTGGAAGGCGCGAAGCAAAGTCAGATTCGATCTGGAGAAAGCCGAACAGGTTTTAGAGAATGATCATTACGGACTCGAAGAGGTAAAGATCAGGATTCTGGAGTATCTGGCAGTTCAGAAGCGGGTGAAGAAGCTCAAGGGGCCGATTCTTTGTCTGGTGGGACCGCCCGGTGTCGGCAAGACTTCGCTTGGTGAATCGATTGCTCGTGCCACGAACAGGAAGTTCATTCGCATGGCCCTTGGCGGCGTACGTGATGAGGCTGAAATTCGCGGGCACCGGCGTACCTATATAGGTTCGCTGCCCGGCAAGCTTCTGCAGAAGCTTGCCAAGGTCGGCGTGCGTAACCCGCTGTTCCTACTAGATGAAATTGACAAGATGGGCATGGACAATCGAGGCGATCCGGCGTCGGCTTTGCTGGAAGTGCTCGATCCGGAACAGAATCACAGCTTCAATGATCATTATCTTGAAGTGGATTATGACCTTTCAGAGGTGATGTTCGTGTGCACGTCCAACACCATGAACATTCCGGGTCCTCTGTTGGACAGAATGGAGATCATTCGCCTTCCAGGCTACACGGAAGATGAGAAGATCAATATCGCCACGCGCTATCTCGTGCCCAAGCAACAACATAACAATGGCATACAGCCCGGGGAGTTGGAGATAGGTGAAGACACGGTCAAGGACCTCGTGCGCTATTACACTCGTGAGGCGGGCGTGCGAAGTCTCGAGCGCGAGATTGCCAAGATCTGCCGTAAGGTCGTCAAGGAGCACTCCTCGGTAAATAAGCCGGAGCCGGTAGTCTTGAGCAGCGCATTGCTGGAGAAGTACTCCGGCGTGCGAAAGTTCGATTTCGGAGTGGCGGAAGAGACAAATCTCGTCGGTCAAGTCAATGGATTGGCCTGGACTCAGGTGGGCGGAGAGTTGCTAACCATCGAGGCCGTGTCACTCGAAGGCAAGGGCAAGACCATCAAGACGGGGTCGTTGGGGGATGTCATGCAGGAATCTATTCAGGCGGCCATCACGGTAGTGCGAAGCAGAGCGTCCGCACTGGGTCTCAAAGCTGGATTTCATGAAACTGTCGATCTGCACATCCATGTACCTGAAGGTGCTACGCCCAAGGATGGTCCAAGTGCCGGGATTGGCATGTGCACGGCCCTAGTGTCGGCCTTGACAGTGATTCCCGTCAGGGCAGATGTTGCTATGACCGGTGAAATCACGCTTCGAGGTCAGGTACTTCGAATTGGTGGTCTCAAGGAGAAATTGCTGGCAGCACATCGTGGCAAGATCAAGACTGTAATCATTCCTGCAGACAACGAACGAGATCTGAAAGAGATTCCCGATAATGTCAAAGCGGAATTGGAGATTAAGCCAGTTCGATGGATTGATCAGGTTCTTGAAATCGCACTGGAGTATCAGCCGATTCCTGTGTCAGACGACGTGATGAAAAAATCAAGCCGTAGCGTAGGAGTTGAGGAGAGTGACAAGAGCAAGGAAGAATTGCCGGTAAATACGCACTGAATCACAGCGGCTTGCGGGGTATTCAGTTGACACAGCTTTCCGTGCCTTGGTATAAAGTGCCGGCCGTTATGAATGGAAATCCTTCTGTTGTAAGGAAAATCCGACAAAGTATGCATGCTCTGGGTGGCAATTGAATAGTCATTTCGCCGCGTAAGAAGTCTGGTAATTATTCATCATAGAAAAATAAGGGGACAACGTGAACAAGTCAGAATTGATTGATGCTGTGGCAGAGGGTGCCGATATTCCGAAGGCGACAGCGGGGCGAGTGATTGACGCAATGATCGACGCGATCACTGACTCGCTCAAGAAGAGTGATCCGGTTGTGTTGGTTGGCTTCGGAACTTTCACAACCAAGGAGCGTGCCGCCCGCCAAGGAAGAAATCCCCAGACTGGCGCGTCAATCGAGATCAAGGCCGCCAAGGTGCCGACATTCAAGGCAGGCAAGGCACTCAAGGATTCCGTCAATCTCTGACCGGATATTCCAGATTCGCTGGCCTGCTTGTCGCTTTCATCGAAAATGATTGGCGGCTGAAGAATCCGGGCTTGGTTGTGAAGTCACACTCAGGCCGCTGGCTTGCGAATTATAAGGCGCATCTTAGATGCGCCTTTTTAGTTTATGCGGGACGCTGGAAATGTTTCTTTTGACCAGAGCCGCTCGACAGACTTCGACATCACCACAGGGTTAGATATGCTGCAGACCATACGCGACAATTCGCAGGGACTTATCGCCAAGCTTGTCATTGGATTCATCATTGCCATCATGGCACTGTTTGGGGTTGAGTCCATCATGAGTGGATTCGTGACCAATCCCTCGGTTGCCGAAGTGAACGGTGAGGAGATCACAGAACTGGAGCTGACGACCGGCGTGCAGAATCTGCTTGCCTCTGTGGGGGGTAATCTGGAATCGCTGGATGAGGATCTCATTCGTCAGGTGGCGCTGAATCAGATCATCGAAGACAGGCTGTTGCGTCAAGCCGCGCAAGACGCATCACTGGTGATCTCCAGTGATGCCATCGACCTTCAGATCATCAACAATCCCCAGTTCCAGGTTGGCGGAGTGTTCAACTCGGATCTTGCTGTCAGAACCATGGCGACACAGGGTTTCACAGTGGTCTCTTATCGGCAGGCTCTTGCCGACCAAATGGTGGTAGGTCAAATCGCCAACGCCTTTGCCTCCTCCGGATTTGTGACTCAAAGCGAGCTCGAGAGAATTGCCGCATTGTCTTCTCAGACACGAGATTTCCGATTTGTCTCGGTCACGCTTGGCAATCGGACAGGGGGTGAGCCGATCCCGGCCGACCAGATTGAGTCTTACTATCAGAACAATCAGTCGCGCTTCATTATCGAAGAGGAGGTGGCGATTGATTACGTTGTCCTGGACAAGGCAGCCATTTTTGCCGAAGTACAGGTAGGTGATGAGGATGTTCGCGCTCGTTATGATGAGGAACGCGCGGTTTCCAGTGCATCCACCCAGCGTCGCGCCTCGCATATCCTGCTCGAGATCAGTGCGAGTGCCACCGAGGAATCCGTTGTGGCTGAAGCAGCGGCACTCAAGGCGCGCGTAGATGCAGGGGAGGACTTTGGTGCATTGGCACTGGAAGCCTCCATTGACACAGTCTCGGCGGCACAGGGAGGAGATATCGGGTTCTCTGATGGAACGGCTTTCCCGGCTGCAGTCGAGCAGGCTCTGGCTAGCCTGGAAGTCGGTCAGATTTCCGAGCCGGTAGTATCCGAGTTTGGTGTGCACCTCGTCAAATTGACCGAATATGACGTCAATGAGTTTCCTTCTTTCGAAGAATCAGAAGATCGCATTCGCAGGGAACTAAGCAGTGCCGAAGTGGACGAGATCTATTTCGCTCGGCTGGAAACACTGGCTAACCTTGCGTTTGAGACGACGGATTTGACTGAGATTTCCCAGGAATTATTTCTGACAATTCAGCAAAGCGAATTGTTTTCCCGGTCCGGCGGCTTCTCTGAAATCACCACAAATGCGAATGTGATTGCAGCAGCCTTCTCCGACGAAGTACTCGTGGACGGCGATAACAGCGAAGTGATCGAAATGGGCAGCGATCGCGCACTTGTCATGCACATCAATACACACAACGAGGAATCCCTGCGCAGCCTTGAGGAGGTGCGTGGAGAAGTTGCAGCCATTCTGCGGACGGAATTGGAGAAGGAACGTGCAGCTGCGCTTGGCGAGCAGCTGCTGACTGCATTGCAATCCGGACAGTCTATTGACCAGATGCTGGTGGACAATGAACTTCAATGGATCGTACAGACAAATGCGGCGCGCGATCAGGCAGGCCTGAATTCCGAGGTATTGCGCAACGTGTTCGCCTTGTCTGCGCCAGCAGCGGGGCAGTCAACATTCACTGGATTTGCCCTCACCAACGGCACCTTCATCGTAGCGGAATTGCAGCGTGTGAATCGCGGTTCACTGGAGCAGATGGAAGCGAGTGAGCGAGAAGAGCTTGTGCGTGCGTTTGTGGAGAGAGATGGGCGTGCCGCATTCGATGCCTTCTTGGCGAACACGCGAAACAATGCGGAGATCACCGAAAATCTGACTCCGGCAGCCACGTTCTAGGTCTTCTTACGATTCAGTTAAGCTTGTCCAGCCCCGGGTGGAGCACCAGTGCCTGCCCGGGGTGGATCAAATCTCCTGCAGTAATGCCATTCCAGGCGGCCAATTCGGCTACAGCTACCCCGAACTCCTGTGCAATTCGCGACAGGGAGTCACCTGCCCTGACCGTGTAGATCTGCGGCGCCGCAGTTTCTGCCGCACCGCCGGCCTGGACTACGGCTGTTTCCGACTTGACCTGCAGTACCTGACCGGGCTTCAGAATGGATTCCACAGAAATGGCATTCATTTTTGCAAGTGCGTCAACACTCAGATTGTAGCGGCTGGCAATTCGCCAGAGAGTGTCACCCGAACGAACAGTGTACTGGGGACTGGCATCAGGAGGCGCAACTGGCCGTGAACTGGAGCCTATGAAACGGGGGGCATCCGGAACGGTCAGAGTGGTCCCCGGTGTGTAGGCCCGAGGGATGAGCAGGGATTCCCCAGCTATGATACGACTGCCGTTCAAGCCGTTGGCTTGTTGCAGGGCACTGACTTCCGTTCGGAATTGCCGAGCAATCTTGCTAAGACTGTCGCCGCGCTGCACCACATAACGATCCCATGTGACCTGAGGACGCTCCGGGGCGCTGGCCAAAGCCGTGAGAAATGCCTCCTTGTGTCCTATTGGAAGAAGCAGGTTATGTGGACCGTCGGGATGTGTGGCCCACTGCCTGAAACCAGGGTTCAGCTGGTAGATCTCCACGGGATCAAGCCCGGCAAGACTGGCGGCGAATTGAATGTCGATCTGATAATCAATTTCAACTGTCTCGACGACGCGCTCATTCTTGATATCGGCCAACTCCACACCGAAATGATCGCGAGCATCGACAAGCTGGCCAAGTGCGATCAACTTGGGGATGTATTCCTTTGTGACAGCAGGAAGATTCAATGACCAGAAATCAGTGGGACGGTCCCGCGACTGATTGCGATCGATTGCTTTCTGGATATTGCCAGGCCCAGCATTGTATGCGGCTATCGCGAGAAGCCAGTCGCGGTTGAAGGTCTCATGCAGGGCAGCGAGATAGTCGAGTGCTGCCTCTGTGGAGGCGATAGGGTCACGCCTGCCGTCGTACCACCAGTCCTGTTTCAGTCCAAGCCCGCGCGCGGTTGCTCCCTGTATCTGCCACATTCCCACAACGTTGCCCGGAGCTGCTGCGTTAGGATTGAATGCACTCTCCACGATAGGCAACAGGGCCAACTCCGCCGGCATGCCACGTCGCTGCAGGCTCTCGGCGATTTCAAACATGAATGGTCTGGCGCGTTCGGTACTGACTCGCAAAAGATTGGTGTTCCTCTTATAGAAAGCGAGCTGTTCCTGTATCTGTCGGTTGTCTATCCCCTGGGAAAACTGGAAGCCATCGGAGAGCCGCGCCCAGATGTCTTCAAAGGCGGTCTCATCGACAGCCAGAGTTCCTTCTGCTGGAATCTGGACCCGAGTGGTAGCACTGCGATTGGCGATCGCTCGGCTAATGATGGATTCGCTGTCGGCTTGGGAGACATCGCCTGACAAACCGCTTTCGTCGTTGACAGCCGAGCAGGCGCTCAGCACCACGCTGGTCGCTATGGCAAGTGACAATTTATTCAGTGGCAAATGGCTCAGTGAAAACAAAAGTAAGCCTGCTAATACAAAGTTTTATGAGTTTTTTCTAAAGTCGGAATCACGCAATTGATCGGTAATATCAAATCTAGAAACTATCTTTCCAGCGCCTCAATTGGGTGAATACCTCGAGCTCGCTGACATGATCGGGGCCGAATTGTGTCCGGATTATTGCAGACAGCTCCTCACTACGACAGCGAAGAAACGGATTAGTTCGCTGTTCCTGGGCAATGGTCGAAGGCAATGTCGGTTGGCCGCGCTGGCGAAGGTCGATGCACTCGGTCATTCTCTTCTGGCAGGCAATGTTATCCGGTTCGACGTGCAAGGCAAAGCGCAGGTTGCTCAGTGTGTACTCGTGCGTGCAGTAGACGAGAGTCTCTGCGGGAAGCTGAGCCAGCATGTGCAGCGAGTCAAGCAGTTGTGAGGGAGTGCCCTCACGCAGCCTTCCACAACCGGCAGAGAAGAGAGTATCTCCACATAAAACAAATGGTTGTGATTGAAATGAGGAGTTATTTACGAAGTAGGCGACGTGATCAAGCGTATGCCCGGGTACTTCGAGGACACGAAAGATTACTCCCAGAAGCGCGATTTCCTGACCGTGCTCGACGTGATCTGTCAAACCCGGGATCCTGTCATTGTAAGGACCAAATACCCGGACATTTGGGAAGTGTTCGCGCAGGGTCAGGATGCCACCGGTGTGATCAGGGTGGTGATGGGTGATCAGTATGTCGGTCAGATGCGCACCTTGCCCTTGCAAGGATTTCAGCACCACTTCGGCATCCCCCGGATCGACAATGACCGCTTCGGGTTGGTCCGGCAGTCGGAGCATCCAGATGTAATTGTCCTCGAAGGCCTCGAGGGGCGTGATTTGAAGATTCATGGCATTTGATTTTCAAGGAAGAAGGACGCGATCATAGCCACCGCCGCCAAATAGACAAGTCTGCATGCCATGAAGTTAAAGTCTGCCATAGCCGATCAACTGAAGCGCCGCTACCGCCTGCCGGAGCCCTGCAGTCTGTTTCAAGAGATGGCGCGATGGCTGGAGACCCCGCTCGGCAAGGCACTGCTGGAGAGCGAACGCAAGGTGATGGAACCGGTACTGGCGCGCATTTTCGGCTATCACTTCCTGCAGATAGGTGTGAGTGCGCATTCCCTGCTTGACGAATCTCCCGTTGGTCACCGCTTCCTTTTCGTGCCTCAGAGCAGTAGCGGCTCAGGGCACCCGGTGGCCAGTTCTGAAGCGCTGCCCCTGCAGACGGATAGTGTGGATGCCGTCCTCATTCATCATGCGCTGGATTACACCCCGGATTCGCACCGATTGTTGCGCGAAGCCTCGCGTGTGCTCATGCCGGGTGGCAAACTGCTGATCGCTGGCTTCAACCCGCGAAGCAGCTGGGGCGTTCGACGCTTGATGCGCACCGGGACCGCGCTGCCCTGGAGCGCGCGCTTCATCTCCAGCAGCAGGGTCTGTGACTGGTTGAAGCTGC
>Ga0255217_1000272_pt1 | contig 16203 bp, 11 predicted proteins | sample Miss_Atlam_RepB__FD_183046 | JGI IMG/M metagenome (GOLD analysis project Ga0255217, IMG submission 183046) | Freshwater microbial communities from Mississippi River, Louisiana, United States - Miss_Atlam_RepB_8d | ecosystem: Environmental > Aquatic > Freshwater > River | place: USA: Louisiana...
CTGAGTCTTCGGAAGAGGATTCACAAGTAAGATTTGCTATGAGAATGCTTAGTAAAGCATTTGCTGAGCTAACTTCTTATTGGCAACTTCGTGTCCAGTTTACATACATCGCAAACGCGTACGTTGTTGTGGGTGACGGACTCGACAGAGTTCTAAAAATGCATCAAAAAGATGTATTTGTAGCGGCGTCTACGCTTGATGAAAAATTCCAAGATTTCATTAAGAACCATTTTAGTAATGGTCATTCTGAGTTCTTTGATAGAAAGTTTCAATAATGAAACACATCAAGTTTAACAATCAACCAGTTTTTGTAAGTACTGAATCTCTTTGGGATGATATCGCTTCCTTCTTTAATAAATCAAAAACAAAAGATTCAAAAAAGGAAGATCATTTTGATTACTATGATATCGTTATTGTTAAAGATTATCTAGCTAAAATAAGTAATCTCAATCTACAATTTAAAGACGAATACATAAGCCTAAATTCATACTCTCATGTTTTAGGCGCAATAGTTATTAATTCAGAAATCCCAGAGGATTTAGTAAAAAGATTAAACGTCGTTATTCAGTCGTTTAGTAAAATATCTAATATTTCTGAAGATAAACGATATTCTGACTTTTTGAGTAAATCTTACAAAGAACTAGTAAGTCTAGAAACATCAGATGAAGTTATAAAGAGATGGAGTGATTTAAGTTCGAAGTTTAAGGATACTCCATTTTCAAAAGTCAAAGATGTTGACTTTTTCAAATTTAAATTATCGGAACTTAAGTCGTTTAAAAAACCTTGGGTTTGGTGTTCTGACTTCCATGATATAAATTATGAAAGATTGGATAAAGAAACAAAAATTAAACCGTGCGATTCTTCTAGATTCAAGGATATTAACAAGATAATTTTAAATCTAATTAATGTTTACTTGGAGTGCGCTAAAAATTGTGAGAAATTGTTTTTTAAAGCGATTACTTCTAGACCTAGCGATTTATCCGGTGGTTTATTAGATCTTTACGATAAAGATTACGAACATGAAATATTCGATTATCTTTTCGATTTTCACGAAAGAAAAGAATATCCATACGTTGTTTATTTCATAATGGAACTTTGTTTAGATTACATAACTGCTCTGTGCTATTATGTAAGAAATTCATTGGTCAATCCTAATCTGGATTAACGGCATAAAGAGGGGAATTCCCCTCTTTATGCCTTAAGCTATCTTAAGCTCGTGATCGACGAATTCGATCGATACGTCTTCTTCGAGCGATAAGCTTTCATCGTTTCTTGAGACTAATCGTTTTCTCAGAGACAGTCTGGTGGAATCGTCTATCAGACTTACCACGTCGTAATTCTTATCTCCTCCCAATCCCTTAACGGAAATGGAGATGACGTCGTCTTTGTATTGTTGTTTGAGATTATCGACAATATCAGATACACTAACGACAGTATTAGAAAGAATCGAATTAATGACTTCAATTGTTTTCTTCGAGATTGCGTCTCGAAGCTCCGCATTATTGTAAACAGATCTTCTAACGTGTAGTCTAACTGAGAAATACTGACCAGCTTCAAGACTGACTGTAATTCCGTTATTAACAACCGCTTTAACACTACCAATCGAAGTAGTCGGGTAGAAGTACATATCGGTTTGTTCAAGCAAGTTATCACCCATGTTAGGTAGATCACCTGTCAACCAACCAACAACCGTTTTAACAAGAGACTTTCTGTATTCAGCAGTAACGCTGTCTGTGGCAAAGTAATACGCTCCTTCAATAAGGAGAATGTCCATTTGTCTTAGAAGATCTCTTGGTGCGACAACGATAGGATTACCGTAAGCATCAAGCTTAACATCACCTATTCGGTGTTTATAAACTGGTTGCCCGTTTACGTCTAGAACTGGATCGCCAGCACTATGTAGTTTAGTATAAACCAGTTGTCCGGAAACAATTGTAAAAGCTAAACCTGTTTGCGGATCAAGTTGATAAACATCTCTCTCATAAGTGGCAGGAATGTTAACTGCGTATTTTTCATAGTTCTGTTCAGACACAACGCTTCTAGATCTAGACCACAAATGATCCAGAGAATCACCTAAATGCAGTGTCGTTTTTTCTCTAGATATAGCTTTAACGTCAGATGGAAGACTGTGTTTGCCCAGTAAATAATCTATATCAGATATTAGCCACTGGGAACCAACGGTTGCTGTAGTCGAGAACAGAAGTTCATAACTGCCTTCAAGTGGAATCTTTAACTTCTTTGGATCGCTGTTGAACATGGTCAGCGATAAAACTTCCAAATAGTTATCAGAATCAATTGCTAAGCTGGTATCTATGCTGAATTCAAAGATTCTTTCATTGTTTGCATTTTTACCAATATAGCTTCCATTAACAAAAGCTCTTACACTTTCACCTTTAGGAATTATTGCGAGTTGAACGAAAACATCGGAATCATCGAGAGCTTTATATTCGTCCGAACTATTTGTCACTATGGTTAGTTTGTAACCTGTCGGAGTCCTGCTTATTGTGCTAGAGCCAGTTCCCACTTGCAATAAAGTTGTGTCGTTCTCAGAAACGAATGATCTATTAACAATCTCCGGATTATCAAGATAATAGGCGCGAAGATCAAATTCGTTATTTGAGAAATCCATTACATAGTGAAAGGGCGTGTATAGATAGTTTCCACTCGTGATAACTGTAGCTTGTTGATCAACTGGAAGGCTCTTAATAACGTCTATTTCAGACTGAGGAACGATATCCAATATTCCGGATTTTAATTTGAATATTGTATCCGGAGTTATGGTGATTGTTGTTATGTTATCAACAATCGTATCGTACGTTATTGCTTTTTTAGCTGTTATGGAAAGAGTAGCTATTCCTGAGTTCGCTGCTGTTAATAAATCAGATTCAGCAGGTGCAGGCATTCCTCTTGTCGCTAGGAAAATTCTGTTCGTTATGTTGTCTATGTTTTTGACAACTTTATAGCCTCGTCTTTGCAGTGCCGATTCAATTTGAACAGGAGTAATCGGTAAGTCTGGAGAACCAATCGCATTTTTGACAACTCTCTGTCTTAACTCTTCAAAAGACATCTCGGCTTTACCGCCTTGAACTATCGAGTTAGAAGTTGCTTGAATGTTTCTTAAACTCTTAAGAGGCGCTACAAAGGCATTCTCTTCAGATTTATTCAGTGCAATAAAGTCAACTTGATATTGAGTATTCAAGTAATTACCAAGATTCATGTTGATGGCACCTTTAGTTTGGTAAACATCAACTCGAATAGTCTTACTAACAAGCCCTGTGTTAATGTAGACTTGAGGAATCTTAATGGTTACTCTTTTATCAGTTACTCTTAAGACAGCAGTAACATTTCTTGGATCATAGATGTCATCAGTGTGAGTCGTCTTGATCTCAGTATACGTCCCATCACCATTATTAATCCATACACGCGTGTAGTAATAGTAATCGGTAATGTCTACGTTTAGAACAAAAGCTGAAGCCTGAGTAATTGGCGCTGTTCTGGTTATGATGTCAAATTGATGCATCTCTAACTGGAAACCAATGTATTCAGTACCGTCGTCCGATGCAATGGGTATCCAGTCAATCAAATTACTGGTAAGAACATGCAGTGGCGATGCTTGTGATCCATCGTAGACAATTTGAATACCGCCGTGAGTCATCTGTCGAATTTCAACAGGATACTGCAGCGAGAATTTTGTACCAGATACAGTGATTGTTGTATTTCTAGGAATAACAATCTTCCTAACCCCAGTATCGGGATCAGTCACCAGTTTATTAATTAGTTCATTTTTTTCAATTAAGAAAACAAACTTACCGGAGGTAGGCAGCGCAAATATATCTGCAAAATCTTTATCACTCATGTGTGGATAAAGATCTTCGGATGTTTGTGCTGAAAGAGGATATTGTTTTCTATTCTGAATTTCGTTTTCAGACATGAAACTTGCCGTTAAAATAGCTGAAGATTCAAGACAGAAAACAAAAGGATTACTAGGATCAACAATATCTATCGTTCCGTTTGTCAATTCAACAAGCATGTTAGAAACTGCTCTTTGTATTGCTGCTGGATCGTTCTTGTACTTTATTACTTCCGAAGATAACTTCTGAACGCTGGTTGTCATTTTTAATCCTTGATAACAAAGTAATCTGAATCATCAGATTCTGCGGAAGTAGAACTTCCTAATAGTTGTTGATATTTTTCTTTTCTAACCCACCATTCTAATTCCCAGGTATCGGGGTGAATCCGAGGGTAACCTTGATGATTAAACAGAACAGCAGTATCGGCGTTTAGCTTAACATGAGTCTTCTCTCGAAAACCATCAGACATGTCTGAATTAGTTATTTGTACTGTTTTATTGAATTCGTCAATTAGAATTGGGTCATTATAGATTGCTCCAAAACACCTGAATCTAATTGTAATTTGATCATTGGCTCTGTTTAAAGGCTCGCCACTTTCGAAATTGAATACGTTTCCTATAGGACAGTTCACAGGGAAACCATAGCCGCAAGCCGCTATCTTTTGAACATACTTCTTACTGGGGTCCAATACCAGTCTATAAATTCTGGTAACTGAGTCTATTTCATTTTCAATTAAGGAATCGTAGTATGGAACCAATATTCCAGTAAATGCTAAAGATGCATAATGCACCCATGTCAAAAACAATGGTATTATTGGATCTCCGCTTAGATTTCTGAAATTAGCAGTGATATCGTATGAAGAGTATATCCGGGTAATACCGTCTACGTGACCGTATTCCTCTTTGTATGCTCCTGGTTTTGACGTGTATGTCGGAACATCGATATCGGGCCAACCAGACATACTAATCAATTGATTTGTCAATATCGGTATGAATGATTGGTTATCGTCCACAAGCGAACAACCGTGATCAAATTTATGTAATTCGGTGTTGCGACATTCAGTGTCAAGAATGGCTCTAATTGCTCTGGGTAGTGATTTATCCACAGTGGTAAGTAATGGAGAAAACTCTCTTACTTGTCTCAAGTTATCACTACTCATGTTCATTCTGGGTCTTGTGAAAAAAGTAAGACCGTAATAATCTCTATTAATTTGAACAGAGTTAGGCTGCTGTCTGTGGTTTAGACCAATGATGGTATCTGTAATTGCGGATGAAATTGAACCTGTAGATGTATTCGAGAAAACTCGATCAACCACATCTTTTATTTTTTCGTTGGACGGATCACCTGACAGTAGATCTGAATATTGTAATAATGACATAATTAAGAATCCTGGAAAAGGAATAGAAAATGCTAGACACGACCGTTGAAGCTGGACTAACTAGTTTGTCCAAAGTTATTAATAGACTCCAGTCAGAACGCGCAGCTGATTCGTATATTTCATACACTAAGCCTGCTAGAGTTGAGCCAATTACTCTGATTGACTCGGAGGTTTTATATTCTCCTATTTTGCCGGACACGATGCAGACACTGCTATCGATGTTCACAGCTTACTATTTGCAAGCTTTTAGCTTATCTATCAACATAGGATCAATCAATGTTGTCGGTCATTTGGATAAACTCAATCCAAACCGCATCGGTGTGGATGAACTACCAGTCGGTGACCTGACAAGATTTGGAATTGGTGCTGAAAGCGCCTCATATAGTTTCAAACTTCCTAGCTTTGCAATGGAAGCAATTGAAGACGCCAAGTATATAATTGATCCCGATAAGAAATCAACTTATTCGTCCATTAAGGATCCGGCTAAAACAATTACGGAAGCAGCCAATCTGGCTGTTGGTAAAATTGTAAATGTTGAGTTCCAAGAGGGTGAGAGAAAAGCCAGCATTCCAATCTCAATCAGATTGATGGCTAACACGATTCCTTCAGAGAACCTGGCTCATATTCTTACCTCCGCCAGTAGAAAAGATACTTCTTTCATGGAGAGATGGCACGGATGGAGATCCGGTCGTCTTGAATTTGTTCGAGACCTTATCCTCTGTCAGGATTTGATTGACGCACATAAGAAGAACTTGGTACAAGACAAGTCTGGTGTTTATCAGCACATACTTGCTCGCAGAACAAAGAATGCCGTTGCTTCTATTTTGAGCGGTCAACCTTCTGTTGGTAGTGCGTCTAATCTGTGCGTTGTTTCTACAGCTACAGCCAGAAAGATGGAAGATGCTTTAATGGGTTCGCTCAATAAGTATCAAATACGTCAGAAACTGTTTGAAGAAACGTATCTGATGATATTGGCTGTTGTTGACCAAGAATGGGATAGAGTAACGTTCTACTTCCGTGGTATTCCTGAAGCAACAACAGTTGGTGCTCGTGAACTTAAATCTTCTGGTAAAGATGGCGGCACCGACATCATGGCGATTCTCAATGCCTTCCGTGAAGGCAAGTCCCTGGCTCTCTAACAACTAAAAGGACTGGCCTGGCGTGAGCGCTGGGCCTGTTAATAAAATGGACATCATCAAATTTGTATCAAAGATGCTGCCTTCTTTTGGCAGAGATCGTATTCTGGAAGATATCCGGATTACTCGTGGTGAAATCAGTGAGCTTCAAGACATTTATGACGAAGCCGCTAAACTGCTTGGAAGAACCAACTTCAAGCATAAAGAAGTAACTAAGAAGATGGAAATGTTCCGCAGTACCGTCGGTACGGGTTCAGACAACGCCATCGTCTACATCAGTAAGAATATCAAGACGATCATTGATAATCTTGATTTCTGTGAGAAGCTAGTAACTGATTACATCGGCACTTCTGTCGCCGCATCCGGAATCAATTACAAACAAGCTAACATCATTCAATTTACGGACAACATTCACTATGTTAACCGTATGGCTCGTAAGTTCCTACACTTTGTGTTTGTAACTGAATCGAGTCAATATCAAGCAGATCCTGAAGAAGCGCTGTTGGCTATATCTAAGCCTGACCGTGAATCTTTAGAGAAGGACTTTCAAAACTTCTGTTATGCGTTCAAGACAGCCATCATGAAAAAGGATGAGCTGACTAAAAAGATAAACGATATACCTGAGGCGCAAGTAACAGAATCTTCAAATAAGACTTTAACCGCCACCGTTGGCATTAATAAGATTGATCCTTTTAAGCTGGGTTTTTCTGGCCATTGGATGAATCCTATCTATTTCATTCGCATGTCAATCGCTGAATGGCAGGTTGCGCGATATCAGGCAGCAAAGGATGAAGTCCAAGTTCTTCGCCTTCGTATTCTAAAGCTTCAGCAAGAAAAAGCTGGTAAGGAAAATCCTAAGCTCGAACAGGAAATTCAGTACTATGAAAAGCTTGTTCAAAAGAAGCAGTACGATATAAACGAAATGGAGAAGAACTATGGGTAAGCTCTCGACCAGTCTTGATCGAGGCTTTAAGGTTCATCCAAGAGGTTTTCTAGGTGGTCTACAAAGCACCACAATTGTGAAAACCGATAACGCTAGACCTAATACTCGATTAACTGTAGATTTATCTTTATTCAGTCAAGGCAGATCTGAAAAGATAACAGCCAACCTGATGGTTGATGGTATCTTTAAAGAAATCCAAATGCATGGATCTGGTTCTTTCGAAAGAAGAGAAAGATTTCTAAAAGCAGCATTGTTTGCTTTTGGATCTATCAATTTTCATACATGGTACCTTGCACAATTTCAATCCCCTTCTTTTGGTGACATTCATCAAAGATTCTTAGAAGATACATTCAAGTTCATACTCACCGGTAAGAGAGATATTCCTCTTTCGACTTGGAATGTTTTAGTTGGTCCAGAGGAAGATAATTCTTCTAAAATAACACACGGACCTAACGCTTCTAAGTTGTTTCAATATTCTGGAAATAAAAACCCAGACTATAGACCAAGCATTGTTGAGATAACTCAGAAATGGTTATCCCAAGAAGGCGGATTCAATGATTTTGCCATGACAGTACACATCCTGTTTGGCATAAGTGAGAACTGATAACACATCCTATAGGTTGGACTGGACGCGACTCTAGTCCTACTGTATCGTGTCGCGCGATATTTAACAATCAAAAACCATTGCAATGGAGCATTAAAAATGCGTCGTATTTCTAGAACTCTTATCTCTAACCTGGCAGCCTCGATGGAAAACGAAGAAGTGCGTGATCCTTCTGAACAACTGCCTGCAGATGCAGTTGCTGAAACTCCTGCTTCGACCACGCCTCCTGCTACCTCTGAAACTCCTCCTGAAGTTCAGACCGCTGCTGAAGTCGTGGTTACCACCGCTTCGGCCGAAGTACCCGTTGCTGCTGAAGCCCCGGTAGCTACTCCTGAAGGTGAACCTGTTGCTCCTGCAACCGAAGGCATTAAGGGTACTGTTCTTGGTGCCGGTGCCGGCCTACTTGGTCCTCTCGGTGGTGCTGTTGCTGGTCACTTTACTGAAAAGCACATTGATGAACTCAAGGCAAAAATCGAAAAGCTTGAAGAAGAAAATAAGAATCTCAGAACCGGTAAGAGCATTGCTAAAGAAGACGGCGAAGTGACGACGGATGAAGTAACTGAGGTTCCTGCTGATGTTCCTGCAACCGATGCGTCTCCTGAAGTTGGAGCTGAAGTTCCTTCGGAAGAAACTCCGCCCGCCGAAGCTCCTGTCTCCGAAGTCCCCGCTTCGGAACCCGCACCCCAAGCTCCTGCCGCTGAAGTTGCTGCTCAAGCAGCCGCCGCTGCACTGGCTGAAGCTGGTGTTCCTGAAGAAACCCGCGTGGTCGTGACTGTTGTTGAGCCTGCTCTGTCGGAAGACGAACAGAATGAGCTGGCCGATCAAGGCGAAGAAATCGAAAGCGATCTGGAACAAGCTACTCAAGCTGCCACCGAAGCTGAAGAAGTTTGCGGTGAAGTGTCTACTCTGCTGGATACTGGCGCTGAAGTCGCTCAATACGGTCAAATCGCTTCTGACGCTGCTCAAAATGGTGGTCTGAGTGATGACGCTGCTCGTATTCTGACTGTTGCTGTTGAGGCTGCTTACGAGCGCGTTGGTCTTGCTGGCTATTGCGGTATTCCTTCGATGGAATCCTTCCAAGGTAAGCATTCGCGCGTTGGTGCAACCACCATTGCCATGGAAGACATCTCCAGCAAGCTCAAGAGCTTTGGCGCTGCCATTGTTGAAGGTGCTAAGAAGTTCTTGGAATTCCTGTCTAACTTCTTCAAGAGTATCTTTACTGCTACTGGTCGCATTGAAGCTCGTGCTAAGAAGATTCTGGAAGCTGTTAAGACTTTCAAGGGTAATTCTTCTTCGGAACTGACTTCTCCTGGTCTGTTCAAGAAGCTGGTTGTCGGTACTTCTGTTCCTGCCGATCTAGCTGGTGGAATGAAGCTGATTAACGATTTCGTTGCTGAGGCTACATCTCCTGCTAAATCGCAAAAATTGGTTGATCTGGCAGATAAGTTATCTGATCTGCGTAAGAACATCAATCAACTCGTCAATGACAGGAGTGAATTTAGAGAATTCAACAAAGTTGCTGAGCTGCTGAACCTTTCAATCTTAAAAGCCGGCAATACAGGTAAGGCTGCTGAATTCGGTATAGAGGAAGGTCCGGAAGGAACTACCTTAGTAAGCTCTCCAATTTTACCTGGTAACAGAATGATTTGGGCACACATTCCTGTTGAAGGATCTAACCCTTTTAATTTTAATATTGGTGTCGGTAGTTATAATCACGAAGGATCTGGTAAACTTCCTAATCTGAATTCTTCACAAATCGAAAAGATAGCTCAAGAAGCTATCAGATTTGTCGAGATTCGTAGAGGTTTTGAAGAAAACTATAAGAAAATTGAGAAAGCAATTTTGGAAATTTCTCTGGTCGCTTCTGATAAAGGAATTGACAAATCTTACGAGGATGGTGATGCTACTCTTGGTAAGTTATTTAGCGTAATCAAGTCCACTAATCGATTCATAACTAACGTCGCTAAAGGTTTCTCATTCATCTCGATTTCTGAAGCCACCAGAGTACATAACGCTGCTCTGGATTACGCTCAACTTGCTCTGGCCTCAGGCACTAAGAGTAAGGAAGCTCCTAAGCAATTAGCTGCTGCTTAAGCAATTATAAAAGAGGAGCTTCGGCTCCTCTTTTATTCTTTTTACTAGGAGAAGTAAAATGCGTAAATTAAAAGCAGCTTTAGAAAACGCCATAGTAGAGCAAACTCAACAAAATACCGAAGAAGCTATCGATATAGTTTCCGATCTTAATTTTGAACAAGGCTACCAACAAGATTGTGTTGGTCAAATAGATCAAGCCATTGAGACAGCTAGTTCACTTGAAGATATCTTGGTTGCTGCAACTCCTACCAATCCCGAAGATAAAGTTCCTGAAACCACTCAAAGAGTGCTGGCCGTTGCTGTAGAACAGGCTTGCATCAAATTGGGTATCTCAAGTCAATCTATCTCGATGGAAGAAGACGGAGATACGACTCTAGAAAAAGCAAAGAAGTTTGTCAAGCGCTTGTGGGAAATGATCATTGATGCATTTAATCGTGCTTATGATTTCATAAGTGATTATTTGGCAATGTCGTTTAATGCAGCCGCTAGAATTGAAAAAGCAGCAGTTGATAAGCTTAGAGAGAGTCGTAAACTCGCCGGCGCTCCAAAGAAGACAACTTACAGAAACAAAGACATGGCTCGTGCTTTGTCTGGAGATCCCTCAGTTGGTCTGATATATCTGTTTGATAGAACACTAGATCTAACAGAAATTGCAACTCGCGCAGCATACATGGAGCCTGCTAAGAAGATTGAGAAATTGGTATCTCAGCTCTTAGATGGGTCAGAGTCTGAAATTTCAGCGGATAAATTCTCTGAAGAATTAATGGCTGTTGTCCAGAAGTCTTATTCTGCTAACTTTTTAAAGGTTACGAACGGAGATACCAATTTAAGCTCATACGGCGTTCCGGATGGAGTTGATGTCTTGATGTCTCCGGAGCTAATGGGTTCAATGGCGGCCGTTTTAATGGTTCCTAAAGGCATTGATTCAATATCTAGTTTCGGATTTAAGATTATCCCTGTTGATTCTGATTCAGAAGAGTCTGAAATCAATAAGGACATTCCTATTTCGGATCTGAGAGAGCAAGACCAATTGTTAAAGATGGTGATCCAGAACTGCGGTCAAATTCGTAAGTTCCAAAAAGAGATTAGCATTTTCAACGATATAAAAAATCGTTATCTAGATTCTAAGAAAATCACTAACGCTTTGAATGAAAGAGCAGAAAAGATAACTCAAGCAGAACAAACAAAACTGCTCAGAGTAATAGCTTCAACTCTGCCGAAAATTATTCAAGGCATTCATCATAGAGCTTTTGCTTTTTCTCTGAACAATAGCAGAACCATACTCAAGCACATCGATTACTCGATGGCTGCTTGGAAGTAATAAAGCATAATAGGAAAGGAGGGTTACCTCCTTTCCTATTTTATGATAGCTTAAACAAATTGTGAGTTAACCATGAAAAATAAATCACTTCCATTAATGACTGTTGTACAAATGCAAAACAAAGAGAACGAAATAAAAAAGCTCGAAGCCGATATAGCTCAAGCTGAAAGTATCAGTTTAGAAGAAATTACAGAACTCATCATTGATTTGGAAATGACATCTGATGTCATTGGGGACATCGGTCATTCATTGGAATCAATTAGAGATTCCATCGGTACAAGAACCGATAATATAACTCAACTTGAAGCTAAGTTGCTTAGGGCTTCTTTAGAATCAATTAACGAATCGCTAGAATTTAAACTTATAACGAATACTGATTTTAAGAATAAGACGGCAGCACAAGCAATGGAATCTATATCGGATACTTTATCCAAGATTCCAGAAATGATTAAATCGTTTATAAAGAATGCAATACTTTTTATAAAGAATTTAATAAAAAGTATTTTTAATAAATTAAATACTGTTGAATCTAGAGTGAAGAATTTGACAGAACTCTTAAATAAATCTAAAAAAGACTACAATCCTAATGGTGTCTTTAAAAACGAACGCATAAGTAATGCACTGTACATCGATGGTCGTAAAACATACACCGATATTCCACAGCAAATTACTAAAGCCTGGAAGGCATATATGCTAACATTTGAGTCTGCCGCATATTTCATGCGGGTAGATTTTGGTATCAAATTAAATAATAGTTTTAATAAACTATTAACTGATAAAAACTTTGAAGGAAAACCCACAACTAGCGAATTGTTAGAATCTTTTAAACAATCCCTTATTAAAACATGCAGCAAAAAATTAACTCATTCTAATGAAATCAATGAGTTACCCAAAGAGCATGTTACCCCTTATAGCTATCCAGAATCATTACCTGGTGGAATAAATATGAGCTGTCTTGTTCCGGAAACAACCGAGGGATTAAGATATGCAAAATTTATAATCAAAAAGAATATAGAAGATACAGACCTATCAAATTTAGAATGGTCAAAATTACCTTTTAATTCATTATTAGAAATCTTAGATGTTGCTAATAGCTTTATTACCAAATACAATAAAGCTAAAGAAGACTCGATAGATTTAATTAAAAAATTAGAAAATGCTGAACAGTATCTGATTAACTTTATTGATAATGATAATAATAGTGTTAATTTTTGGGGATCACTTGCGGAAAGAAAAAGAATAAATAATGATATTTATCACCTAGTTAAAAATATCATTACAACAACTAGTGTGATGCTATCTATTCCATTAGCAGAATCTTACAAAGTTATCAATGCAGGACTAGATTATATTAACGTTTGTCTAGACACTAAAACTGCGTAATTTAAACAGAGAGGATTTTCCTCTCTGTTTAAAGAGGAATCCTTTATGAATTTAACAAACAAACAAATTAATGATAAGTTACAAATGTGTTTGGAAGATGCATGTAACTTATCTGAGTTAATGGAACTTTGTGAACAAAATAATTTATCGACTGAAGCAATGAATATTGTATTTGTTGCTTTTGAATCCATGTATTCCAAATACAATTCTGTCGATAGTTTAGGTTTGGAATCTAACGAAACTTTCACAGATAAAATAAAGAGAATAGCCAAAGCAATAATTCAAGCTATTCTAAACACCATAGATAAGATACTGGCTAACTTTAATTACTATCGCTTTGCAGCAGAGTCTATTCTCTCTGAATTACAAGTTATTCAAGGAAGACTAGCCGGTATAACCTCGATAAGAAGAAGAGATGTTACAATAATCAGTCAAAGACTGGCTTCATCTTTATACATGAGTAAAGGTGGCGGAAATCTTCAAGAAGCATATAGAAGATTGGTCAATTTGTCTGGTGCCGCATATCACGGTATGAATTACGCTGCCTTGGCAACGTTACTCGATAAACTAAAGACAGCCGAAGATTCTCAGGTGGATTCTGTTGTTTCCGAAATTAAAAAAGAACTACTTACTCCAATTGAAAAAATCATGACACCTAATGGAGTACCCGTATTCCTAAAGGACATGTATTCGGATTCAGATTACAAGATTTATCAAACAGGACCACATCCTGGAGAAAGATATATCTATGCAATAATTCCAAATAGTGATAAAAATATTTCTGGCTATAAAATCGGTGTTGCTAGAAATATGGAAGTCATACCGGATAGGGAAAGATTGCCCGCCCTATCTGCAAGTGAGATTTGGGAAATAAGTAAGATAGCTGAAAGCTTTGCACACGAAATCATTGAGTTTGGAAGATTGCATTCCGAATTGAAGAAAATTGCAGAGTCAGCTAGAGACATAGGTAAGGATGCCAAATCAATCAAGGCAATAACTGCAACCGCCATATATCCGATCGCTGTCAAGGGTATTCAGTATTCTGCAATGGACACCACAATAGACACAACTAAGGATATCTTGGATTATTGTAAGCGTTCTATTAGAGCTTTTAAGGAATTTGATTCTAAAAAGAAAGCTGAATCAGAGCAATAAACATAAAGAGGGGAGATCCCCTCTTTATGCCTTTTGGTATGTCTTGTTCTTATCGTGTGATGAACAATTAGGAGGCAAAAGTGCCTAAGGTTATATTTCCAATCGCAAGTTTGCGAGAAAGTGTTACCAGACCCGTCGTGTTTGACATTGTCAGGCAAGTGATGGAATGGTCAGGTATACCAAATACAACAAAAATACAATACGACGGTGAGACCGACAGAAACAAACAACCGGGCTCAAGTGTTGGTGTTGATGAAGAATTCAATGCTTTCGGAACAGATCCAAAGTGGTATGTCGAATTAGATGAAACGGCACAAGCCACTAGAATATTGTCTACAGCTGTTTACTACGACGACAATCCACATGTTTACTACGATGATAAAATCAGAGCATACATTAAACCAGTTTATGTTCCGGTAGATGCTCGATTAAGTATAACTCATAGATTCACAGACCACGATTCAGCGCAGCGCTGGATAGATGGAATGAGAACTATGATCTCAGCAAACAGAGAATCAAGACTGTTTACGGTAACTTATAGTTATTTGATTCCAAAAGAATGCATGGCTCTTGTTAAAGAATTGCACAGACTTCGTGAGAATGTGGCGGGGTATGGACAAGATCTTGATACCTATATAAAAGAAAAGTTTACAAAGAAAGCTACAATAGTTACCAATGCCATAGGTAATAATCCAGAATGGGCAATCGCTGAAACTCAAGGTGAAGTAGTTGGTTATTTTGAGATAGAGGGTGAACCAGAAAAAGGAACCAAAGATTCCGATCACAGTGGATGGAATGTGAATTTTAGTTTCTTATTCAAGTATGATAGACCTGAGAGTTGTGAGATCGAATATCCATTGATGATACACAATCAACTGTTATCATCGAAGTACAGACCGACTGAAGCACCGGCTCAAGTCAACAACTATCAGTCTAATTACTCTATATCTTCCAGAGCACTGGCTTCCATGAGATCGACAAGATCTCCCAGTAAACACGGTTTACCTGGAATCTCAATACCTAGTTTTGACGAGTTCATTCCCGCTGAAATACCACCAAACACTTTAAGACTTGTCACTGCCCTAACCTCAATCGATCAAGATAATCCATTAGCGTTAATGACTCTGACGGATTTTGACGATTACAAGCTAACTCCTGAAGTACTTTCTTTTTTAAATACAGAATATCCATATCTCTGTAAGTTAGATAGGTCTATATTTAACGTTTGTGTTTATAGATTTGAGAACTTATTAGATTTCGATAGAGTGGAAGTAGATTCTAATCTAATGGTTAGATTAAAGTACACTCCTAGTCTTAGAGATATGTATCATGTCAGAATATCTGTACATAAGAACCCAGTGATGTTAAATCAAGAAGCCAAAGATAGGCTTAGAAATAACTACACTGTTGCAAAACAAGTTATTGAAGCTCTTAAACCAGACATACATACTAGACTAGTTATTGGACCTCCTCTACCAGGTAATGTCATGACTAGAAAAGATTTCAACAATGCTCTGGAATTAATCGATGATGAAATCACCAGAAATAAAACTAATTCAGTATATCAGTTTAATACAGTGATGTCATTATTGATTGGTGCCGGTAATAGGAATTAAAATGCCATTAGTTAATCCAAAAAATGACATTGTTGATGCTCCAAAACCAATCACAGTAGCAATAGCAAAACCAGAATACAAAGGTGTCACTGTTGATACCAAACTAATTCCGGTTAGTTCATTGTTATCTCACGTTGAAGGTAGTTCTTGGAGTGTTAACTACTATAGTCAAATTCTAAATAAAGATAATGCCTCTGCTGGACAAGGTCTGGGTACGAATCCAGTTCACCAGCAATATAAATTAATAAATGGAATGGAATTAAAGGTTACCAGTCCCTTGGTAACCAGTCAGGATTCTGATTCCAAAACAATGACTACCACAGGTAGCGCTACTGTCTATCCTTTTGTTATCCCTAACGAAGGTGATGTATTTTTAGCAGACATTGGTTCTGGAAGAGAGGGTGTATTCCAAATAACAAACGTGACCAGAATGAGCATCATGACTCAAACGTGTCACGTTATAGATTATTCTCTTATTGACTACTCGTCTAATCAGAGAAGAAACGATCTTAACTCTAAGGTAATACAGACTTTCTTTTATCAAAAAGATTTTCTGATACATGGACAGAATCCACTTCTTTTTGAAGAAGATTACGTTGTTCTTAAACAACTCCAAAATAGCTACAGAAACATTGCTGATAGTTATTTCAAATCTTTCTTCAGTAGAGAATACAGTGTTATGCTGGTGCCTCTTCAAAATACTCCAACGTATGATCACTATC
>Ga0255217_1000273_pt1 | contig 16186 bp, 9 predicted proteins | sample Miss_Atlam_RepB__FD_183046 | JGI IMG/M metagenome (GOLD analysis project Ga0255217, IMG submission 183046) | Freshwater microbial communities from Mississippi River, Louisiana, United States - Miss_Atlam_RepB_8d | ecosystem: Environmental > Aquatic > Freshwater > River | place: USA: Louisiana...
TATCATGACAATATTTATGAATAATTTAAACAATAAAAATAGTGACTTATATAGAAATGATATATCATCGCATACTTATAGTAATATAATGTTAAAAAATGGACAATACATTCAATGTAATTTTATAAGCAACAATTTAAGCCATGAATATTTATTATTTAAGTTATATGCTAATTCATATATAAAACAGCACACCTCTATTAAAATTCATGAAACTAATGAAAATAATGAAACTAATGAAAATAATGAAAATAATGAAAATAATGAAACTAATGAAAATAATGAAACTAATGAAAATAATGAAAATAATGAAAATAATGAAACCAATCAAACTAATGAAAATAATGAAACAAATGACACCAATACCACAACTAATCCACTTTATAGTATTGCATATAATCCATTTTATAATATTAAAGCTAATGTATTTGATAATGTTAAAACAAATACAAATGGCGATATTGAAATTAATCCATTTGAGAATTTTGATATTTAATCAATTTAGAGCACGACATGCGAATTCAGAAATAAATATAATGAATTTAGGAAAATGTTGGATTTACAAAGAACAAAGGCCAAGCGATTTTGTCTCGTTTTAGTAAGTAGTGCTTTCACGATGATGTAATAATTCACGCATACTACATTTTATATCGTCTCAAATATTGTGACATTATAAAATATATCAATTAAACTTTAAATCAATTATAAAATCATTTTCTACTAGGCATCTAATTTTTTTATATATATAAATTTTATCATTATATTCTTTTAAATCATTAAATAATAATAATTCATAAGGGTAAAATTCATATTCAATTGTATTTATTGTTAATTCTGTACATCTCCAACCCAGATATTTTAATAATTTGTTACTTTCCATAATAAATAATAATATTAATTATCTTTAACCAGATTTTTCCATTAAACGATATAAAATAAATAATCCAACAACTCCTAAACTAGTAAAATAAAGTTGAGCAAATGGGTCTGATGGCATTAATACTTCTGGTTCTGATCTAATCTGAAAAGTCTCTTTACATTGTTTTCCATTAACAGGATTTTTGTTATTTGAAAATATACAAGGATCCATATTTTGTATATCAGTTAAAGTAACATAATGAGTTTCAGATGACTTAATATTATCAGATGTAATAGTTTGCATAGTTATTTGCTGACATGGTGGATTTGAGCCAGAGAGAAATGCCCTCATAATTGCGAATGGATTTAATACATTTAGATTGCCCATAGCCCCAGGAATTAAACCCTTAAATTCTGAAAAATTTACACCTAAACCACTTGAAATAAATGGAATATTACCGTCTGGAACATTATCTATATATATATATCTATCTACTTGTTGACATGTAGACGCGTCATTTTGATCGCTACAACTATCAATAGCAGCACACTTGGCACCAGTCTTTAAGAAAAATTTGTTACCTAAAGGTCCACCTGTTGCTGATGCTCGACTATCTCCTGCTACTAATAATTCAACATAATTAATTAATCCATTTATATTTTCAGCCATTTGTTGAGTAGTTCCTTTATCACTCATACCAATGTCAGATGGTGTCTTAATATTTTTATAATATGGATATGTAGGACCTAATAATTTTTCTTCGACGCCTTGTGCATCTTTCAATACTTCTTCAAATAAATTAGACATTATACTAATTTATACTGATATATTTATTTTTGGATAAAATACTATTCAGTTGCTAAATTACTTGTATTAGGAACACTAATGCTATCACTATCTGTCACACCAGTTATTTTTGGAGCACTTCCACTTGTGATCTGATCAGCATAATCTTTTTGAGCCTGAACTAATCCATTTACTTGACTTTGTAAAGCAACGACATTACCACTTAAATCTTGAACTTGTTGGAAAATACCCTGAACATTATCAATTCTATCTTTTAAATATTCTATATTACCAGCATTTTTTTGAGCCAAAATGAGAGCATTATTTGGATTATTTTCATCATAGTTTTGATAGTCGAATCCTTCAACTACATTACTTGCTAAAATTATTTGATATAAAATTAAAAATATAAAAAACCCTATTAATATATTTATGAATGTTAACATTAATATATAATAATATTACTTTTTATTTTCTTCCATAATATTATAAATGTCATCAGCAGTTTATCCATTAGGAATGAATTCAATGCCTGCTTCAGGATATACTCATCAGAGTAAATATTATAATAAACAATATATACCATGGAAAGGAACAGGTGCTAATAGTTTTCCTGTAGGAACAGCACCTGGTCATATAAGACCTTTAACAAACAATGATCCTGGTAATGTTTTTCAAACAGGTTTTGGTTTAGCCAGACCAATTAAACATTATAGAAAGGGTAGGTTTATTCCACCTGTTTCTATCGAAGGTGTAAATAATTTAAATGTTAATAGCCCATACAATGATGTTAACTTAAGTATAAACGAAAATGCATTAATTAACTATAATATAAACAGATTTGTGAGATCTAGTACCCCTATTCCTCTAGGTGGGTCTAGTAGCAGTTCTGGATTACTTAATGATATGTTGGGTTCCCCTGGTTCTTATTTAGTGAAACAAAATACATGTGTCGAGACTAATATTAATAGCAATAATTTAAATAATAATTGGAATTTAATATATTCTGAATCAACAAACTTTTATTCTAATATTAAACTATCAAGCACTGGAAAATATATCTTGGCAACAAGTGCTTATACAAATAAAATAATCGTATCAAGTGATTATGGAAAGTCATGGAATCTTCCGATAACATTAACAAAATTAGTCGGTTCTATTGGGTCGGCTGTATCATCATCTGGACAATATCAAATTGTTGTAGATAAAATGGGACAACAATCTTTAATCACATATTTTTCAAATGACTATGGTTCAACTTGGACAGAAACAACATATGAGTTTGATGCTAGATATGTATATGGACGCGTAATGGATAGCGTATGTATATCGTCTGATGGAAAAACAATATTAATTGGAATAGATGCAATATCGCCAGACATGGTTGTGAATGATATTAGTGATTTATATATTAACATTTTAATAAAATCTAGTGATTATGGAAAAACATATAATTTTTTATATGACTTTTCAATATTATATGGTCATACTTTGCTTCCTGGATTAGCAATGTCGTCAAATGGTAAATATATTACAGCAGTAGGTATTAGCACTTCAGGGCATAATATTTTTATATCAAGTGATTTTGGCAATACATTTAACACATCAAATAATATTAATGTAGGAGGTTTTGATTATCCAATTAGAATGTCGAGTAATGGACAATATCAAATAACACAAAACTTGCGAAATAATTTAATTTGTTTTTCAAATGATTATGGAGAAAATTGGAATACAAACATACCAACAGTATTTTCATATGAGCACATGGGGTCCATAGATAATTTATTTATCTCGAGTGATGGTTCAATTGTATTTGCATATGCTTTTAATTATTTAACAAGTAAAGAGCATCTATATATTTCAAAAGATAATGGATCAACATGGACTTTTTTAGGAAATATTTCTAGTTTTTTACATTATAGTAATTTTACTTCAAGTATGTCAATGTCATTAGATGGTACTTTAATGGCATATGTAGCAACTAATGAAGCATTGTCTGAAATTTATACTTTAAATAATTTAGAACCAATTAATTGTAATGATAGTATAACCGAAAATTGTAAAACATGTGAAGGAACAAGTGTTGTTGCTTCATATAAACCAAATCTTACAAATCTTTCAGAAAATCCTGAACCAAATAGTAATAATCGTGTGTTATGTTGTAATCAAGAAAGATTCGCTAAACAAAGAGTTATTTATGCAAGTACAAATCTAAAGAAAAATTATTATACAACAACAAAACAATATCTTCAAAATAGATGTAAAACTTTCGACCAAAAAGCGTTCAATTTCTTATCTTATAGGACAAACGGATTAAATGACAATAATAATCCTTACTACTATTCTGTAGATGGAAATAATGGACCTAAACCTGGAGGACCTCTTGCTTTGACTAATACATATTTAGCAAATTGTCAATCAAATACTCAATTATATGAAGGCACTGAATTAGCATTTATTTATCAAATGATAGGTATTATGAAAAACGAAAATATTATTACACAAACGCAAATTGATGAATTTAACGCAACTGGAATTAATTCTATACCTGGGTTTTTTGATTGGATTCAAGGCTTACCAGCAGGTCAAAAAGGCTCAGCATTAGTAGTTTTTGAAGTATTTATAAATAATCCTTATTCAGGAATGCCTCCATCTGGACCAACTAATCCTGCAGGATGTCAATTGTCTGTTTACAAACCAAATAACTACCAATTTGCTAAACAAGGAGCCGTATCTAGTTCAACCAGATTATTAAAACTAAATGTTGATACTATTTCCACTAATGCAGCATCTATTCAAAATTATAATAATACTGGTCAATTCTTAGTTACGGCAAATCAATTATATGCCGGAGATGCTAATAACACTAGAAATTTGATGAAAAATAAAACTACTACTCAATGTAATCCTCAATGGCCGTTTAACTTTTCACAATCAGGACAATTTCAAAATAAAAAATTTTGTAAATCTTCAAGGGTATAAAAAATAAATGTCTGAATACCAAAATCAAATTATACAAACAAATTATACAAACAAATTATACAAACAAATTATACAAACAAATTATACAAACAAATTATACAAACAAATTATACAAACAAATTATACGAACAGCACCATATAGTTAAATTTCCTGGAACATTATTCAGAACAACCCGTTATTCTGAATATACGCCTTTGCACATTTCACAAGTTATGAATAGTATAATTTTAGGTTTGCGTAGTTTCATTAATTATTGGCAAAAATATATTGATCTTTTCAGCAAATTTATTACATGGTATTTTATATTTTTCACACCAAGAAACAGATTTTTGAATATTGTGTTTTTTTATACTTTCAATTTTATCAATTTTATTTTTATTTTTATATATACTAATAATTTGGTCTAATGCTTCTAGTTGTTGTTGACCAATAATAATATTAAGGTCATCTATCTTATTTTTATAAAAACATGGTATATGGAAATCTAATATTGAAACAACATTGTTATCTTGAATTTTTTTAAGAAAGATTTTTAATTTTAAATAATTAAGTTTCAAATAATTATTAGATTCTTCGTGATATAAAAAATTCTTACATACAATATATCTATCAAATGTAACTATATTATTAGTATTAGGTTTACAAATATAAACTTTTTCATACAGAGAAGATAATAAATATAAAATATCAATAACTGGTTTATGATACATATCACTAACCTTAATAATTGAAGTACCATTATTTTTTTGATTTCTTAGTATAATAATAATTGAATGTATCAATGAAATAAAATTATCAGATGGTGTAGTTTCATAAAATAAAAAATCGAATTTTATTTCATTAATCGTGTTATCATCTAAATTAAAATTTTCAAAATATAAATGTTCATCAGGATAATTATCTCTAAACATTTCAAAACATTCAATAGAATCATTATAATTATTTGTTACATGTAAAAAATTCATTGGATGTGTAATTTTAAATGAATCAAAAATATTAAGATTACTAGACATTTCAATTAAATCATAAAAAAAACTACTTTTAGGTTTTAATTTACTAACTGAAAATTTAGAACCGGGCACCTTAGAAAAAATAAATTCATAAGGATTAATAAGTTTACAAGCACAATCAAAATAATTATCTGATAAGTCATATTCATTTGTAAACATATCAATAATTTGTTGTTTAAGCAAAGAATAATAATTAACTAAAGAATAAGATATATAAACACTACATATTTCGTTTGAACACTTTGGATTAACATTAATATTATGTATAATTTTTGGTAATATATAATAACTCATTAGGTCTTATAATATATTATAAAAAATATTTAAGTATGTTACTTAAATTATAGTTAAACATCATCGTCACTATTTTCAATAATTAATTTTTTTGCTTTAGTAGATGTTTTTTTCTTAGCAGTTTTAGTTTTATTTTTATCTACCCTTTCGATAGATTCTTCAACGGCTTTAGTAGGTTCATCTACAGCTTCAGTAGCATTAACTAGTAATATTTTTTTTGATAGTTTTCTAACTTTAGGTCTTAATTTAACTTCTTCTTCTTTGGCAATAACTACTGCTTTATTAGTTTCTTCTTTTTCCCTTAATAAATTCGCTTCATCATATTCTCCTAATTCAAGATGAAGTTTATCAATATTAACTTCTCTTACTTTTTTGTAAATAAAGAATCTATTAAGGAATGAAATTTTCTTTTCTGCTGTGGTCATATTAGGAGCGCTTCCAAATAATGTTTCCTTAAATTTATTTCGCTTAATTTCATCTAACATATTAATAAATAATTCACTGAATAGACCAGTTCCTTCAGGTAATCCCATTTCATTAGCTTCTTCTTTGCTAATAACTTTAAAACCATAAGCATTCATTAATCTGTCGAAATAATCATAATTAACTAAATATTCAGAAATATATTGATTAATAGATTCTTGATAAACACTAATTTCATATGAAATTGAACTGGAATTATCTTCAAAAGTGTCAGCTTTATAAATTTTTGTTATTTCCCAAATTTTCTTTCCTTCTTCAATAATTTGAACACTTTCACCTGTTTTAACTTTTTTAAGTTCATTAAATATCAATTTACCATCATAAGAAGTTCCAATAAAGTAGCCATTAAGTTTAGTACATTCAGCGACATTTTTAAGAAAGCCTTTTAATGTATCTGGGTTTTCAAAGAAATAATGGATAGCAAATTGACAAGACGATACATTAAACCCGAGTTCGCCCTTACCATATTGTTTAGCAACACCTTTGCCGATTTTATCAACTTCTTTGGATCCATTTCCAAATACAGCAGCAGTTACTTGTTTAGCCTTGTCATTTAGCATAGCACTACCATCTTTAATATTATACGCGCTATTACCATTAACAAATAAAGCATAAGGTATGTGTTTATTAATTTTTCTAGAGGAAATATAACGTGCGCATGCTCCATCGAGACGATTTTCTAAATTATCTGGAGAAATATCAACACCAAATACGAAAGATAATTTAGCAGAAATCCATTTGGGTAGATCACCTGCTTTGCCGCAAGCAAAGTCAATTAATGTATCACCTTGATTTGACACACCGTTTATTAACATTTTTTTTACATATAAATTATGAAAATTTTTAAGTCCTTCTGTCTTCATTTTACCAGCAGGTGTGTTGTAATACACATCTTCACTAACACTTATTTCTGGTATACCAAATCCTGTCATAAGCATATCTTCTGTTATTCTACCTGACGGATGGATTGATTTCCAATTCTCATTACAAACCTTATAAGAATTGCCATATTCCTTTTCACCTCTGCGAAGTTTAGCAGTTTTGTCATATCTTACGCGCAATGGTTCCCATCTCCAACCAGATTCTTTAGAATCAATATTATATGAAAATTCAACGATTGTATTATCTGTAATTACATCACCCTCTTTTGTAAACATTTGTTTTGCTCCAGAATCATCTAATTTTAACATTATATTACAAATACCAGCATTTACATCATACGGTTCTGTAGGATAAAATCTTTTAGGAACATATTCGTTTGCTTGTTTTTCCTCAAATCTAGGTTTATATTCTGGAAGTTTATCATCATATATATCTTGACAAGCATTTATATAACCATCATATCTTTCATTAAAACCACATCTTAATTCAATTATTTTATATTCATCATATTGAATATCCTTTGACATAGAAAGTCCATCTTCATAAAACGTCTTTATAACTTCTTCACCTGTTGGAGATTTTAATGTTGTTACTAAGAAATCAATTGTGTTATATTGTGGCGGTTTCCATTTAAATGAATATTCCCAAGTCACTTTTGTTTTTGGACCGGCTTTACCAACAATATTTGAACCTACACCATAAAACATATGTGTAAATATTAATCCATCTGTCTCATATTTAAATAAACCTTCTTTTTCTTTTAATAAAATTGCCTTACAACCATTAAATATAGTTTCCTTTGAAGACATTGGATAAAATTTTTTAATCATAAATCTAATAGGAGATGATTCATTTTTAGAATATTTCTCAAGCAATTCTTTCATAGAGATATTTTCTTTAGAACTACCAGAATCCATAATTGAAATTGGTTTTAAAATAGATGAAAGTTTTTCTAATAAATAATACCTTGATTTATATACGTCTTCTTGATCTTCGCTTAATAAGAATGTATAATGTCTAACGTCTTTATTTTTATGGAAATAAATATCGAATGCTGCATAAAGATTTATAAACTCACCATTTTTATCATGTGAAATTAACTCGCCATCAAATAATGTATTTAAACAATCTTCATTTGATGTTTTAGCCCCTGTAAATTTAATATCCATATTACTGCTAATTAAATATATTTTACCTGTTTTAGAAATATACATTAAATGTCTATCGCCATCTGCTTTATCAGTAACAATAAAATCTTTTCTAATATTCGGAACATTCGAATTATCATCAATACTAGCTATATTTGTTAATTGTAATGTAATTGAATTTGGACCAATAAAATTTTGGCTTGTTACTCTTCTAGATGGTTCATATTCATCACCCCAAATCATTTTCATATATTCACGTATAATTTCTTGTTGTTCTGGATATGATATAGGATACATAGTTCCTTGAAGACCGCTTAATACATATTTTATTACTTTTCTTAATGATGTTAATAATTGCTCTGGGGTTTGAAAATTAGTTCCAGGACCAATTCTCTTATTATCAATTTCAATCTCAATTTCATATGATTCAGGATTATTGAAAACATTTGATTCTTCAATTGTATTAACTGGAATTATATATGATCTTCCTCTATTATCTTTACCTTTATTCCCACTCTTAGTTATACTTAAGTCAATAGTTACAGGGTATTCATTATGAACAAATGATACACGATTTAAATATCTAAATTCTTTCTTTGATTTTCTCCAATTGTCCAAAATGTAATTTTCTATACCTTTTTTAACTATAACTTCTGTTTGAAGTGAAACTCTAAAATTAAAATCATCCATATCAACAGGACGGATTAATTTTTTATCATCTTTTGTTATAAAAGGTTTTTTATTAATAAAATTAACACTAGAACTTAGTGTTTTATAAACAAATTTAATATCATTTGACTTACAATAATTTTCAATACCAATTATACCATCTATTTCAGTTCTTGTATCAGACATTTTAAATCTTCCACTATTGCTATCTAAAAACTCGCTTCTTATACGAAGTGAAGGTGTTCCTACTGGATTTGTCGTATTAAAACCGAAAGATTTTAACACTCTTACAACATTATCATAATCATTTTTAGTTAAGCGTTTAATATCTTTTAAATCTTTTGTGCCAAATCTTACTTCTAACTCATTATTTTCTGGAGATTGAGGTGTTTTTCTATATAAATTTGAATCATAAAATAATTTAATTAGTCTATTAAATGCTTCTGAAGGTGGTAATTTTTTTGTTTCTTCATCAATTTTTTCTACAATATCTTCTTCTTCAAAACCAGGATGAATTGATTTATCAATATCTGGAATTTTCATTTCTGAAGTATCACCATTATCGCGAAATGGCGCAATCATAGTTATTTTCGCTTTTCCTTCTGAAATAGGGGCTTCTACTTTTTGACTCTGAATAAATTGTTCATCTATTTTTCCAACCGATTTCTTTTTTTTTTCTTGAAGCAATTTTTTTAACATCAAATATCTCTCATGAATATTTAAATTGTCTATGTATTCTTTATTTTTAACTTGCAAAGATTTATAAAAAGTATCTAATTCTGGATTACTTATATTCTTTAGAATCTCTATTTGAATTTCCTTTTTTGGATAATATAAGATTTCTTTTTGAGTTTTTTCATCAAGTTCTTTAAATACTTTATTTAACTCAGTATCTCCAAAATCGTGCTCTTCTTCTAAAATTAAATTGTTAGGTTTTTCAATAGAACTCATTGTTATATATATAGTTAGACATATTTTTAAATTATAGTTCAATTTTTTATTAATTTAAAAATATTGTATTAATAGTTCATATAATTCATTTTTTGATTTATTTTTACCATTATCAATACGTTTAACTTCAATTGCTAATTTATTGCAAATATCAATTAAATCTTGAAGTTTATATGATGATAAAGCTTTTACTGGTTTATCTAATGTTTCTATTTTATATAATGTTTTTCTAATTTGCTCTAGTGAATCTAAATCACTAATTTCAAACCCATATTTTTTATTATATTTTGATTGACTTTCTACTTCTCTAATAATATAAATAGTTTTAGTATCATTCATCAATAATTCATAATAGGTTTTTCTACTAACAAATATTACATTAGTTTTATCAATTGCACAAAGAGTCATAATAGTTTTTATACTAATATTATTATCATTTGCTAAATTACTCTCAATATTTGTTATAGTATCAAATTTGTATGTCTTAACTATTTGTTTATTCATTCTAATTTTATTAACATAATTAATTTTAATTTGTTTAGCAAGTAGGGAATTTTTAACATTCATCATTTCGTAATTAGATTCCCCAGAAGAAATAATATAATAACACCAAAATAAAGAATCTTGTTCTTTTGGGAAAAAAATTGATTCTTTAACATGTTGGGGTTTTATTTCACGTTCTAAAGTATTATTTGTTTTAATTGTTGTATTAATTAATTTATATTTTAAATATGTTATTATGTTATTGTCATTTAAAATATAAGGATTATAGTCAATAGTATTTTCAATCATGATTTTATATTATTTTTTAGCATTATCTTTAATATCTTTTGTAAAATATGTATTTCTATAATCATCTTTCTTTTTTTCGACTGTGTTTAGAGTAATCTCCTGAGTATTTACATATTTAACATATATTGATAATTCATCTAGAACTTCTTTTTTTAGTTCAGATAGATTAATATGTATTCCATATTTATTTTCATTTAAAGTAACATCTTTATGATTATTAAAAATACGTAAAACCTCAACTTGATTAAATTTATTCATATTTTCAATAGTTTCCCTCAAATAATTTAATTCACTAACTGAATAGTTATTAATATCATTAGTTAATATTATTGCTTCCATTTATTATTAATATATAAGTTGTGTTGTTTTTATATCAATATAAAAAATTATAAATTTTTATCATTATTTTTAGTCTTCAATAACTAGTCGGGGTTTAGTAGGTTGTTTTGGCTTGTTAGTATAATCAGGTTTTTCTTTAACTAATTCACCAATAACAGAAACATATTTATCATTTAATTCAAACCTTTGTCCAATAACTCTTATATTAATATTATCGCCAACTTGAAGTTCATTAAATTGATTTATATTATAATGATGGTCTTTTGCAATAAATATAACAACAGGAGATGGTACTTCGTTAGAGTCAATATATTTATACTCATTAGCAGCTTCAAGTTTTTGCATCTCATCAATATTAGAGTCAATATATTTATACTCATTAGCAGCTTCAAGTTTTTGCATCTCATCAATATCTAAAACAACTTGAAATGCGGCTGTTCCAAAATGTCCTTCTTGGCCACACATAATATTAGCAGATACTCCTCTTAAAGTATCAAGTTCAGCATGTCTAGCGGCTTTTAAGAACATTTCAGGCGTCTCTTCAAATGAAGCTTTAGCAATTGGTCCGATATTATCATTATTAATTCCATGTCTGAATATTGAAATCAATTTATGTGTAAATGTCATTCTATCAACAAGAACACTATAGTTATGATAATTGATATAAGTTCCATCAAATTCTACAACTTCAACTAATTCGTTATAAATAGCTTGTCTAGCAGCTTCAATTCCGAGAACATTATATATTTCTACAATGTCATTACTTACAGTTCTAGTATTATCAATATAATCAAGACCTAGAACATCTAATAAATTTGTTCCAATAGTATCAAGAACCCAAATGTCTTGTTTTTTATATAGACCATTAATTTCTACAACATTATCTAAAACTTTTCTAAGAATTACTTTATTAATACCTTGAATACCTCTTAATACTACTTTTTGTAGAAGTTGATCTTGGAAATTTTTTAAAATATAAATTTGGTCAGATTGGTCAAGAGGATTAATTTTAGTTTTCTTTTGTCCACTTTTATTATTTCCAGATTTTAAAATATCATTCATTCTAATTCTAAATATTAGCTTATCTGAATTGAAATCAGAATAAACACAATTAATTTGGTCTTCATAACAACTTTTTAATGTAAAATTTATATCATCCATAGTGATATTTTTTTCAAGCATAATTTCAGGATCCATAATCATTCTAACAATCCATTTAGATTTTTCATTTTCATCAGATGCTAAACTAACTTCATTACATTCATCGACTAAATTTTCAAATGCTTTATATTGTTCAATACAATCTTTATCATCATCAATTAATGTATTTAAATTGTCAGGATCAAAACAAATTTCAGCTGATTTAACAACTTCTTCTAATCTAGTATGCTCAAGCATATACATAATTGTACGAGCTTTATCCTTTAGTTTTTCATCTTCAGGTTTTAAGTAAACACTTAAAGATGGGTTTTTAATTTCACTAGATAATGATAGAATTTCTTCAATTCTTGGAACACCTAGAGTTACATTAGATTTAGAAGCAACACCAGCAAAATGGAAAGTGTTTAAAGTCATTTGAGTAGAGACTTCACCAATACTTTGACCAGCAATCATACCAACCATTTCACCAGGTGTCACGATAGATTTTTTATAATTAAGAACTATTGTATCAAGTAATAATATTAGTGAATTTTGACTAAATCTCTTTACTACTAAAAGTTCTTTCGGAGACAAATAATAGAAGAACAATGTCTTAAACAATTCAGTTGGCGGGCAGTAATAATTTTTATTTAATTTATCAAAGTAAGACTGAATAATATTATAGGCTTCAAGTGGTGTAATGTCTACTAATGATGATGTTGATATTCCGCATTGTCCTTGAATTGTGTTAATGATATAATTAAACGCTACTGGACAACACACCACCTTATCGCTTTTATTTTTAAAGACATTCTTAACTATCATTGTTCTGGATTCAATTATTTGGTTTATTAATTCGCTCATTTTAGTAGCAAACTCAACTTTTTGCTTCTTAATTCTAGTCATTGTATTTTTAAGGAAAATATTACTCAATGTTTTTACTTTACCAGATTCCTCAGGAATCAAATAATGATTATATATATCTTGTGTGCTCATTTCAACAATAGGGATATCTTGATCTTCAACTTTTGTAGTATCAATACCATCATCCCCATAATGGAACTGAACAATTTTATTTTTATTAGTTCTAATGGTCATATCATAATTAACCATTAAGTCTTCCAATCCTTTAATGAGCCTTCTTTGAATATAACCAGTTGTAGAAGTTTTAACGGCAGTATCAATAAGACCAACACGACCACCCATAGCATGCATGAATAATTCTTGTGGTGTTAATCCATTAATATAGGAACTTTCAACAAAACCGCGAGCATTTGGCGAATCATCATATTTAGTGAAGTGTGGTAAAGTTCTATGTTCAAAACCATAAGGGATACGTTTGCCATCTACATTTTGTTGTCCAAGACAAGAAATCATAAAGGATATATTTAAGTCGGAACCTTTAGACCCAGCTTTAACCATTTCAACAAACCTATTTCCCTCAGATAAATTTTTTAATCCTATCTTACCAGCCTCTGCAGTAGCTTGGTTTAAAATACTATTAACTTGAGTTTCAAACTCTTCTTCATTGGTTTTACCAGTATTATTTTCAAACACGCCTAATTGAACTTGGTCAATCAAATTTTTTACATCATTCTTTTTATTTGTAATAACCTTTACTATTTCTTCATTAGTGCTTTGATTTGAAATTAAATCACTAATCCCAACACTAAACCCTGCATTTTTCATATATTCAGTTACAATATTTTGTAGGTCATCAATAAATTTAGCTGACGCCATATTTCCAAAATCATTACAAACTCTTTGTAAAAGTCCTCTTGATCTTCCTCCTAACACACCTTTATCCATTTGTCCCTTCATGTATCTGCCATTCTTAATTTCAATCTTATTCTTAATTGATAATGGTGGCATAATTTGACTTAATATATCATAGTTAGTAATTCCCCCTTCTTTTTGAATATCTTTCGAAAGTTCAATTTCATTAACTCCATTAAACATCATTAGTAGATTCATTGCTTGTCTAGGAGTAAATTTAATTCCTTCTTTGGAAAACAAATAAGAACCAAGCATAGAATCTTGATAAATACCAATAATAGATGCGTTATTGGCTGGACTAATAATTTGATAGGGAACTGCTGCCAAATTTTTTAATTCTGCTTCAGACTCTGGATCTTGTGGCATGTGTAAATTCATTTCGTCACCATCGAAATCCGCATTGTAAGGCCTTGTGTCTGCGACGTTCATTCTAAAAGTATCACCTCGTTTCATAATTCTAGCAATGTGACACATCATACTCATTCTGTGAAGCGTAGGTTGACGATTGAACAGAATAGCATCTCCATCCATCATATGACGATGAACAATATCGCCTTCTTCCAATACAATAGAATTTCTGTCTAAATAATATTTCAAAGTGATTGATTCACCATTACACTTCTCCAACATTTTTGCACCAGGCCAAACTTCAGGCCCATTTCTAACCAATTTTGTCAAGAAATTTTTATTAATTTTATTAACATAAACTGGTTTTGTAATATTTTTAGCAACCTTCATAGGAATACCTAATTCGCGAATGGAAATATTTGGGTCTGCTGTAATAACAGAACGAGCACTAAAATCGACACGTTTAGCCATAAGGTTTCCTCTCATTCTTCCACCTTTTCCATTCAAACGATCTTTAATTGATTTTAAGGGTCTTCCTGAACGTTGTGCCACTGGAGCAGCACCAGGGATTTTATTATCTACCTGTGTTGCTACATAATATTGTAATACTAACAACCAATCATCAATAACATTTGATGGAGCATTATTTTGAATTTTCTCTTGAAGTGTTTTATTAGTTTTTATAATATTTACTAAGATATGACTTAAATCATCTTCAGATCTTTGTTGCGAGTCGTGTTTAACGGAAGGTCTTACTGCTGGTGGAGGCACAGACATTACTTGACAAATCATCCAGTCAGGTCTTGAATATACTGGACTAAACCCCATAAATGAAACATCTTCATCTGAAATTCTTTTAAATATTTTTAATACCATTTCTGGTGTAATTTTAACAATCATTGGCTCTGAACCTGTATCTTCTGACTGCCATTCAGCATAAATTGTTGCTAGACCTTCTTTTCTAATTTTATGTGGCTGAAGACATCCACAACCATCTTCTGTATCTTCGCCACATCTTCTAATTTTACTTGCTAATGAAAAGACATATTTCCATCGTGTATCTCCTTGAATTTTTAAAGCTTGTTTATATTTTTCTTTACTAATAAGAAGTTTACTACATTTGAAACATATACATCGCATGATCTTTTGAATTGTATTTAAATATTGAATGTAAAATACTGGTCTTGCTAGTTCAATATGACCAGCATAACCAGGAGTTTGCATGTAATCCAAACCATCAGTCGGGCAAATCAATCCAGGTTCTAAAACGCCCATTCTAGGATCAAATAAACCACCAATTACTGGTTTATTATTAATGTAAGTGTCTCTGCTTGTAATTTCTGCAACAGACCCCCTTCTAATTTCATCGGGAGACAGTATACTAAATTGAATTCCAACAACTTTAGAAACATTCATTGAATCATAATTAGAATTTGTAAATTTGGACATCTCTTATAATATATGAGATTAGATTTAAATAGTTTTTTTTAATCAATTTTTTATTTAAATTATTTTTATTGTTATAAAAATCATATTTTATAATTGTGATATTATATAATGGAATTACTAAAAATTAGCGTTTATCTATCTTTATTAATCCAAGTTTTAACAGGGTTTTTTGATTTTTATATAATTCAACTCAATATTCCTAGTAAATTATTAGTTTTGAAGCAAGCTCTCATAATGGAATTAATTGTACAAATAGTTGAGGGTATTTTCTATG
>Ga0255217_1000285_pt1 | contig 15705 bp, 19 predicted proteins | sample Miss_Atlam_RepB__FD_183046 | JGI IMG/M metagenome (GOLD analysis project Ga0255217, IMG submission 183046) | Freshwater microbial communities from Mississippi River, Louisiana, United States - Miss_Atlam_RepB_8d | ecosystem: Environmental > Aquatic > Freshwater > River | place: USA: Louisiana...
GAGTTAGCTAAAACCTTTGGTGGAATCGAAGGCTATAAATATATTAACGGTGTATTGGATAAAATAGCAGAAAAAAAAAGACCCTTAGAGTTTTCTAAAAATTAAACTCTGCATGTCTCGATGCCATGAGCACTCAGAATCAAATAACTTCCCTGTTCATACCAATCACCTAAAACAATACGTTGTATTTGATGGCCGTCAAGATTAATTGAATGCTGATTTGGTCTATGTGTGTGCCCATGAATTAAAAAATCCGGATAGTTAAATTGGATGAGAGTTCGATTTACTTCATCAAGATTTACATCCATTATTTTTACAGATTTCTTTTTTTTATTTAATTCGCTTTCTTTTCTAAATTCATTTGCAATAGAGACTCGTTCAGCAAGAGATTTTTTTAGAAATTCATTTTTCCATGATTCACTTCTAATTTTATCTCTAAAGGATTGATATTCAATATCATCTGTGCAGAGCGTATCTCCATGACATAGGAGTACTTTCTTTCCGTAAATTTCGACAAGTATCGGATCATTTAATAAAACAGCACCTGTCTTTTTTTCGAAGGCTGACCCTATGAGAAAATCTCTGTTGCCATGCATTAAAAAAACTTGAATATGTTGATTTGTTACTTTTTTGAGAGCTTTAATTACATTTTCGTGTTGCCTTGAATCATCGCCTATCCAATACTCAAAAAGATCACCAAGTATGTAAAGCGCATCGACTTCATTGGTAAGCTTACTTAAAAAGCTCACAAAAGCATCAATGATTCTTGGGCGGCTTTCGCACAAGTGAATATCTGATAAAAATATGGTTTGATTAGACAATATTAATCAATAGTAACATTGAGAATTGTCACAGCTTCACGAGGGACATCTTGATGGCCGGCTGAGTTGCCTGTTGCAACTTTTTGAATTTTATCTACAACATCAGTCCCTTCGGTAACTTTCCCAAAAACACAATATCCCCAACCGTCTTGTCCTGGGTAATTTAAGAAATCATTATTATTTACATTAATGAAGAATTGACTTGTGGCTGAATCAGGAATGGAAGTTCTTGCCATGGCAATAGTATATTTATTATTCTTAAGACCATTATTAGCTTCATTTTTTATGGGATTTTCAGTGGATTTTTGTTTCATTGAGGCGTCAAACCCACCTCCTTGAATCATGAAGCCATCAATTACTCTATGGAAAATTGTGCCATTGTAATAACCACTTTTCGCGTAACTTAAGAAGTTTTCGACAGTAATGGGAGCTTTGTCAGCATCAAGTTCTAAAACAATATTACCTAAACTGGTTGAGAGTGTAATCACTTAGATTCCTTTATTAAAATATTAATTGATATGTTTTGCATTAATGATTATGACAGGCCTAATAGGTACATCCGAAAAGCCTCTTGAGTTAGCTGTAGGTAATTGGCCAATTTTATAAACTATATTCATACCTTCGATGATTTTTCCAAAAACACAATAACCTATAGCGCTGGGTTCAGGGCCCGTGTAGTTTAAAAAATTATTATCGATAAGATTAATAAAAAATTGAGCCGTTGCAGAGTTGGGGTCATTTGTTCTCGCCATTGCAACAGTTCCCGCGCTATTTACCAATCCATTATTTGATTCATTAGCAATCGGAGGCTGGGTTTTTTTTTCTGACATGTCTCTTGTAAATCCACCACCTTGAATCATAAAGTTACTAATGACTCTATGAAACACAGTTTCTTTATAAAAACCGTTATCGACATAGTATAAAAAATTACTGACTGTTTTTGGCGCCTTATCAGGGTAAAGTTCAATTTTAAAGTTACCCTGATTGGTTTCAAATTCAACAATTGGATTAGCCGCATAAGATAGAGGTAAAAAGAAGAAAAAAATAAAAAATAACTTAATTAAATTAAGCGCCGCCTTCATACATTATTCTCCATTCATTATTTTCATTGATCCAATACTGTCTTTTATTCATTTTATTTATAATTTTAGGACTTTTATAATCTTGTATAAAATCTACTAAAACTATTTCATCTTCTGTATTTGGGTAATCAAAGAATGAAATTTCGGATAGCTCGATAGAAACCTTAGCTTTTTGAGACTGAATCAACTTTTTTCTCTCTGCCCATGTATCGAAGTTATCTTTCTCACTGAAAAAATTTTTTGAATAAAACTTAAGGTAATTGTCAGTATCTTGGTCTTCCCAATTTTTTCTCCAAGTCTCTATAGTATTAACAAGGGAAAGTTTTTTTTCAGTCAAATTTTTATTGGCAGATTCTAAATCTTTTAGCGAACGAAAAGAAATGATAACTGGGATTTTATTAGTATCTAAAAAAGAAGATAGCTTCATTAAATCAGGATTGCTTAACACAAGACATCCATCGCTTGCTAGCGGGGGTCTGTTGTAGGTTGTTTTGGGTGTCCCGTGAAGCCATATGCCTGAGCCATTTCGTTTATTTTTTCTATCAATCTCATTTGGGTAACTTAAAGGATAGGCTGCATCCCCATAAAAATCTGATAACGACTCTTTGATTTTTTTACCTGTAAAGTAGACGCCTATCGGTGTTTTCTTGTCGCCTTCATATTGTTTACCAAATCCATTCTTACCTATAGATACATAATAATCATCTTTATAAGTAAGTTTTCCATTAATATTTTCGTATAAATAAAGTCGAGAATTCACTGCATCAACATAAAAAAGATATTTATCCTTTTCATTTAGTTGAGCAAAAATTTTAGGTTCGTTTTGAAGGTTAAGACTATTAAGATATCTTTCAATTCTTACTTTTGCTTCATTTTTAAAATTTTCAATCTCTTCTTTTTTTTCACTTTTATGTTCATCCCCAATACCACTAATTTGCTTTGCATGTGCTAAAAGTAAATCGCCTTGAATAAGGTAGGCTAATTTAAAATTAGGTGTTTGTTTGATAAGGGTATCTATCGTTTCGAGTGCTATATCTAATCTTCCTTCAGAAATTTCTACTAAAGATTTAACAAGCATTTTCTCAGGCGATTCATATCTTAATTCAGCAGTATTGAAATTTTTGCTTGATAGAAATACCTCTTCACTTAAAGATTGAGGAATATTAAAAAAAAGCGCAAGAATTAAAAAAAAGAAGAATTCTTTTTTTGGGGGATAGTTGATGAAGGTTTTCATCAATTACTGTTTACCAGAATACTCTTGCTCAATAAGCCATGCAGAACCATCTTTTCTTAAGATGAGAGTTTTGCTTGAGATTTGACTTAATTTATTCGATGTATATTTCTGCCTAAAAGTCACTTGAGCAAAACTATCGCCCTTTCTTGATATTTTTGCTTCAGATACTTCCACGGTAATTATATCTTTACCTAAAATTCTATTTTTTCTTGATTCTTGCCAATCAGAGAAGCTTTCGCCGTTAGGCGTTTTGAAGTTAGGAGAATATTTAGTTAAATAGCCATTAATATTTTTTGATGACCAAGCTTCAGCCCAATCAGTAATGAAGTTATTAATTTCCAATTCACCAATACTAGAAACATTATTTTTAACCGCAGGAGCCTCTTGAGGTAAATTCTTTGGCGGTTGAGTATTTGGAGTTACTGAATTAGGTGATGAGGAAGTATTTGCTGGTGTCACTTGAGCTATTACAGGCTTTTTATTTACATCATTATTACTGGCTATTTGAGTTGGCGTTGAAATAGGGGTAGCTGGCGGTTTAATATCATTTGCATTAAAGAGTTTTTTAATAAGAGATAATTTTGTTTTAGCTTGTACATTTGTTTTGTCAATTTCCAAAGCTTTGTTGTAAGCGACTGTTGCACGTTTCGTATAAAGATCACCTAAGTTAACATGCGCGGTTGCATAGCTAGGATGAGTTTTTATAGCTGATTCAAGTGCCTTTTGTGCTTTATCATAGTCACCTAATTCAGCGTAAAGTACCGCTAAGTTATTAAATGGTTCAGGCAAACTTGGATGTTTTTCGGTGAGATAAGTAAATGCTTGTATAGCTTCGTTATATTTTCCAAGCTCAGCATTTACAACTCCTTTAATAAAAATGACCTGAGGGTCATTCGGGTTTGTTTTAAGATATTGATCGATTTGTTGAGCCGCTTTTTCTTTTTCGCCCTTTTCAATCAATTGCATGATTGATTTAAAATCATCAGCCGCATAAATTTCATTTACGATAAAAAATGTAGATAGAGATAAAAGGATAAACAGTAAAAAACCTTTTAAATTCCTAATATTAGAACATTCGTTTTTTTGAGGCATGGTATCATTTACCCTAATAAATTTAGCATAATTCTACCAAATAGCACCCTTATCATCTATATGTTATTTATGAGCAAGCCCTTCACTATCTCCTTGTTTTTCTTAGTCTTACAGGCTTATTTGTAATGATTAAAATCTATAACACCCTTTCAAAAAATAAAGAGACTTTTAAGCCTATCCAAAAAGGGCAAGTAAACATGTACGTTTGTGGCATGACTGTGTATGACTTATGCCATATTGGACATGCACGGGTGATGGTTATTTTTGACGTGGTAAGCCGTTGGTTTAATATTTCAGGATACACCGTTAATTACATCAGAAACATTACTGATATAGATGACAAGATTATCAATCGGTCCATTCAAAATAATGAGACTATACAAAACCTTACTGAAAGATATATAGATGAGATGAACGCCGATGCAAGAGCACTTGGTGTTATAAATCCTTCTAGAGAGCCAAAAGCAACTGAACATATTCAAGATATGGTGTCTATGATCCAAACATTAATTGAAAAGCAACATGCTTACCTTGCTAAAAGTGGAGATATTTTTTATTCAGTAAGATCTTTCAATAACTATGGGAAGTTATCAGGTAAATCAATCGAAGATTTACGAGCAGGCGAGAGGGTTGATATTGATCAAAATAAGCATGATGAATTAGATTTCGTTTTATGGAAGTCTGCTAAACCTAATGAGCCAAGCTGGGATTCGCCTTGGGGTAAAGGAAGACCGGGCTGGCATATCGAATGTTCGGCTATGAGCTCTCATTATCTTGGACATCATTTTGATATTCACGGAGGCGGACAAGACCTTCAATTTCCTCATCATGAAAATGAAATAGCTCAATCTGAAGCCGCTCACGATTGCAAGATGGCTAATTATTGGATGCATAACGGTTTTGTAAGGGTTGATGATGAAAAAATGTCTAAGTCCTTAGGAAATTTTTTCACGATACGGACGGTGCTTGAAAAATTTGATCCAGAGGTGGTTAGATTTTTTATTTTAAGAGCTCATTATCGAAGCCCTTTAAATTATTCAGACGCTCACCTTGATGATGCAAAATTAGCACTACAAAGATTATATCTAAGTTTAAGAGGGTTTAACATCGAACATGCTGAGGTGGAGTGGAGTGATCCATTAGCAAATAAATTCAAAGAAGCTATGGATGATGATTTTAATACCCCAGAAGCCATTTCCGTTTTATTCGAATTAGCGAATGAAATTAATAAAAATAAATCTGCGCCACTTGCTCGATTACTTAAAAGTCTTGCAAAGACGATTGGCCTTCTAGAAAGGGATCCAGAAACCTTTCTAAAAGGTGATATAAAAACCTTCCTTGATATTGATGAGTTAATTTCTCAAAGACATAAAGCGAAAGCCGATAAAAATTTTAAAGAAGCAGATCGCATTAGATCTTTATTGCTTGAAAATGGCGTTGTGTTAGAAGATACGCCCCAGGGGACTATTTGGAGAAAACAATAAGTTATGCCAGTTAATCTTAAAGCACTTACCATCGATTCTATTTTTCCAATTAAAGGCATATCACTTGGCATTACTAAAGCGCATATAAAAAAACCTAACCGCAAGGATTTATTATTAGTCACTATTGCCGAAGGTTCAAAAGTTTCTGGCGTATTTACGCAAAATGCGTTTTGTGCAGCACCCGTACTTCTCTGTAAAAAACATTTAAAAAATACATCTGGCATTCGTGCGCTCATTGTGAATACGGGCTGTGCAAATGCTGGCACGGGTGAAGACGGCATATTAAAGGCTAAAGAAACCTGTGAGACTGTCAGCGAACTTCTGTCGATTAAACCGGAACAAGTTTTACCATTCTCTACAGGCGTTATTTTAGAAAGTCTACCCGTTGATAAAATCAAAAACGGATTGCCTGACACAATAAAAAATTTAGATCCATCTCATTGGATAGATGCAGCAGAAGCGATTATGACTACAGATATTGCACCAAAAGCTGCATCGAGAAAAATAAAGATTCAAGATAAAGAAGTTTTTATTTCGGGTATAAGTAAAGGCTCTGGCATGATTCATCCAAATATGGCTACTATGCTTTCCTTTATTGCCACTGATGCTTCTATCAATCAAATCTTGCTTGATAAACTTCTTAAAGAAGTAACAGAGGAATCATTCAATTGTATTACTGTTGATGGAGATACATCCACTAATGATTCATTTATTCTGATTGCTACAGGAAAAGCGGAACATGATGAAATTAATCAAGAAAATAAAAGCTACGAAGTTCTTAGAGATGCTATTCGTGAAGTTGCAATTGAATTAGCACAGGCTATCGTAAGAGATGGTGAAGGCGCTACGAAATTTATAACTATTCAAGTGGAAACAGGGCTTGATAATGCTGAATGCAGAAAAGTAGGATTTGCGATAGCGCACTCGCCTCTCATCAAGACAGCTTTCTTTGCATCTGATCCAAATCTTGGGAGAATATTAGCTGCTATTGGTTATGCGGGTATCGAATCGCTTGATATCACAAAAATACAATTATTCTTAGGAAATGTCTTGGTAGCAGAAAAAGGTGGCCGGGCAATTTCTTACACTGAGACACAAGGTCAGGAAGTCATGAAGCATCCTGAAATTAGCATGCGAATACTTCTTAATCGAGGCCATGCAAACGCAACAATATGGACATGTGATTTTTCATATGACTATGTAAAAATCAATGCTGACTATCGAACTTAAATTGTGAATATTGTTCGCGCAGCAGCAGCCGTTATTCAAAGAGAAGATGGATTTCTTCTTATGGCTCAGAGGCCTCCTGGAAGAGGGTGGAGCGGTTGGTGGGAATTTCCGGGCGGCAAGATTGAAGAAAATGAATCACCTTTTGAAGCACTTCAAAGAGAGCTTCAAGAAGAAATTAATATTTCTGCAAATGATGCGACATTATGGTTTGAACGAAGTTACAGCTATCCAGATAAAAAGGTTTACATTTATTTTTTTAAAGTCACAAATTGGGCTGGTGAAATTAAATCATGTGAGAATCAATTATTAGAGTGGCAAAATCCGCATCATGTATCCGTTGCGCCAATACTCCCTACTAACTTATTTGTTCTGAAATCTATTTTACTACCCCCAGTTTATGCAATTACCAATATTGAAGAAATGGGTGAAAAATTATTTTTTGAGCGACTAAAAATTAAATTAGAAAAAGGTTTAAAAATGATACAAGTGAGAGAGAAAAAATTACCTTATCGAGATGTAAAAAAAGTAGCTCAAAAAATTTTAGATTTAGCGAGGCCTCATCAAGCAAAAGTTTTAATTAATGAAAACGAAGAGCTAGCATTAGATATTGGAGCTGATGGTGTTCATTATCCATCGCATAGCATTGTTAAATTAAAAAAACGACCAGAATTTTCAATATGTGGTGCTTCTTGTCATAATTTAGAGGAGCTTATGATTGCACAAGATTTGAATATGTCATTTGCTGTAATTTCTCCGGTTCAAAAAACTGAATCACACCCAGGATGTGATCCAATAGGCTGGGAGTTTTTTAGTGAATATGCAAATAAATTAGATATACCGATTTTTGCCTTGGGCGGCCTTAATCAGGAAAGTCTCAACATCTCTTGGCAATTCGGCGGACATGGCATTGCTATGCAAAGAGCTATTTGGGCATAAGACTATTTAATTACAGCATCAATTGATTTATCAAAAAATTGATTTTTTTTGTCTTTAAAATGTAATACCAATTTCACTTTTTGCCCAGCTTTAAGAGGACCTTTAAAATCCATAAGCATTAAATGGCTGCCACCAGATTTAAATTCAAAAGTCTTGCCTTGTTCAATTTTAATTTCATTTGTCATGCGCATTTTCATAACACCTTTTTCTATAATAGTGTTGTGCATCTCGATCGTTTTAATTCTCGGAGAAGTCACCGCGGTTAGAATTAAATCTTCATGACTTAGGAGTGACATGTAAGCGACACTCATGTCATCACCTTCATCAGTAGAGCCAATCCAAGCATTTTCTATTCTAATATCTGGCGCTGCCAATATATCTGTCGAAATTAAAAGTACTATTATAAATAATACACATTTAAAGAATTTCATAATGAGAGCCTTAAAAAAGTTTCAGGTAATATCTTCGTTTAAACCTTCGGGGTTAATTTCTACTGGAATTTTATAGCCTTCATTAGCCCATTGACCCAGATCAATCATGCGACATCGTTCTGAGCAAAAAGGCCTGAAAGCATTAGATAACGAATATTCAATACTTTGGTTGCATTGGGGGCAGTTAACAAAAGTAGTCTTTGCGCTCATAGCCAACAAATATTATATTTAAATTCAAGATTTAATTTAATAGGCTCTTTTTTTAACTCTTCATTAAGCTGGTTAAAGAAAATATTGACTGTATATTTATTTGCACTAATTTCAGGATAAATATTTAAAGTTTTTTCAAGTTCAAGTCTTATGAGGTCAAATGTTTTTAGTGGGTCTATGGTTTGCTGATGCTTACCTTCTTTTGCTTTAATCGATTCTACGTAGCATTGATTTCTCAGTATCAATAGAATGACAGAGGCTGCATCTTTAAATACCATAAGAGGCAGTGCCCAAGATTTAAAATCTCCTAGTTTGGATTTTCTTGTTTTGTGAGTAGCCCAGTTACGAAAATTTGGAAAATCAACGTCTAAAAGGCCACCTGGCGAGGTGATTCTTTTTTTTACTTCTTCTAAAAATAAGTTGTTATTGAAATTAAAGCCAGGCTTTACATCTATATTCTCTAGTTTTTTTCGTGCGACTTGTATCATTGGAATGATTTCCTTTGGATTAAGCTGCCCTTCTTTTAATGCTTGATGATCTAAGAGAGACGATTGCTTCTTTTCTTGTCTTTCAAGCTCTTGAAGAAAGTCGATTTTTAAATCGGATCTGGATACAAGTTGCACTATTTCAAAGAGTGTATTGAAACAAGCGAACTCAAAATAGTCGTGTGTATTTTTTAATTGGTATTCAAATTTTTGATAGATTTCTTCTATACGAAGGAGCCTTCGAATGCGTTCATTAAGGGGAAATTCAAATATGATCATATGGCCATTATCAGGTTGATTTTATTTAACAGCAACTAAATTTAAATATTTTTGATGCAATGTCTTAATCGATTCTGTGAGCTTTTCTATTGATCCATCATTAAGAACGACATCATCACCTTTTTCGATGCGCGAGGAACGATCAATTTGTTGATCGATAATAGATTGAATAATTGATGTATTGATACCATCTCTTTTTTTAACACGTTCAATCTGGCTTGTGACCTCACAGTCAATGACGAGAGATCTTGAAATGAGATTTGTGTAGTGGCTTGTTTCAAATAATAGAGGAATATCTATGACTATATAAGGCTCATTAGATAACATATCTAATTTTCCCTTTACTTCTTTAAGAATTTTTGGATGAAGGATTTTTTCAAGATTTATTTTTTGCGTTTTGTCAGAAAAAATAATTTCTCTTAATCTTTTTCGATCCAATCGATTATCTTTATCGAATACATTTCCAAAGACTAATTTAATTTCTTCTATAGCTTGATGGTTTGTTTCTGTAATTTCTTTTGAAATTTTATCGAGATCAATAACCTTAATATTTAAGGATTCGAATATTTTTAGCGCCTCACTTTTACCTGATCCAATACCACCAGTCATCCCGATAATAAACATCATTTACCTTAAAATTTTTTAAATATTATGAATAAATTTACTTGAAATTATAGAATTAATCACCATTAATAGATCATGAATGATTTAAACTATGCCTTATGAGTGAATTGCAAGATACATCAAACAACTTGAATCCCGCAGAAGATCAGTCTGCCTGGGGAGATTTAGTGATTTGTCGAGTAGAAGTTGATTTGCCTAATTGGCTTTCACAGCTCGCAGGAGGCAACAACTGGCAAGTCTACTCTGAGTCTGAATATGAGCACTCTATGAGTTTTTTGTTGCGACAAGGTAAAAAGGAAGCTGAAGTGACTTTGTTTAACAATGGCTATGCGCAAGTGGATCTCAACGGTAAATCAATTTTTGATGGATCTATCACTTCAGGCGCAAATAAGTGTGCGCATCTAACATATTACCGTGCCGACAATGGTGATCCTATCGTTCTAAATTAATAATCTCTCGATATTACAAATTGAGTGAGTGCTAGGAGTGCATCTTTATAAACTGAAGATGCAATGTGTTGAATTAGTTTTTCACCTTTTTCTATTTCTTCTTTTGCAAGCTGTCTTACATATTCTAACGCTTTTGTTTCTTTGACAGCATTTAAAACACTTTCTAATTCTGTTAATCCACCATTTTCAATAGCTGCCCTTATAATTTTTTTTTGCTCATCACTGCCTTTTTTCATTGCATATAAAAGGGGTAGCGTAGGTTTCCCTTCTGCTAAATCATCACCTAAATTTTTTCCTATTTCTTCAGGGTTGCCTGATAGGTCGAGCACATCATCAATTAACTGAAAAGCAATGCCCATATTTTTTCCAAACTGAGCAAGAGCTTTAGTATCAGCATCATCAGCGCCACCTATAATGGCTCCCAGTTCGGCTGCAGATTCAAATAATTTGGCAGTTTTGTAGTAAACAACTTTTAAATAATCTTCATCCTCAATAGAAGCGTTATGAATATTTAGGAGTTGCAAGACCTCACCTTCTGCAATTGTGTTTGTTGTATTTGCTAATACTTCCATAACCTTCATGTGATTAATTTTCACCATCATCTGAAATGCTCTAGAGTAGATAAAATCACCGACTAAAACGCTCGCAGCATTTCCAAAAATAGTATTCGCTGTTTTGTGATTTCTTCGCTTTGTGGATTGGTCTACAACATCATCGTGAAGAAGGGTTGCGGTATGAATAAACTCAATGACAGCAGCTAACTCATGGTGCTCTTTTCGAACAGGTCCAAATAGCCCACCAACCAAGAGAAGGGTACTAGGCCTTAAACGCTTGCCGCCACCCTGGATAATATGGCCTGCGACTTGGTTCACGAGAGGTACTTCTGAATGAAGTGAGGCGCGAATAACCTCGTTTACGGCCAGTAAATCGCTTTTAATTGGGGATAAGATGGTGCTAAGAGTCACAAAAACAAGGCTTCAAGGGTTTTTAAAGGCTTATTTTAACATAGCCCTCTTCTAGGCTTTTGAAGGCAAAAACCTTCATCTTTAGGCTTGAAGAGTTTGCTTAACAAGCCTAATTTAAGTATAATTCGCGATTCTTTTAAAGTTGTTAAAGTTTGAGGTTTTATCATGTACGCAGTAATCAAAACAGGTGGTAAGCAATATCGCGTAAATCAAGGCGATAAGCTTAAAATTGAAAAAATAGCAGGCGATGTGGGCGCGAATGTCGTTCTAGATCAAATTTTGACAGTCGTTGATGGTGATAATGTGACGATAGGCTCTCCTATTGTAAGAGGTGCAAGCGTTACAGCAACCGTAGTAAGCCACGGACGCCATGACAAAGTGCGAATTTTTAAAATGCGTCGTAGAAAACACTACCGCAAATCTCAGGGCCACAGACAAAGTTTTACTGAGATTCAAATCGATAAAATATCAGCTAAATAATTTAAGGATTAATCATGGCACATAAAAAAGCAGGCGGAAGTTCAAGAAACGGTCGTGACTCCCAAGCCAAACGTTTAGGGGTAAAGGCTTTCGGTGAGCAAGTTGTTTCAGCTGGTAGCATTATTGTTCGTCAACGCGGCACTAAGATGCACCCGGGCGTGAATGTAGGTATGGGCAAAGATCATACTCTTTTTGCAAAGGCTGACGGTAAGGTAACCTTTACCATCAAAGGTGCATTAAAACGTAAAACCGTTAATATTGTTCCAGTCTAAGCAACCTTAAGATTCTTCAAAGCCCTGTCAGTTGATAGGGCTTTTTTATTTGGTAAATTGATATTATGAAATTTATAGACGAAGCAACCATTAAGATTTACGCAGGCGATGGCGGTAATGGCGTTGCAACATTTCGTCGTGAAAAATATGAGCCTATGGGGGGGCCGAGCGGTGGAGATGGCGGTCGGGGAGGTTCTGTATTTTTTGAAGCCGATCAAAATTTAAATACACTCGTCGATTATCGTTATACACGAACCCTAAAAGCGCAAAGAGGTGAAAACGGAAGAAGTGCCGAATGTTATGGTGCTAAAGGTGAAGATTTAATATTAAAAGTACCGGTAGGCACGGTCATTTCAGACAAAGCGACCGGGGAGTCTTATGCTGATTTAAGTCAACATGGAGATAGAGCTCTTTTAGCTAAGGGCGGTAAGGGCGGGTTAGGCAATATTCATTTTAAGTCGAGTATTAATCGAGCGCCACGACAATGCACTAAAGGTGAGCCCGGGGAGGAATTTGAACTTTACCTTGAGCTTAAAGTGTTAGCTGATGTCGGCCTTTTAGGCATGCCAAATGCAGGCAAATCTACTTTTATAAGATCGGTGTCGGCCGCAAAACCAAAAGTAGCCGACTATCCCTTTACAACATTACATCCTAATTTAGGCGTGGTAAGAGTAGGAGAGAATCAGAGTTTTGTGATTGCTGATATTCCCGGTTTGATTGAAGGTGCATCAGAAGGGGCTGGATTAGGACACCAATTTTTAAGACATCTTGCGAGAACTACATTACTCTTACATTTAGTCGACATTGCACCCTTTGATCCTTCAATCAATCCTATAGATGAAGCGCGAGCTATCGTGAATGAGCTAAAGAAATATGACGAACTCTTATACCAAAAACCACGTTGGCTAGTATTAAATAAAATTGACATGGTGGAAGATGTTGCAGATAAAGTAAAAACATTTATAAAATCTTTTGGTTGGACGGGCCCTGTATATTCAATCTCGGCTATTAAAGGGATTGGTTGTAAAGAGCTTACATATGACATCATGACTTTTATAGAAGAAAATAAAAAAAATCAAAATGAAATCGTTATTAACGAATAGCAATCGCATTATTATTAAAGTGGGTTCCAGCTTAGTGACCAATCATGGTGAGGGGCTAGATCAAAAAGCTATTGCTTCGTGGGTAGAGCAGATTGCTCACCTCGTTAAATCAGGTAAAGAAATTGTTTTAGTGACGAGCGGTGCTGTGGCTGAGGGTATGCAAAGATTAGGTTGGAAAGCTAGACCTACTTTAATTAATGAATTACAAGCGGCCGCAGCTATAGGTCAAATGGGCCTAGTACAAATTTATGAAAAGAATTTTTCACAGCACGCATTAAAAGCCGCACAAATTTTATTGACGCATGATGATCTTGCAGATCGAAAAAGATATCTCAATGCACGATCTACATTAAACACTCTTTTAGAGCTTAAAGTCATTCCAATTATTAATGAAAACGATACAGTCGTTACAGATGAAATTCGTTTTGGTGATAATGATACATTGGCATCATTAGTTGCTAATTTGATTGAGGCAGATCTTTTAGTTATTTTGACTGATCAACCAGGATTATTTTCTGAGGACCCCAGAAATAATAAGGAAGCAAAGCTTATTCACTATGGCGTGGCAGGAGACTTATCTCTTGAAGCTATGGCTGGAGGCGCAGGCTCTTCAATAGGAACAGGCGGTATGCTGACAAAAGTTTTGGCAGCTAAACGCGCATCCAGAAGTGGTGCTCATACCATTATTGCATCAGGTAAAGAAGAGAATGTTTTGATTCGACTAAGCCAAGGCGAGATGATAGGTACTCATTTAGAAAGTAAACAATTAAAAGTTGCAGCAAGAAAACAATGGCTCGCCGATCATTTACAATTAAGGGGTAAATTAGTATTGGATCAAGGCGCTATTGAAGCGCTTAAAAAAGAAGGTAAGAGCTTACTCCCTATCGGCGTAACTAAAGTCGAAGGTGATTTCGATCGAGGCGAAGTGGTCGTTTGTGAAGATGCAGAAGGACACGAAATTGCACGTGGACTTATTAATTACAATGCAACTGAAACAAAAAAAATTATGGGCAAATCCACTAATGCGATAGAAAATTTATTAGGCTATATTGATCAGCCCTCTTTGATTCATCGAGATAATTTAATTTTACTTTAAGATTTTTAAAGGGAGTTTTACATGGCAGAAAATAAAAAACTTGTAGCCATCATCATGGGGTCAGATAGTGATTGGCCAGTCATGAAGTTTGCAGCACAAATGCTTGCAGATTTTGAAGTGCCCTATGAAGCTCAAGTGATTTCAGCCCATAGAACTCCAGACCTCATGTTTAAATTTGCTGAACATGCTGCAAAAGAAGGATATCAAATTATTATTGCAGGTGCTGGAGGCGCTGCACATCTTCCAGGTATGGTTGCATCTAAAACAACATTACCCGTATTAGGTGTACCTATTCCTTCCAAGCATCTTCAAGGTCAAGACTCTTTATTATCTATTGTTCAAATGCCACGAGGTATTCCTGTAGCAACTTTTGCTATTGGAGAAGCGGGTGCTGCAAACGCTGGACTTTTCGCAGTATCTATTTTGGCGCATGCAAATAAAGTGTTAGCTAAAAAGCTTGAAATCTTTAGAGAGAAGCAAGCAAAAAAAGTGATTGATATGAATCTATCGGAGAAGCCTTGAGTCAATTAGATCAACCGATTTTACCTTCAGCGATGCTTGGTATTCTTGGCGGAGGCCAATTGGGCCGCTTTTTTGTTATTGCTGCTCACGAGATGGGCTATAAGGTGACTGTTTTAGATCCAGATCCAAATAGCCCTGCAGGAGCGATCGCAGATATTCATTTATGTAAGGCCTTTGATGATGCTTCAGCATTGGAAGAGATAAGAAATACATGTGAAGCCGTAACCACAGAATTTGAAAATGTATCTGCTGATAGCATGGATTTTTTATCAAAAAAAATATACGTAAGTCCATCAGCAGAATCAGTAAGAATTGCTCAATATCGTGTACTAGAAAAAAATTTCTTAAAAGAGTCAGGCCTTCCTGTAGGTGCTTTTGAAATTATTCGGGAAGATAAAGACATTCCTTCGGAAACCTCTTCTATTTACCCTGCGATTTTAAAAGTCGCGCGTTTTGGTTATGACGGCAAAGGTCAGGCAAGAGTAGCTTCACAAAAAGAAGCTATAGCCGCATTTCATCAATTCTCAAAACAAGAATGTGTATTAGAAAAAATGCTTCCTTTAGACATGGAAGTTTCTTTGGTTTTAGCGCGAGATCAAAAAGGCTATATCAAAACATTTAATGTTTCAGAAAACATTCATACGAATGGCATTCTCGATGTGTCTATTGTGCCAGCACGATCAACCCAAGCGATCAACGACTTGGTAGATCAACTCGCAAAACGCGTAGCCGAAGCGCTTAATTATGTTGGTGTTTTAGGTGTTGAGTTTTTTATTAGTGAAGGCAAAGTTTTTGTAAATGAAATTGCTCCTAGACCCCATAATTCTGGACATTACACCATTGATGCCAATGTGACGAATCAGTTCGAACAGCAGGTAAGGGTATTAGCAGGGCTCCCGCTCGGAAGCTC
>Ga0255217_1000295_pt1 | contig 15391 bp, 14 predicted proteins | sample Miss_Atlam_RepB__FD_183046 | JGI IMG/M metagenome (GOLD analysis project Ga0255217, IMG submission 183046) | Freshwater microbial communities from Mississippi River, Louisiana, United States - Miss_Atlam_RepB_8d | ecosystem: Environmental > Aquatic > Freshwater > River | place: USA: Louisiana...
TTAAAATCTTTTCTAATTCTTTCTGTTCAATATCTTTCAAGACTTCTGCTGCTGTGAGGCCTTTCGTCTGATCCATACGCATATCCAAATGACCATCAAATCTAAAACTAAAGCCACGATCACCCTCGTCAATTTGCGGTGATGAAATACCTAAATCAAGAAGCACACCATCTACCTTCGAAATACCTTTAGCTTTTAAAACATCATCAATCTCTGAAAAATGCGCGTGCACGATTTCAAATCTTGCATCTTTAATTTTTAAACCTTCTTCATACGCAGTTTTATCTCGATCGATCGCGATTAATCTGCCTTCTTGGTTTAATTTTTCTAAAATTAATTTACTATGACCACCTCGCCCAAAGGTGCAATCTACATAGACGCCATCCTTCTTTAAAACTAGATGCTCAACTGCTTCATGTAAAAGGACAGTAATGTGCTCATGATTTGAATTACGTTGCGCTTGATTCATGAGTTATTAAATTAATTAGCATTATTAAAGGGAGAATCCTTCGAGTTCAATCGGCATACTTGAAGCATCTTGTTGTGTAGCATTTTGCATTTGTTGATTCCAAGCTTCTCTATCCCAAAGCTCAAAATGACTACCTTGACCCACTAACATGGCTTGCTTATCTATGCTTGCAAATTCTCTTAATACCTGGGATAGGAGTAATCGCCCTGCTGTATCGAGAGCTATGTCTTCCGCATAACCCACGAGTAATCTTTGCAAAGCACTCGATTTTTTATCAAAGCTCGAAAATGCCATGATTTTTGACTGGATAGGCTCCCAAGCCATTTGAGGGTAAATCAATAAACATCCGTGAGGGTGTGCTGTAATGACTATGTCACCTGAAGATTGGACGAGCAAAACCTCTCGATGCTTAGTTGGCATTGCCATCCTGCCTTTAGCATCAATATTCAAGAGATTAGCGCCTCTAAACATAATTCCTGACCCATCGTTCAATTCAAAAAAAGTGGGAAATTACTAAATACCCTTAGTTCTACTTAGAAATTTCCCACAAAAAACCACTTTTTTCCACTAATGACACTATAGATAATAAAAAAGAGCTCTGCAAGCTCTTTTTGGAGGGGTTTTTCATGTACGACAAGGGTTTGGAAGTAAAAACAAGAGATTTTAAAGAAAAAGTTGAAGCCAACCGATAAGCCGGGTTCTGTCGTGGACAGTCATTCATCTAGGCACATGATTGCTCATGCACTCGAGCAGTCTACCCGGTAGCAACACGAGCCGTGCTATTACTACCCTATTTGACCTTGCTCCGAGTGGAGGTTACCGCGTTTCACCGTAACTAAATACGCTCGTCTCTGTGGCCCTATTCCTCGTTTCGCAACGTACGGCTGTTAGCCGTCACTCCGCTCTATGGAGCCCGGACTTTCCTCTCCTTGAGTTAACAAGCAGCGACTGTCTAGTCAGCTTCGATTAAATTTTAACACACTCACACTTTCGGATTTTTTAGATGCTTTAGATTTACATTAAATTCTTACAGTTAAAAGCTGGTCCCAATTGGTGGTGTAGTTTCTTGATTTAAATTGAGACTTCATTTCCCATTCTTTTGTTACACCTTCACTGCCTAACTTTAATTTACCTTTCCATCTTTGATTGATGGTATCCATCACGTTCATGCGTGAATGTGAAATTGTGCCATTAAATAAGCTGCCTTGCTTTTGATGTTTGGAAGTTAAATTACATAATGTCACGCCTGCTTTTTGATAATCAAAACCTTCACGGAAAATATAATCTAATCCCAATAAAGCAGCATTAGTTAATACCATGGTGTCATCGCTCGGTTGGAATAAAGGAATATTGACTCCATTGGCATATTGTTTCTTATTATCGTGCGGACTTGTTCTGATATAAACATACAAAGATGTAGCGACTGATTCCTGTTTTCTCATTCTTTCAGCCGCTCGACTTGTATATGAAGTGATAGCTTCTATAAGCTCTTGTTTGTCTTTAACTCGTCTACCGAAAGAACGAGACACCATAATTTCTTTATTAGGCTCTGCTATATCTTTTAACTTCATACACATTACACCATTCAATTCACGCACAGTTTTTTCAAGGATGATACTAAATTGTTGGCGTATATAGTCTGGATCTGCAAGTTTTAAATCTAGAACAGAAATAATACCGAGTTGATTAAGTTTAGGTGCTAACGATCTTCCAACGCCCCACACTTCATTTACTGGAATATGACTCATCCAAGTTTCAAGAGTGTCTTGATCCATGACATTTAAATTACATACGCCTTTAAATGAAGAATTTTTCTTTGCAATGTGATTAGCTAATTTAGATAAGGTTTTAGTAGAACCTATACCTATAGATACAGGAAGTCCTGTCCATTGTTTTATCTTAGTTTTAATTTGCTGACCGTACTTAATTAAATCTTTAGATTTAAATGAAGTTAAGTCTAAGAATGATTCATCTACAGAATAGATTTCTTGCTCAGGACTGAATTTAGAAAGCAATGTCATCACACGACGACTCATATCTAAATACAAAGTGTAGTTAGACGAGAGTGCTGTGACGTTTTCTTGTTTAGCAAACTCTTTAAGCTTAAACCAAGGCGTTCCCATCTTGATACCAAGTGTTTTAGCCTCATTTGAACGAGAAATAGCACATCCATCATTGTTACTTAAAACCACCACGGGTTTATTTTCTAGCTTAGGGTTAAATACTCTTTCACAACTGACATAAAAGTTATTAACGTCAATGATAGCAATCGACTTCATAATAAAAAACTATATTAATCGCCAGGGAATTTTTCTTCCAGCATATAGCGGAATAATTGCTTCATCACCTACGGTAATTTTTTCAGGCACAACCCAATCTTCTTTGATTAAATTGATTGATGATTTATTTCTTTCTAATCCGTAAAAATCAGCGCCGTAAAAACTTGCAAAGCCTTCTAATTTATCTAGCGCATTGAGCTCATCAAACACTGTGGCATAGAACTCAACAGCACTTGCTGCAGAAAAAATACCTGCACAACCACAGGCATTTTCTTTTGTCGATTGTAAGTGAGGCGCACTATCGGTACCTAAAAAGAATTTTGCATTGCCTGATGAAACTGCACTTAAAAGCGCTTGTCGATGCACTTCTCTTTTTAAAACAGGTAGACAGTAATGATGTGGATTGATGCCTCCTACAAACATATGATTTCTATTCAATAAGAGATGTTGTGGTGTAATCGTAGCCGCTACTTTTTTTGAGCCACTTAAAATAAAATCAGTGGCATCTTTTGTAGTGATGTGTTCCAACACAATTCGCAAATTGGGAAATGTTTTATGTATTTTTAATAAATGTTGTTCAATAAATACTTTTTCTCGATCAAAAATATCAATTCCTGGATCTACTACTTCACCATGTAACAAAAGGGCTACATCTAATTTTTCCATGAGCTCAAAAACATTGTAACGATCATCAATATTTCTGACACCCCCATCTGAATTTGTTGTAGCGCCTGCTGGATAATATTTAATACCTACAATTTGTTTATACTCAGGAATTTTTTTAATTTCATCAAGTGAAGTTTTATCTGTGAGATATAAAGTCATCAATGGTTGAAAATGACTATCACTTTTTAAAGCTTTTTTAATTCTAGATTCATATTGAATCGCTTGGTCTACTGTCGTGATAGGCGGCTTTAAATTCGGCATCACAAGCGCCCTTTTAAATTGCTTTGCAGTATAAGGCGCCACTGACGACATGAGCGCGTCGTCTCTTAAATGCACATGAAAATCATCAGGACTTGTAATCGTTAAAGTTTTAGTCATCTTTTTTTATTTTTAAAGCTTCGTCATATAGATAATTTTTGTTGATGTTTAATATTTCGACACCTAACTTCACTGCCGCATTGGTGGGCATATGATTGAGTAATATTTTTAATATTCTATGCTGATCTTCGGTCAATAATCCTTTTTTTTCATGATGAATGGGAGAAACCAGAATCACAAACTCACCCTTTTGAAAATTGCTATCGCTTTCAATCGTTTCTCTAACTTTTGAAATTTCACCTCGATAAATATTTTCAAATGTTTTAGTAAGTTCACGCGCCACAACAATTTCATGTTGATTACCAAAAAACTCAGCCATATCATTTAAAGTTTTAATGATACGGTGGGGTGCCTCATAAAAAATTATAGGGCATGACTGCGCCTGAAGATTTTCAAAGACTTTCATTCTTTGGCTGCTAGTGGTCGGTAAAAACCCATAAAAATGAAAGCTTGTATGCTCCATCCCTGAAACAGAATAAGCTGTTGTTACCGCAGAAACGCCTGGAATCGGAATAATTTCAAAACCAGCTGCCGCAACCTCTTTCACAATAATACCGCCAGGATCACTGATATTGGGAGTCCCCGCATCTGAGACTAATGCAATATGTTTTCCATCCTTTAAGTACTCAATAATTTTTTGTGCAGACGCTTTTTCATTATGTTGATGTACTGCAAATTGTTTTTTTTCAATTGAGAAATGAGATAAAAGTCCTTGGGTATGTCTTGTATCTTCGGAGGCAATGAGATCTACTAATTTGAAGGTTTCAAGCGCTCTATAGGTGATGTCATTTAAATTGCCTATAGGGGTCGCTACTACATACAATTTTCCACTCATCATTAACGGCCCGGTTATCTTTAAAACACTTAAAAAGTCGTTTTAAGTCTCTCACTCAAGATCTCTTTAAAAGAGATATAATCATTTTGTCACATATAAATACTATGTTAATAAAAGTTTAAAGGAAAACATGCTTAAATTTATCAAATTACTTTTTATCTCATTTATCTTATTGCAACTCTTTGGCTGCCCTGCTGCGATTATTGGTGGGGGCGCTATAGGTATTGATACAGCTGCGGATCGAAGAACCCCAGGGATTATTACAGAAGATACAACGATTGAATTAAAAGCGTTTGGTGCAATACAAAACTTTAAAGAAGAAGTTAGTTCAAGTGTTATAAGTTATAACGGCCATGTTCTCATCGTTGGGCAAGTACAAAATCAAGAAGTTAAAACAAAGATCGAAAATAAAGTGAAAGAAATCACGAATGTAAAATCTGTAACTAACGAATTAACGCTGGATCCCATTGCTTCTATTTCCGCTCGCGCAGAGGATGCACTAATTACCTCTAGTGTGAAGGCACGTTTCTTTAAAGAAAACAAAGTCTCACCTTTCCATGTCAAAGTTATCACGGAAAATAAAGTAGTTTATCTCATGGGGATCTTGACCGAGAAGGAAGCTGAAGAGGCTGAAAACATTGCCAAAAATACAAATAAAGTCACTAAAGTCGTTAAATTATTTGAATACATCAAGAAATAAATCAATCAGTCTTGTAACTTAACTTATTGAAAATAAACAACTATTAAAAGGCTTAAGACCCCAGCGAATAGGGGTCTTAGGTCTTATTTGATTTAATTGAAGATGTTGCTATAATGATTTTCATAGCTTTTCAAAACACTCAAGTTAGTTCTAAATCCCAAAACAAATTGCCCGCAACATTAGCTAGCTTAATTACAGATTTAATTCATTAGAGGTCATCATGAGTAAAAATATTATCCATTTATCAGATGCAACATTCGAAACCGAAGTGCTTCAATCTACCATGCCTGTTCTTGTCGACTATTGGGCAGAATGGTGTGGGCCTTGCAAAATGATTGCGCCAATCCTTGATGAAATATGTAAAGACTACGACGGCAAATTAAAGATTGCTAAACTGAATATTGATGAGAATGCTCAAACACCAGCTAAGTTTGGCATAAGAGGCATTCCTACTCTAATGATTTTTAAAAATGGTAATGTCGAAGCGACTAAAGTTGGTGCCTTATCAAAATCCCAATTAACCACATTTATCGATAGTAACATCTAAAGCTAATACCCCTCCATAAAAATCCCTCAACGTAACACTAATCGGAAAACCCCAAACATGCATTTATCTGAATTAAAACACCTCCCCATTGCACAACTCGTTGAAATGGCGATCACGGACGAAATCGAAAATGCGAGCCGTATGAGAAAGCAAGATTTGATCTTCGCGATCTTAAAAAATAAAGCAAAAAAAGGGGACAGTATTTTTGGAGACGGGACTTTAGAGGTGCTTCAAGATGGCTTTGGATTCTTAAGATCACCAGATACTTCATACCTAGCAGGTCCTGATGATATTTATGTATCACCCTCACAAATTCGCCGCTTCAATCTTCATACAGGCGACACAATTCAAGGTGAAATTAGAACACCTAAGGATGGTGAGCGTTACTTTGCACTGGTCAAAGTTGATCAGGTAAATAACGAAGCGCCAGAAAATACAAAACACAAAATTCTCTTTGAAAACTTAACTCCTCTTTTCCCAACCATACCTCTTACACTAGAAAGAGATATCAATGGCGAAGAAAATATTACAAGCCGTGTGATCGATATGATCGCACCTATTGGAAAAGGCCAACGCGGTTTGATTGTAGCGAGCCCCAAGAGCGGTAAGACTGTCATGATGCAAAATATTGCGCATGCGATTACTGCGAATCATCCTGATGTTTCTTTGATTGTGCTTCTGATTGACGAAAGACCAGAAGAAGTGACTGAAATGACAAGGTCTGTGAAAGGTGAAGTTGTTGCATCTACATTTGATGAGCCAGCAACACGTCACGTTCAAGTCGCTGAAATGGTACTTGAAAAAGCGAAGCGTCTTGTTGAGCATAAAAAAGATGTGGTTATTCTTTTAGATTCTATTACAAGGTTAGCGAGAGCTTACAACACAGTTATTCCCTCATCTGGTAAGGTGCTCACGGGCGGTGTCGATGCTAATGCGCTTCAAAAACCAAAACGTTTCTTTGGTGCAGCACGTAATATTGAAGAAGGCGGCTCACTCACCATCTTAGCCACTGCCCTTATTGATACAGGCTCTCGTATGGATGATGTGATTTACGAAGAATTTAAGGGTACGGGTAATATGGAAATTCACTTAGATCGTAAAATGGCTGAAAAACGACTCTACCCTGCAATTAATGTGAATAAATCAGGCACCCGTAAGGAAGAACTACTTATTCCTAAAGATAATTTACAGAAAATCTGGGTACTTAGAAAACTTCTACATCCAATGGATGACTTGGAGGCGATGGAATTCTTATTGGATAAGATTAAAGCCACTAAAAATAACAATGACTTCTTTGACAGTATGCGAAGAGGTTAAGGCGTAAAATTGATTGATTTTTAGTCCTAAATCATTGATAATGCGCATCTATTGAACGAAAGTTGGAAAAATTATGAAAGCTGATACACACCCAAATTACCCTGAAATCAATATCACATGTAGCTGTGGTAATAAATTCAAGACACATTCAACTGTTGGACGTGATATGAACATTGAAGTTTGCTCACAATGTCATCCTTTCTATACAGGCAAACAAAAGATTTTAGACACTGCAGGCCGTGTTGAGAAATTCAAACAAAAATATGGCATGTAAGGATTCATTCTTATATCAAAAGGCAGCATAGGCTGCCTTTTTTTTTATAAATTATGCGATTTCAACTCGAACATGATTGGCAAGATAATATGGCTACTCCCCGCAGCCGATTGGGCGAGCGGGCCAAAATTCATTCTTTCGTTGTGTTATGTTTGATCTGGGTATTTGCAGGACTTTTTGGTCATGCGCCATGGAAAGGCTATGAAACTCAAAGTATTAGTGCGATTCATGCTGTATTGAATGGTCATATATTAGCACCTCTCGCAGCAAGTGAGGATTCGCTTACCCATCCCCCTTTTTACTATTGGACTGGGGCTATCCTTGGTAAACTTTTCATACCCTTAATATCTCTCCATGATGCCAGCCGCCTCATCAATGCTTTATGGATGGGGCTTACTATTTTAATGGTCGGTATGGTGAATCGAGAATTATGGGGTATCGGTTTTGGAAGACAAGCAGCACTTATTTTTATAGGTTCTGTCGGCCTCATCTTTAATGTACATACATTAATGCCTGGTATTGCAACATTAACAGGTCTCACCATGGGCTTTTATGGATTGGCTCTTTCCAAAAGACGTCCTTTCAGATCGGCCATACTTTTAGGAGCGGGTTTAGGATTAAGCTTTTTATCAGGAGGTGTCGTACCACTTCTTGTCCTCATTTTTTCAGCGCTTCTTCTACCAGTATGTTTTGAAATATGGCGAACAAGACGTTATAGTCTTGTTTTGAGCTTAAGTCTGCTCGTGAGCTTACCTTTTTTAACCATATGGCCAACACTTCTCTGGTGGTACCATCACGACATATTTATGAAATGGATAAATAGCTTCCATTTATTTCAAACACAAAATTATATTTTTTATATCAAAAATCTTTCCTGGTTTGCTTGGCCAGCTCTTCCTTTAGCCATTTGGGGTTTGTGGAAATTCAAACATCAAATGTGGTCACAAGCTAAATTTCAATTATCCATTATTTTTTTTATATCTACATTTATCATCACAGCTTCTTATGCAAAAACAAATCAGGCACTCTTGATGCCGTTTCTGATTCCGCTATCCACTATTGCGGCAGGAAGTGTTGAGACTTTAAGAAGGGGTGCAGCGAGTGCATTGAACTGGTTTGGCATTATTTTATTTTCAACCCTCCTCTTTCTTATTTGGCTTGGATGGAATGCAATGCTCACAGGCTACCCACAAAAAACCTATGAACGTATGCAATTTTTAGCACAAACGAATGAATCTCATTTCAATATCTTTATTTTAATCATTGCAATTCTACTGACATTGATTTGGATTTTCTCTATGATTAAAACAAGGATTACAAATCGCTCATGTACAACCAATTGGTCAATTGGTCTCACAATGAGCTGGGCTCTTCTGATGGCTTTATGGCTTCCATGGATTAATCACAAAAAAGACTTTAGTCCACTCTTTTTATCTATGGAAAAAGTCATCCAAGATAAATCTTGTCTTACCACACACAACATAAATGACGCACAAATTGATTTGATTGATTATTATTTAAATATCAAAGCCACCAGAGAAGGTGACCGAAGTAATTGTCATTACTTACTTGTGTATCAATTACACAAAAAAGATCTTCCACCGATGAGTGAAAATTGGAAATTAGTTTGGAGTGGAAAACAACCTGGCGATAAAAATAATTACAAACTATTCTATAAAGAATAAAAACTCAAAGATACTTTTTGATCGCATCGATCACAATCACCTCTATACCTTTACCCGCATCTTTTACAACGTGTTCTTTAATTTGATTACGCATAGGTGGCGCCCAGAATTTCTTTAAATGATTTGCAATCTCTTCTTTGGCTTTTTCTTGATCCGGATAGGATTTAAAAAAAAAGCCGATCTGATTAGCCATGGTAACAAGTTGATCAATATTCATAATTAATTTTTTGTAACTCTTTCAGCATAAGTATAAATTACATAATGAGGGGTTCTTGCGAAGCCAACCAAACATATACCATATTTTAACGCAGATCGTATGGCAAGTCCCGTGGGTGCTGATATAGCGATCAACATCGAAGCACCTAGCATCACTGTTTTTTGGACCATCTCATAACTTGCACGACTAGTTGTGATCACAAAACCTTGATCGCTGATATCTTTTGATTTAAGTACGCCAATCAATTTATCTAAGGCATTATGTCGACCCACATCTTCACGCACAATTTGAATCTCACCTTCTTGATTAGCCCATGCGCATGCATGAGTTGCACCTGTCCTCTTTTGCAATGTTTGTGAAGTATGAATTGTCTCGAGCGCTTTAATTATCGCACTCTCTTTAATCCTTAAAAGTTGATCTATCTTTTTTTCTGGCAATCTTAATGCTTGATCTAAATTTTCAGCGCCGCATAAACCACAACCTGTTCGGCCAAGCAAATTTCTTCGCTTATCTTTGAGTGATTGAAAACGCGCTGACGCAATATCAATTTGAAGTTCGACACCATTAGTTTGATGAATAATTTCAATCCCATAAACATCACTTTTATTTTCTATAATACCTTCTGAAATTGAAAAGCCTAAGGCAAAGTCTTCAAGGTCTGAGGGAGAGGCTAGCATGACAGCATGGGAAATGCCGTTATAGACAAATGCAATAGGCACTTCTTCTGCAATATCATCTTTTTCGATCTTATTTGCTTGGCTTTTTAAAACTTCATAAGTCTTAAAGCTATGCTCTGTATCAATAAAAAGATTTTGTGCCACTGATTAAATCTAATGAATTTTTAATACGTTAGATTTACCTGCAAATTCAATTTGCTCTTCACTGAAATATTGATATTGTTTCTGCCAATCAGACAATTGTGTCACCTTGCTGACTTGCACCGCTGTCACTTTAAATTCAGGGCAGTTTGTAGCCCAATCTGAATTGTCTGTGGTAATAACATTGGCGCCTGATTCGGGATGATGGAATGTCGTATAGATCACGCCAGGCTGAACACGCTCTGTAATATGAGCTCTTAATACAGTTTCTCCTGCTCGACTTACAATACCCACCCAATCGCCCGATTGAATACCTCTTTCTTCGGCGTCATGCGGATGAATCTCAACCACATCCTCTTCATGCCATGCGACATTTTTTGTTCTTCTTGTTTGCGCGCCCACATTGTATTGAGACAGTATTCTGCCTGTCGTTAAAATAAGTGGGAATTTCTGTGTCACTTTTTCAGAAGTAGGCACATACTCAGTAATAATAAATTTACCTTTGCCACGCACGAATTCATCGATATGCATGGTAGGCGTTCCCAGAGGATGCTCTTCGTTACAAGGCCATTGAATACTTCCTAATTCATCTAGCTTCTGATAACTCACCCCTGAAAATGTGGGGGTAAGCTTTGCAATCTCATCCATGATATCTGAGGCATGCTTGTATTCCATTTTGTAACCTAATGCATTGCTAAGCATCTGTGTGATTTCCCAATCTTCATAACCATTCTTAGGCGACATCACTTTTCTTACTCTCGAAATACGTCGTTCTGCATTCGTAAATGTGCCATTCTTTTCTAAGAATGAAGAGCCTGGTAAGAACACATGCGCATACATCGCAGTTTCATTTAAAAATAAATCTTGTACGATCACACACTCCATCGACTCTAATGCATGTGTCACGTGCTGAGTGTTTGGATCTGATTGGGCAATATCTTCACCTTCACAATAGAGCGCTTTAAATTGTCCATCGATCGCAACATCTAACATATTTGGAATTCTTAAACCGGGTTCATTTTGTAATTTCACATCCCATGCTTTTTCGAATAAAGCTAAGGTCGCTTTATCAGATACATGTCGATATCCAGTGAATTCATGTGGGAAGGATCCCATATCACAAGAGCCTTGTACGTTATTTTGTCCTCGTAGAGGATTAACCCCAACACCTTCTCGACCAATATTTCCTGTGAGCATCGCAAGATTTGCAATCCCCATGACCATGGTTGAGCCTTGGCTATGCTCTGTCACACCCAATCCATAATAGATCGCAGCATTACCCCCTGTTGCATAAAGTCTTGCGGCAGCTCTTACTTCTTTCGCATCCACACCTGTAAATGCACTCATTGCTTCAGGGGAATTTTCGGATTTCACAATAAAATCTTTCCATACTTTAAAGGCTTCGTCTTCACATCGTGCTTTAACGAAAGATTCGTCCATAAGATTTTCTGTGACGATCGTATGTGCTAATGCATTCACCATAGCTACATTAGAACCAGGTTTAAGTTTTAAGTGATAATCAGCCCTGATATGAGGCGAGTTGTCGACAAGATCAATTGCGCGCGGATCTACAATAATGAGTTTCGCACCATCTCTTAAACGTCTTTTCATTTGAGATGCAAATACAGGATGGCCATCTGTAGGATTCGCACCGATAACGACAATCACATCTGCATGCATCACTGAATCAAAATTTTGTGTGCCTGCTGACTCACCTAATGTTTGTTTAAGTCCATATCCTGTCGGTGAATGACATACGCGCGCGCAAGTGTCCACATTATTGTTACCTAATGCTGCACGCACTAATTTTTGTACGACATACACTTCTTCATTCGTACAACGTGAAGATGAAATTGCACCCACTGAATCACGACCGTATTTTTTTTGAATGCGCTTAATCTCACTTGCAGCATAATTAATCGCGACATCCCAAGTTACTTTTTCCCAAGGGTCATGAATGCTTTTACGAATCATAGGTGTCGTAATGCGATCTTTATGTGTAGCGTAGCCCCAAGCAAATCTTCCCTTCACACAAGAGTGCCCATGATTAGCCCCACCATCTTTATTAGGTGTCATGCGAACGACTTCTTCGCCTTTCATTTCCGCATGGAATGAACAACCAACACCACAATACGCACAAGTCGTTGTGACACTATGTTCGGGAACGCCTGCTTCAATAATCGTATTTTCAATCAAGGTAGCAGTAGGGCAAGCCTGCACGCATGCACCACATGACACACATTCTGAATCTTTAAAATCTTTATTACCTGCTGATACTTTAGAATCAAACCCACGACCTTGAATTGTCAGCGCAAAAGTACCTTGTATTTCTTCACAGGCTCTGACACATCTTGAACATACAATGCACTTTGAAGGGTCAAAAGTAAAATAAGGATTTGAAGTATCTTTTACACTCTTTAAATGATTTTCACCCTCATAACCATAACGCACATCTCGAAGACCTACAGCGCCTGCCATATCTTGTAATTCGCAGTCGCCATTCGTTGCACAGGTTAAACAATCGAGAGGATGATCAGAAATATAAAGCTCCATCACGCCCCGCCTAATATCAGCAAGTTTTGGTGTTTGTGTGTGTACTTTAATGCCTTCTGCTACAGGGGTTGTACATGAAGCTGGATACCCGCGACGACCTTCAATTTCAACGAGGCAAAGACGGCATGAACCAAAGGGCTCCAAACTATCTGTAGCACATAATTTAGGCACAGTAACGCCTGATAAAGATGCGGCATGCATAATGGATGTACCTTCAGGCACAGAAACAGATACGCCATCAATTGTTAAATTGATTGTCTTGTCTGAAGTTCTTTTTGGTGTTCCAAAATCTTTTACATCATCCATATGTTTTCTCGAAATAAATCACTAAATCAACGTATTAGTCTATGCCTTGGGCTCTTTTGCATCAACCCCAAAGTCTTTAGGGAAATGATTTAAAGCGCTCAAAACGGGGAATGGCGTCATGCCACCTAAGGCACATAAAGAACCATTTAACATGGTATCTGAAAGATCTCTAATTAATGCTACATGTTTCTTAATATCATGACCCTGCATAATATGATCTATCACTTCAACACCTCGCGTCGAACCAATGCGACAAGGTGTACATTTTCCGCAAGATTCAATCGCACAAAAATCAAATGCATAGCGCGCCATCTTTGCCATATTGACTGTCTCATCAAATGCCACAATACCACCGTGACCTAGGACCGCCCAGATTTCGGAAAATTTTTCATAATCGAGTGGAGTATCAAATTGTGACTCAGGTAAATAAGCACCTAAAGGCCCGCCTACTTGAACGGCCTTAATCGGTTTGCCTGATAAAGAACCTCCGCCAAAATCGTAAAGAAGCTCTCTTAAAGTAATACCAAAGGCCTTCTCAACAAGACCCGTGCGCTTTAAATTTCCTGCCAGCTGAATAGGAAGAGTGCCTCGTGATTTACCCATGCCAAAGTCTTGATAATACTTAGCACCTTTAGCCAAAATAATAGGTACAGTTGCTAATGAAATCACATTGTTTACCACTGTAGGTTTACCAAATAAACCTTCGATCGCGGGAAGTGGTGGTTTAAATCGCACCAATCCTCTCTTGCCTTCTAAGCTCTCTAACAGCGAAGTTTCTTCACCGCAAATATACGCCCCTGCTGCACGTCTTACTTCCAAATGAAAAACTTTGCCTGACTTCAAAATATCTTCGCCGAGATAACCAGCTTTTGTCGCTTGGTGAATGGCTTCATTTAAAGTTTTTAGTGCGTGGGGATATTCGGATCGTAAATAGATATATCCTTGTGTGGCACCTACAGCAAGGCCGGCGATAATCATGCCCTCAATCAAAACAAAAGGGTCGCCTTCCATAATCATGCGATCTGAATAAGTACCCGAATCGCCTTCGTCTGCATTACATACAATATATTTTTGTGTAGCTTTGGTATCCAATACCGTTTTCCATTTAATCCCTGTAGGAAAAGCTGCACCACCTCGACCTCGCAGGCCAGAAGCTGTAACGGTTTCCACAATCGCTTCAGGTTTTAAATTCAATGCATTTTTTAAGCCTTGGAATCCATCATACGCCGTGTACTGATCAATATTGGTGGGCTCGGTAATGCCCATACGTGCAAAAGTTAAGCGCTCTTGTTTTTTTAGCCAATCGATATCTGCAACAACGCCCAGTGCAAGAGGATGCTTACCCCCATTTATAAAATCTGCATCAAATAAAGACTTCACATCGCTTGGATTAATAGGGCCAAAACCTATGCGGCCTTGAGGCGTTTCTACTTCAACTAAAGTTTCTAACCAAAATAATCCGCGCGAACTATTACGATTGATTTGAATATCTAGTTTTTTAGCCTTCGCTTCTTTTGAAATTGCATTTGCAACTTCATTGGCGCCAAGAGATAAAGCTGTTGAATCGATAGGAACAAAAATTTTAATACTCATGACGCATTCTTTAAATTTGAAATCAGTTGATCTATTTTTTTGTTGTCTACGCGTCCGTAAACTTCTTCATCAATCATCACACTTGGAGAGCATGCACAATTTCCTAAACAGTAAATAGGCTCTAAAGTGAAAGCGCCATCAGGGGTGGTTTCATGAAATTCAACGCCAAGCCTCTTTTTAATATGAGTTTCAAGCGCTTCGCTTCCCATAGCTTGACATGACTCAGCGCGACAAATTTGTAAAATATGGCGGCCAGGTTGATGTGTTCTAAAATGATGATAAAAAGTGACAACACCATGAACCTCAGCCACAGATAAACTCAAAGCTTTTGAGATCAAAGGATAAGCTGATTCTGGCACATAACCTATATTATCTTGAATCGCATGTAATAGAGGTAATAAAGCTCCGGGCATGCTCTGATGACCAGCGATACAATGATTAACGATCTTAAGGCTTTCAGGGCTTAAGATAGAATTATTCACAACTTCTTCCATGTTTATTTTTATATTGCTTTTGATAAAAATTACCTTATTATAAACTTACTAGGGTGCGTCATAGGCATTATTAAAGCTTAAATTGAAAGGAATTAGCATGGAAATTTTACCCGATCAAGAAAGTGAATTTTTTCATGGTGGCTGCCCTCATGACTGCCCTGATACATGTTCAATGGTCTACGAGGTCCGAGATAAAAAACTCATAGGAGTCAAAGGAAACAAAGATCATCCAATGACACGCGGTGGGCTTTGCGTCAAAC
>Ga0255217_1000304_pt1 | contig 15309 bp, 13 predicted proteins | sample Miss_Atlam_RepB__FD_183046 | JGI IMG/M metagenome (GOLD analysis project Ga0255217, IMG submission 183046) | Freshwater microbial communities from Mississippi River, Louisiana, United States - Miss_Atlam_RepB_8d | ecosystem: Environmental > Aquatic > Freshwater > River | place: USA: Louisiana...
ACATACCAAAAAAATGGAATCTTTTCTAAGCCCATAGCAGCAACCCCTGCAGCCGAACCAATAATAAGTATTGATCCACCTGTACCTGCACAATAAGCCATAAATTCCCATAAGAAACTATCGGCCGGATATTGCGTTAAGTCATACATTCCCATTGAAGCTGCGACAAGGGGGACATTATCAACAACAGCACTTAGTAAGCCTAATAAGGTGACAATATAGTCCTGACGTCCCACTGTTCTATCTAAAAACTCAGAGAATGAGTGAAGAATTTGGCTATGTTCGAGTGTAGCGACAGCCAATAGAATCCCAATAAAAAAGACAATCGATGTCATGTCAATACGATGTAAAGCATGGGCTAGAGTGAATTGCTGTTTATCAGCATCGTCCTTCTTGTAATGTATCAAATCCCCTACCAACCAAAGAATGCCCAATCCAAAAAGTATGCCCATATAAGGTGGTAAATGTGTCACTGTTTTAAACACAGGCACTAAAATCAAAATTCCGAGGCCTAAATAAAACATAGTGTTCCTCTCAAAATCAGATGTCAGACTAGAAGAAGCGTTATATGTTTTAGCTTGTGTTGAAATAAGTTTACCCTTCATTGAATGGCTCACAAATAACAAGGGCGCAATTAAATTAGCTAATGACGCTAAGAATAAACCTTTAATAATAGCTAATGTTGTCACTTGCCCACCAATCCATAACATCGTGGTTGTTACATCACCAATGGGCGACCAAGCACCTCCGGCGTTAGCTGAAATCACCACCATTGCTGCAAATAACAGTCTATCTTCTTGTTTTTGTAATAATTTTCTCGTGAGTGAGATCATCACGATGGTAGCTGTTAAATTATCTAATACAGCACTTAAAAAGAAGGATAGAAATCCTACGATCCATAGCAAAAATGTTAGCTTTTTAGTCTTTATACGAGAGGTTATAACTTCAAAACCATTATGTGCATCAATTACTTCTACTATCGTCATAGCACCAATTAAAAAGAAAACAATTTCAGCCGTAGAAGCTATTGATTCGGATAATTGTTGACCTACAAGTGTATGGTCACCAGTTGCTAATGCATATATGGTCCATAACAATCCTGCACCAAGTAATGCTGTGGCTGATTTATTAATTTTTATGGAGTGTTCAAGGGTAATTGAAGCATATGTAATGACGAAGATAATAATGAGTGCGCTAATCATAATTTTTTATTTTGCTGATTTATTTTTTAAAGAAACATTCTAACATTCTAAATACTTTGATTTGTAAATCATTAAAATTGAAAAAAACTTATGACAGTTAATTTAAAAAAACTTCCTTCCAGATCGATATAACTTCCATGGGATAATGATTAACTTCAGAAAGTATCACTTTGCCATCGAGTTTAGCCTCCAGCCCTAATTGATGTTGAAGTGATCTATATAAGCGGTATGCATCAATGAGTTTTTTTGCTGTTTCAACTTCTATTAAATTTTTTTTACTAAAAAGATTAAGTAGTCCAATATTGCCTATATTGTGAGTGAGTTCTTTATATGAAGCACTAAAAGCCAATACAAAATATTGCACAATAAATTCAATATCAATAATACCGCCACGATCTTGCTTTAAATCAAAATACTGATGATCGACTTTGTGTTTTTCGACCATTTTTTCTCGCATCTCTACTACATCTTTCTTTAACTGATTTATATCTCTTGTAGTATTTAAAATATCAAATCGAATCTTTTCAAATTGATTACCTATTTCTCTATCTCCAGCACAAAATCTAGCGCGTGTGATCGCTTGATGCTCCCAGGTCCATGCCCTCTTTGATTGATAATCTCGAAAAGCATTAATTGAACTCACTAAAAGCCCACTAGCACCATCAGGTCTTAATGCGAGATCAATTTCATAAAGTACACCTGAGGATGTATAAGTATTTAGCCAACTATTAATACGCTGTGCAAATCTTGCATATTTTTCGGCCATACCATCTCGGTCATCATCATAGATAAATACAACGTCTAAATCTGACGTATAGCTCATTTCTTTACCACCAAATTTTCCATATGCAATTACTGCAAACTTAGGTAAATCCGTTTGCTCTGAATACAGATGATTCCAAACTAAATATAATGTTTCTTCAATCAATAAATCAGCAAGCTCAGTTAAATAATCAGAAAGATTTTCAACTGATACATCTCCTATCACCTCAAGCGCTGCTAATTTAAAAATAGTGGCATGCTTAATATTCCGCATCACATTCATTTGCTGCTCAATATCATCCTGAGTATTCAGTAAATCTTTTTGAAGTCTCACTTTTATTTCAGCAAAATCTGGTTTCGTGTAAAAATGGTTAATATCAAGAAGCTCATCAATTAAAATCGGGTGCTGAACGAGGTATTGAGATAGCCAAGGGCCTGCTTCAGATAATTTAATAAGTATCTTTAGCGCACTCGGATTTTCTGTGAGCATCGCAAGATAACTTGCACGCCGACATATACTCTCTAAAACTGAGATCATTCTTATCATTACTGTATAAGAAGCCGACGTCAAAGAGACTTCATTTATAATTAAAGGCATAAGCAAATCGAATCGTTGCCGACTCGATTCAGGTAAATGAAGATAACGTGAACTATGCTTGAGTCCATCAAGTACTCGATAAGTCTCACTCGGTGATTTAAATCCTAAATTCTCGAGATGCTGATGTGCATCCTCTAACTTCAAAGTGCTATGCCAAAGTGCTTTAGCCATATTTAATTGAGGCGAATCCTCATCTTTAATGGCCTCTTTAAAAACTTCGTCAAAATAAAATTCTACGTTTGCTCTATGAATCTCAAGATCTCGATAAAATAAACTCCAATTCTCATAGTGCATAGATTTTGCGACTCTTAATTTGCTTTCATCAGACTTTGGTAGCTCTTGAGTTTGCAAGTCTTCCATATACTGAAGTCTATGCTCAAGATTTCTTAAGAATCGATAAGCTTCAGATAATAATTTGACAGCTTCAGTAGATAGTAAATTTTTAGCTTCTAGAAGTTTTAATGTCGGCAAAAGTGATTTTAGTTTTAAGGCTTTATCTTGACCACCTCTAATTAATTGATAAACCTGCACGATAAATTCAATCTTGCGAATGCCGCCTCGACCAAGTTTAATATTTTCTTGAATGCCTCTTTTATTAACATCATTTTGAATTTGACTCTTTAAGTCGCGCATAGAATTTAATGCACCATAATCTAAGTACCTGCGATATACAAAAGGGTCAATAATTTTGTTAAGCTCTATTTGTGGCCCAAATATAACGCGACCTTTCACCCAGGCATATCTTTCCCATTCCCTTCCATATTTTTGATAATAATCTTCTAGCATCTGATAACTGCATGTAATTTGTCCCTCTGAACCGAAAGGTCTTAATTGCATATCAACACGAAATACAAATCCATCTTCGGTGATGTCATTGAGACTCGATATGATTTTTTTGCAAAGCTTAATAAAAAAGCTTTGATTGGTTATAGATTCTTTACCTTCAGTTTCCCCTTCTTCGGGATATGTAAAAATAAGATCAATATCAGATGAGACATTGAGCTCTTCTCCACCTAACTTACCCATACCAACAATACTTAATAGTTGCTCTTCACTATTTAATCCTATCGGGGAGCCATGAATGTTCTTAAGGGAATTGAAATGAAATTGATGTGCTTGAATTAAAGTTATTTCAGCAAGCGTAGTAACTGATACTAAAACTTCATCTAAATCACCTAGTTTATTAAGATCGCGAAGAATGATATTGGCGATAACGTATTGTCGTAATTTACGAAGAGATTGATTTAAACCTACTTCATCTGAAATTTGGCGGTTATTCAGCCATGATTCCATCTCTTGACGACTAAATGGATGACTTAGGTGTTCAAGTGACTTTTGTTCAAGATCTTGATCAGCCTCAAATAATCTTTTTATATAAGGCGAACAATAATAAGTGTGAGCAAGATTCTTGCCTATTAATTGACTCGTTAATGATTTTTGCTGAATATACATGCTCATGTGGAAATAGTAAATTTTCTATACTTTAGAAATTACCATAAAAAAACTAATTGCAGGATTGTTTGAATAATCTGGTATTAATTACCCCAAGGCTTCTATCAATGATATTTACTTAAGTGTATAAACAATATGATGATTATCAGGCGTGATAGATTCTAACTTAACCCATTCCTTGTTATCTTTATACCAAAGCTGTATATTAATTTTAGGTGCTAAAAGCTCATAGGAATCAGCTTCTAAATTTTCATTTTTAACCTTAATAGACTTTTTACCCAAATATTTAATCGATACTTCCGGGTATTCCCCTGTCTGAACATTTAAAAGTTTTTTTTGCTTTAGCATAAGAGGATTCCAATAGCTAAATGTCATCGGGCAATCTGCTACAAATGCTTCTTTAGCAGGTTCAATTAATTTAAAAGTATTGGCTTCTGTTTTACCTAATACTTTGTAATCAACTCCCCCATCTTGTGTCGAAGATTCAACGGTATGCAAACAGTCTTTATTCCATAACTCTTGCGATAGATGTTTATACTTATAAACTGGAATAGATAAAAGTGTTACTTTAAACTGAGCATTACTGGTGAGCTGATTAAATTTATCTTGTTCTCTGAGCTGAAAAGAGTGCTCTCCAATTAATTTGTCATCCATAAAGACATCAAAATTCCAATCTTTTGCAAAACATATGCTTGGGATAAGAGGGAGAAAGAGGATTAAATTTTTAAAAGCTAAAGATTTCATGTTAAAAAATTAGCAAACACCATTCCAAGATTTTTCAAGAGACTGCGTATCATTATTTTTCCCAGGGAAATTCTGGAAATACATATCAATGAGATATGGAAGCGTCACAGTAAGTTTTGAACATGTACCTTTGCTTTTTAAATGGCCTTCATAAATTTTATCAAGCTCAGTACCCTTGGTTTTGGGCTGCGCTATATCAATACGAATATATCGTGTAAATAAAGTATATTTATTAATATGGGTTTGATAACCCCGATATCCATACATAGGCATACCGGTATACATACCCCAGGAATTTAAAGAGTAGCCTGTATAACCGATCATACCAAAATCAGGAATGGTGTAGGTTTCAGTCATTTCCTTGCCATTGTCGTCTCCATAATCAAAGAAAAGGAGCAGTTCAGGTTTTTTAGAATGGTCTACGACAGTAAAGCCCAATTTCTCGATACGCTCTTTTAAAATGGCCGAATAATTCTTAAACTCTAAAGAGCTTTTTTGAGATTGATGCCAAGGCACAATAGCAACGGTAGAAGGTTTAAAGTCTTTTGGAAGTTCATGAAAAACAGTAAGCTCAGCTTTAAGTGTTGGATTTTTTTGCGAAAGATGTTGGCACCCTGCAATACCGAGCAAGGACATTAAAGAAATCATAGTAAAAATAAATTTCATTTTCTATATGACTAAAACATTCTATATTTGTTCATTTCTTGATTAAAAAACTCTAAGGCTTCAATTCTAAATCTTCCCTATCTGAAGCCTCCCAGATTTCCCTAGCTGCATCAAGATTAATTACCATAATAAAAAAACCAACAACCAAGTCAGGCCATATTGAATACCAATTAAAGCTTATTAATCCAGCAATGATAATGGCTAGATTAGCATATGCATCATTTCGAGCTGAAAGAAAAGCAGCTCGCGATAAACTCCCTTGATAATACCTAAATTGCATTAAGACATATGCGCAACTAAAATTAATCAATAAAGCACCAAGCCCAGTCATAGAGAGTATGGAGGGATCTGGAACTAATGGTATATAAAATTTTTGCCAAGCTGTATATAAAAAAGCGAATGCAGGAATTACTAAAATCACGGCTAAGAGTTTTCCAAGTCTTGCTTTATTTTGAGAGGTCCAATGCAATGCAATAAAAATAAGAAGATTAATTGATGCATCTTCCAGAAAATCAATACTATCCGCAAAAAGAGAAGTGGCATGAATATTGCGCGCTACAAAAAATTCAACAAAAAAATAACTTAGGTTAGCTAAAGCTACCAGAAGAACCGATTTTTTAAATAAATCTTCTTTATTGCTAACCATAGAGATATTTTAAGTTTTACTTCACTTCAATCTGAATAGTCTTACTTAGAGTCTTCCCATAAGATCGGTGATATCCATCGGCAAATTGAAGGGTAAGAGTATACACACCGGCATTTAGATTAAGCTCGGTTTCGGTCTGTCCTTTTCCAAAATGTAAATGATTTGAATCCGCAGGAATCGTATTGCCTTTTTCTATATAAGGCTGATTAATTAACAAATGATGGTGTCCAGAGCCCTCTTTAAATTCGCCTGCTGGCTCTGTTCGGATACCATTGGCTTTAAATACTACCTTGAAAGGATTTGAGACTTGATCACCATCTTTAAGATTTAAAAAATCAACAGAGGGTTCTTGAACTGGAGCATCATTTCTCGGATAAGAAAATGTATAAGATGAAAATGATAAGGCAGATAACCCTATAAAAAAAAGTGTTTTTATTTTCATTGGTAATAGATTTATATAATGACGCTTAGATAATACAATAAACTCATCAAAATAATGCGTCTCATTTACATGAAATATTTTTATCATTTTTTAGTGATGATTTCACTTCTTCAGCCCTTAGAATTAATAGCAGAATCAGAAAAAAAGATATTAAAAATTGCTGTTCTTTATGATGAGGAATTTCTGCTTCATAACACCGGACCCAATCATCCTGAAAATCCAAATCGCATTACTCCTACCATTAACTTTCTTAAAAAAGATTATTCATTTAAATCGAATTTGATATGGCCCTCTTTTGGTTATGCACCCTTGGATGTGATAAAGCTTGTCCATTCAGAAAAATATATCAATCTTGTAAAGTTAGAGTCAGAAAGTCTTAATAAATCTATCGCCCCACTCTCTACAGGGGATACGGTTATTTCAGACAAATCTTATCAAGTCGCCAGAAAATCTGTCGGTGCAATGATTGAAGGTATTGATCAAATTATGCAAAGAAAAGTATCTAGTGCATTTGCATTCACAAGACCTCCTGGACACCATGCATCAAGAGATAAAGGGATGGGATTTTGTGTATTTAATAATGTAGCTATTGCAGCTAAGTATTTACAAAATAAATATGGAATTAAGCATATCTTAATTGTGGATTTTGATGTTCATCACGGCAATGGAACGCAAGATATTTTTTATAGTGATAATTCAGTATTTTATTTTAGCATTCATCAACATCCTTTTTATCCTGGCACGGGACGTCAAAGTGAGCGAGGTATTGCTGATGGATATGGTTTTACGTTAAATATCGATTTACCAAAAGGTGCAGGAGATAAAGAATTCATTGAAGGTTTAACTCATCAATTAATACCTGCTATGGACAAGTTTAAACCAGAATTTATTTTAGTCTCTGCTGGATTTGATGCACATGAAAATGATTTGCTTGGACAATTAAAGTACTCAAATGATGGTTACAAAAAAGCTACTGATATTTTATTATCACTTGCAAAAAAATACTCCATGAATCGCTTGATGTTTGTCTTAGAAGGAGGCTATGAGCCAACAAATATAAAAGATGCTTCAGAAAGTATTCTGAACGCAATGATATCTAATCATAATAATTTATAATTCAAATCATCCTCATGCTTTTATAAAGTAAAATATATTTTTCTGGGAGTTAATTGTGGCTAAAAAAATACATCAAAAACTTTCAGACATTAATACAAATATGCTTAAGGTCTTTTGGATTCTCGCTATTTTTGCTTTTCTATATCTTGGCTTAATGCTCTATCTTCTAAATAAATAATTTACGCCTTAAAAGAAGCTTTCTTGATTCTGTCATGTATTGCATACCATGCAGATTTTTCGGGTGGCAATTCAATATATATTTTTTCATATTTTTTATCGTCCATTAATCTTAGTATCGAGTAAAAAACTTGCCCATATTGGTAGGCATCTTTTGGCATTTGATGAATATGTATATTGTCTTTGTTCATATCACTTAAAAGTAATAAGACAGATTTATTTTTTGGCATATCGTTAATTAAATCTTCAATTGCTGATTTCTTATATGGATGAACGGATGCTCTAGGCTGATAATGATTCAATAAGTTGCCTGATATTTTCTCATCAGAATTAGAATGAGGCAGAATTTTTTTATCTAAGACTACTTCAATATTAGCTATAGGCAAACCTCCCGGACGAAGTATTTTAGGTTGGATTTGTGTTAAATCAATAATGGTAGATTCAAGCCCTACTTCACATTGACCGCCATCAATAATAGCTGAAATTTTTCCATCAAGATCATCCAAGACATGTTTAGCTGACGTTGGGCTTACACGACCAAATAAATTTGCAGATGGCGCGACAATCCCTTTATTAAGCATTGTGAGCAGTGAGAGCGCCACAGGATGATTAGGGATTCGAATACAAATTTTGTCTGATCCGCCAGTAATTTCGCCAAGCACATCCGGGTGTTTTTTTAATAAAAGTGACATGGGTCCAGGCCAAAAATGTTTTGCTAAAATATTGACGTCACTTGGAATGTCAATGGCCCAATCATTTAATTGATCGATGCTTTTGAGATGTAAGATTAAAGGATGTGATTGAGGTCTTTTTTTAACTTCAAAAATCTTATTTATGGCGGATATATTTGACGCATCCGCAGCCAATCCGTAAACAGTTTCTGTAGGGATGGCAACCAGTTTGCCATCAGAAAGCAATTGAGATGCCTTATTTACGTCACTGTCATTTGATTTAAGAAGAATGGTTTTCATACGATTTAAATCATTTTAATTAAAAAAGTGAAAATTTTTCTGCTTTTATCACTTTTATGACTTATCCCTAACTTAGTGTTGTAAAACAGCCCCCACGCTGAAAATATATAAATTAATATTTTCCTTGATGTTTTAAATGAGAATGATTATCATTTAGATGTGGATATATACAATAAATTAAAAAATCTATATAAAACATTAACTTACCTCTTTCTAGGAAGCTTACTGTCGGGTGTTTCTTTTGCAAACACAACTGAAAAGGAAAATTTTTATTATAAAAAAATTGAGCTTAGTGAAATTGAAGTTAAAGATAATTTAGCTAAGACATACATTAAGAAAAGAACGGGTACAGCTACAAAAACAGATACACGAATTCGTGATATTCCCCAATCAATTTCCGTGATTACTGAGGAACAAATAAAAGATCAATCACTTTTAGGTTTGACAGATGCAGTTATATATTCCCCTGGTGTCATGGCAGGACAAGGCGAGGGAAATCGAGATAGTTTTTGGCTCAGAGGTAACCAAAGCACATCAGATTTATTTGTGGATGGCGTGAGAGATGATGTTCAATATTACCGAGACCTTTACAATATAGATCGCGTTGAGGTTCTGATGGGGCCTAACGGTATGATTTTCGGACGTGGCGGTGTTGGTGGAGTGATTAATCGTGTAGTCAAAGAAGCTAATTGGGAAAGTAAAAATGAATTCAGAATCCAAGGTGGTGCCTATGACCATAAACGTTCATCCATAGATCTTAACAACCAGATTAATGAAACACTTGCTGTAAGAATTAACGCTATGATTGAAGACTCAGGTAGCTTTAGACAAGGTGTTGAAAGTGAAAGAAGGGCGATAAACCCCACCTTCACATTTAAACCCTCAGGCAAAACAAAAATAATTATAGGTACGGAATACTTTAACGATAAAAGAATAGGCGATCGAGGTATCCCATCAGTACAAAATAGTCCTCAAGGCTACCCCTATCCAACAAGCCGCTCAACTTTTTTTGGAAATGCATTACAAAGCCACAATGAAGCGATTATTAAAAATGGCTATGCCATTATTGATCATGCTTTTGATAATGGATTCAGCCTTAAAAATCACACACGATTTTCTGACTATGATAAATATTATCAAAACGTATATGCGAATAGCCAGGTAAGGCCAGATGGAACAGTCACTATTGACGGGTATTATGACAACACTCAAAGACAGAATTTTTTCAATCAAACTGATTTAACTTATAACTTAAAAACAGGTTCAATATCTCATCGACTTCTCGCGGGTGTGGAAATTGGATTTCAAGAAAACGAAAATTACAGAATATTGGCTACTCCAAATTCTACTATTGCAGCCTCGAGTCCATTCGCATCGCTAGCATTCAATTCTTCTAGAGATCGAAACACATCCACTGATATCTCCAATCAAGCCATATATATTCAAGACCAGATATATTTGAATGAACAATATCAAATTATCGCAGGCTTACGTTATGATAAATTTAAAACCAAATTTAATGATATAAAAAATTCATCTAATAGCGCAAATGTGAATGATCAATTTTTATCTCCAAGAGTTGGACTAGTTTATAAGCCTATTGAACCGGTTTCTATTTATACTAACTACAGCTTAAGTTATCTTCCAAGAACTGGCGAACAATTAACCTCCCTTACATCTTCTAATAAATCATTTGACCCAGAAAAATTTACAAACATTGAATTTGGGTTGAAATATGACTTGCTACAGAGCTTTTCAATTAGCTCTGCTATTTATCGCTTAGAAAGATCTAAGATGGCAATTACAGATCCTTCAAATTCTTCAAATATCATTATTGTGGATGGTCAAGTTACAAAAGGATTTGAATTAGGTGTTGCAGGAAAATTATTTGATGCATACAGTATGTACGGTGGATACACTTATCAGGATGCTGAAATTACAAAAACGCAAGGGACTGGAAGTTCTCAAATTACATCAGGCACATTATTAGGTCATGTGCCAAAGCATACATTCTCATTGTGGAACAAATATGAATTCAATGAAACTTGGAGCGCAGCTCTCGGTATTATTAGCCGTAGTGATATGTATGCTGCTACGCCAACTTCATCTACAGCAGTAAATCTCCCTGGCTACGCTCGATTGGATGCTGCGGTATTTGCAAATATTAATAAGCAAACTAAACTTCAATTAAATATTGAAAATATACTTGATAAAACTTACTATCAATCTGCTCATAACAACAATAACATTATGTATGGGTACCCTTTAACTGCAAGAGCAACATTAACCTATACATTCTAAAAATCATACATAATTCAGAATAACCTCTTCCAAGATTTTTTAGCAAATTCCAATTTTGCTGATTCTAATTTTGATAGAACCAAATCCTCTATAACCCCACATATACTGTAAAATATTTCTCATCAAGCGATTTAAATCAAAACCCACTTATCATAATTACAAGAGGAGTCTTATCATGGACAACAAAAAAACAAATGAAATTAATAAAGCTTTGAATACGATTTTAGAGTTTGAATTGGCGGGTGTTGTAAGGTATACACATTATGCATTAATGGTCTACGGTTACAATCGAATACCTATCGTATCTTGGCTTCGAGGGCAAGCCTCAGAGTCTTTAGCACATGCTGACAAAGCAGGTGAACTCATTACACATTTAGGTGGTCACCCCTCGCTTTCAATAGGGCCCCTCTTAGAAACCCATAACCACGATATTGGTGATATTTTGCGAGAATCTCTTGCTCACGAATTAAATACACTCAATGCGTATAAAAATCTCTTAAATATCGTAACGAACGAATCTGTCATGCTTGAAGAGTATGCTCGCGAGATGATTTATCAAGAAGAACTTCATCTAGGAGAGGTCGATAAAATGCTAAGAAAACCAGGTGATTTATCAAAATTCCATGCATAATTTTTTAAACCGTCAAAATAATAAATACTATTAGCAAAGAGTGATTGCGTTTAGAATTTATATAGAAAAAAATGCTCCAATTCATTCTTGATCCAAATACAATCATTGCATTTTTAACGCTTGCAGCCCTTGAAATTGTTTTGGGCATTGATAACATCATTTTCATTAGCGTTCTTGCTAATCGCCTCCCATTAGAAATACGTGAATCAGTCCGTCGATTTGGATTATTGTTTGCGCTGATTACGCGAGTTCTTTTACTTCTGAGTTTATCTTGGGTGATGGGTCTAACAGAAACACTTTTTGCTATTCATAACCAAGAAATTAGTGGCAGAGATTTAATCTTATTCTTCGGCGGCTTATTTCTTTTATGGAAAGCTAGCAAGGAAATTTACCTCGAGGTTGAGGCAGAAGAAGAATCTGTAAAGGTAATCAATAGCTCAAGCCTAAAGTCAAAATCTATTCAGAAGGTTTTTTGGGGTGCCATACTCCAAATTGGAGTTCTTGATATGGTTTTCTCACTTGATAGTGTCATTACTGCGGTTGGCTTAGTCGATGAAATCTCAATTATGATTGCTGCTGTTTTAATCTCTGTATTTTTTATGCTCTTAGCTGCTAAACCTATTGGTGATTTTGTTCATCGCCATCCATCTATTAAAGTTTTAGCGCTATCATTCTTAATGATCGTTGGTCTTGTCTTGATTGCCGAAAGTTTTAATATTCACATTCCAAAAGGATATGTTTATTTTGCAATGGCTTTTTCGCTTTCGGTGGAAGTGCTTAATATCCGCGCTCGTCAAAAAAAGAGAGCATCTCAATAACACAATAATTCATCATTTTAAAGTAAGTCTCCAAACACGATTTCCTATGTCATCAGCAATAAGAAGATTACCTTTTTTATCAATAACTAATCCTACAGGCCTTCCATATGCTTCATCACCAACTACAAATTGGGTGACAATATCTACTGGCAATCCATCAGGCTCATTATTTTTAAAAGGAATATATACAACTTTATAACCGCTGCGTGGCTTTCTATTCCATGATCCATGCTCACTTACAAATACACCATTATTAAAAGGTGATTTAAATTGTGATGTATTAGAAAAAACTAACCCTAAGGCTGCGACATGAGCACCTAAAGCATAATCGGGTAAGCGAGGAGTAAGATTGTCTGGCATAGATTCTTTCACGCGAGGATCTTTATGATCCTTAAAATACACATAAGGCCATCCAAAAAAATCACCATCTCTAACTGAAGTTAAATAATCCGGCACTAAATCATTACCTAGCTCATCCCTTTCATTTACAACTGTCCATAATTGACCTGAAATTGGATGCCATGCGAGTCCATTAGGGTTTCTTAAACCGGATGCATAAATTCTTTTTTGTTTTGTTTTAATATCTACTTCTATGATTGCTGCTCTATCTTTTTCTTGATCCAATCCGTGTTCGCCAATATTACTATTTGACCCAACTGTGACATAAAGCTTTGTACCGTCTGAAGATGCAATAATATTTTTCGTCCAATGTGAGTTAATCTCGCCTTCTGGCAAATCTACAATTTTCTCTGGAGGATATTTTGTAGTATCAATTTTTATATCCCCTAACTCATAATGAAAACGCAAAATAGCATCAGTATTTGCAACATATAAATCATTACCAATCAAAGCCATGCCAAAAGGTGAATGCAATCTAGTTAAAAAATCATTAGCTAACTCAGCTACTCCATCATCATTTTTATCGCGAAGGAGAGTAATTTTGTCCGGGCTAATATTACCCGCGCCAGCGCGTTTCATAAAGAATCTTGCTATAAGATCTTTTAATCCTTGTGTTTTTTTTGGGGGCTGTTTATTACTTTGAGCAACGAGAATATCCCCATTAGGTAATACGAATAGCCAGCGAGGGTGTGTAAGTTCCTTTGAGTAAAGATTGATCACAAAGTTATCATTAACCTGAGGTGTAATATGTTCTGGCCATTTGGATGCCTGAGGAATACTCACTATAGGAATAATTGATAAACTTGGCTCAGGCAATTGAGGATTTCTTCCTAAACTGGAGGTGGGTAAATTTGGAGAAGGAATTGTTTGGCAAGAAAAGAGTATGCCTAATAAAAAAATACTAATTATTTTTTTCATTACCTTATTTTATAGAATTGTCTAAACCTTCGCACAGCCATAACTATAGGTAAAAAATCAAGTCATTAAGATCTTAGACTAGACTGTCATTTTTTGATTTAAAATACTTATCACATAATTAAAAACAATTAATTTGATTTATCATAATTAGGGACATAAAATTTACTTATAAATCTTTTTATGGGGAAATGATAAATGAAAGCTAAACAAGAAATTCAAACATCTAAATCATTAGGAAAAAAGAGAAACATACAAAAAACAAAAGTATCAAACAATAGAAGTGAAAATATTTTTGTATGTAAACAAAATGATAAAGAATGCTGGCATCGCTATTCAGTAGCCATGGGCGATTGCATCTAATTAATAGGTATTAAACGGGGTATTAGACAGACTTTTTTACATTAAAAAATCTCTAGATTCTATAAGTTATATGGAAAGCAATAAGTCAAAAATGTTTATGCTCACTAAAAAAATTGGATAGATAACGATTAATTGCCGGCAAAAACATATGTGAAATCGTAAGAGCCATTAAAATAGAAAAAATGATATTTAAATATTTGATATTTAAATTCTCGAAAAGTACAAAGTAAGCAAAAAAAGTAACTGGCAAAGTAAAAATAATTAAAAATAAAAAATCTCTGAAAGAATTAATACCGATATTAATTAAGGCTCTAATACCATGCAAAAAGCAGAAATAAAAAGCAAACCAATAAAGTGGCTGCAAAAAGCCTGCAAGTATAAGTGTAATGAGAAACTCTAAAAAAAGAAAAAATTTATCTTTTTTTGCAATAATATTACTCAAATAAACAAGAAATAAAAAAATACAGATAAAAAAAAGTGTAAATATTTTAAGTGCAAGAAATACATTCAGATTTATTTCAAAATTTACTAACAAATCAAAAATTGTTTTAACATCATTTTCATAAAAAATGACTGGCAATAATGTCATGGCAAAGCCCCACGACACCTTTATACTTCTGGAAACTTTTTTTAGGTATGTAAGATCGCTTTCTCCGAAGTGGAATATAGACATTAGAAGTAAGATAACTAGTCCAAGGGCTGGACTTTGGAACCACAAAAGTAAGCCTAAGATAACGATGGACAAATAAATCAAAAAAGCTATCGCTTTTGTTTTGAGTTTTGAATAAGCATTCCATATAACAATAGAATCAGAAGCACCGTGCGAAACACCAAAAGACATGATAACTAAAAAAATTGCTGCTAAAGATGAATTAATGTCAGAAAGTTTAAAAAAAGGATTTTGCTGATTAAAAAATATTAAAAAAAGACTTAAAATCAAATAAATAATTTGATGTACTCTGATTTTATTTAACATATAAATTTAGCAAGCCTCTGAGCATTATTATTTTCGGTAATTTTAAAACAATAGCTAAGTAATCAATAAGTCTTGCCTGATCAGATAAGAACCTTATGACTGAAGCAATAGGTACTTTTGTAAAAAATAT
>Ga0255217_1000307_pt1 | contig 15240 bp, 16 predicted proteins | sample Miss_Atlam_RepB__FD_183046 | JGI IMG/M metagenome (GOLD analysis project Ga0255217, IMG submission 183046) | Freshwater microbial communities from Mississippi River, Louisiana, United States - Miss_Atlam_RepB_8d | ecosystem: Environmental > Aquatic > Freshwater > River | place: USA: Louisiana...
AATTGAATCCGGCAATGGAAGTAAGCGTGAAGTTGAAGAGTTCATGATTCATCCAAACTTGATCAAAACCCTTCGTGTTGGTAAATGTGTTTGTATTAAAAAGTACCCCCAATCACGGGCTTATTTGGTTGAGGTGGCTCATGGATAGTTTAAGTATTTTCGACGACTTATAAGCGTATAATCCTAATGTATAATTGATCCAGTGATTGGAGTTAAAGCATGAAAGAATCTAAAATTAAATTTCCTAAAAAAGGTGCTGGCAAAAGACTTCGTGAGCTTTACGAAAAAAAGCGTGAACAATCGAAGGCATCAGACGAACTTTTAGATCAATTAAAAAGTAATTTAGTGGATGTGAAACCCATAGAGTCTCAGTTTGAGATAGGCTCCAGGGATATACCATAGGTATATCCCTAGCGATTTTAATAAACTAGACTCTTGATTTGGTTTAAATAATTCGATATAAATATACTATGGGTATAGAAAAACAGACAAAATTAAACCATTTGATGCGAAACTGGCCAGATGGAAAAATCAAAAGTTCAGTATGGCTTAATGCTGAAGGTTACGGGGCTAACTTCATCCAGAAGTATAAAAGTAATAACTGGATCGAAGCTATAGGAACTGGTGCATTTAAAAAATCTGGCGACGAAGTAACATGGGCTGCTGCACTTGAGTGTTTGCAAAATCAATTGAAATCTGAAGTCCATGTTGGCGGAAAATCCGCTATAGAATTTGCTGGCAAAGCACAGTACCTGAAAATGAAAGAAACAAGCGTTGTTATACTGTCCAATAAAAAAGAGACTCTGCCAGCTTGGATGAAAAAACACGATTGGAATGTGAAGTTGAATTTTAAAGTCAAAAATCTTTTTAAATCAAAATTAGCTTTTGCTGAAAAATCAAACGGCTTTGCTGTCGTTGAGACGGATAAGGCCACAATAATAGTTTCTAGTCCTGAGCGAGCTTACTTAGAGTATCTTGATGAACTTCCAAAATACGCTTCGTACACCGAGGCTAAGGAAATCATGGAAAATATGATCGTGCTTCGACCAAGTATGGTTCAACATCTTCTTGAAAATTGCACCTCTTTAAAAGTAAAAAGGCTATTTTTGCATTTTGCTGAAAAAATAAATCATCCTTGGTTCAAAAAACTGAATCTTGAGAAAATAAATTTAGGAAGCGGTAAAAGAGTCATATTTGAAAATGGCGTTTTGGATAAAAAGTATAATATAACAGTACCGAAAGATGAATCCCATGAAGAAGTCTAAATTTTATCCCCAAGTTCTGTTGTTACTTGATGTACTACCGTATATCGCAAAAGAATCCTGTTTTGCGCTTAAAGGTGGAACTGCGATCAATTTATTTGTCAGAGATTTTCCTCGTCTTAGCGTCGATGCTGATTTAACTTATCTCGGTGATGAGTCTCGAGACTTGGCTCTGCAGAATACGGAAGAAGCACTGCTTAGAATTAAAAATGATTTAGAAAAACATATTGGCGCAAAGGTAACTTCTAGCTCTCGTCAGTCGCAAACTACAGACATTAAACTATTTGTGAATCGTGATGGCGTGCAAGTAAAAATTGAAGCTAATCCTGTTTTGCGCGGGGTGCTTTATCCATCAAAAGTTACGTCTTTAAATGAAAAGGTGACTTCTGAGTTCGATAAAGAATTTGAAATTCAAGTTTCAAGCTTACCTGATCTTTATGGTGGAAAAATCGCAGCAGCTTTGGATCGACAACATCCGAGAGATTTATTCGATGTTAAATTGCTACTTGAAAACGAGGGAATTTCTAAAGAAATAATGACTGGCTTTATGGTCTATTTAATGTGCCATAAACGACCACCTAACGAGTTGCTAAAACCAACTCTCTTGGATCAGTTTGCGCTTTTTGATTCTGATTTTAAAGGTATGACCAATATCGAATTTGAATATCCAGAATTTTTAAAAATTCGAGATATTCTTGTCGAAAAGATAAACAGCAGTCTTAGTGCTGAAGATAAGAAGTTTTTATTATCGTTTTTTGATGCGAACCCTGACTGGAGTCTATTCAGGGAAGCTCATGCGCAGAATTTGCCAGCAATTCAGTGGAAGCTAATCAACTTGAACAAACTTGATTCAGAAAAAAGAAGTGCTCAGATCAATGCATTGAAAGCTATTTTCTAAATCTTTTCCATTGAATATAGCTTTCAAAATTTTTAAACGGCATTTTCCTTCCTCGAAAGGTTACTCCAAATCTTTTTCTTCCAATCATCAGTATCAAACTATGCGTTTGCCAGTAAGTTTGATCTGGATAGCTAAATAGTGCAGATGGTGCCTGAATTCCTGAAAACCATTGAATGCCGAATGAATTCGGCTCGTCATTACACCACGGCGACATTTGATAGAACTCAATGAGTTTTGTCTCGAAAATAATGTCCCTAAAGTTTTTCTGCCTTTGTTGTGCATACCAGTTGGAAGTGTTTTGTGTTTCGCGAGACTTTGGCCGTTTTACTTTTTGTTCATCATTTGATTCCATACATACTCCCAGTTAAATTGCGGCAGCAGTATAGCATGACTTTTCAATTTGCAACTATCGAGAATTATTAGAGATTTATTTTGAAGTGGTAAAAATATTTTCTCCATGACCACTCGCTTATTGAATTTTCCTTATCCGTATTTCGGTCAAATAGCTGCGCCAGACCAGGCTTTCAGCCTCTAAAGGTCTGTCACATCTATTGCCCCTGCGGGCGAAATCACGGGGCAAATTCAAATGCTCTTTTCTTTTAGTCTTTGCCCCTTCACAGATTGTGAAAGGGGCACAAAGCCCAAAAGATACAAGGAGAAAAATGAAATCTGAAATTCAAAATAAACTACATGAATTAGCTCTGAAACGTTCGACACCATTTTGTTATTCATGCTATAAGCCTGCACCAACAGGTTGCTGTAAAACTTGCGGATCTGACGATCTAATGAGACTTGTCGATAGCGTGGGCTGCGAATATGGAACCGACTGGATTATCAAACATATTCTTCAAGAAGAGCTAACTGCCATCGATGCTGATGAAGTTTTTAAAGAATCTATTCGCCAGTGTTATCCAGAAGAAACAACCGTTGGATGGATGAAATTTGATACTTGCGAATTAATGAAGTCACAAGACCCAATTTCTTGGAGAATCGCTCGTGATGAATACATTGATTCACTTGAGCAAGATGAGGAAATCGTTTCTTTTGATGGTGGATCAACTTATTATTGGGCATATGATTTTGATGAGCTACTTCAATAGCCAGAACTAAAATACTATTGTGCAATTGAGCCAGGAATATAGGCTGTTTGATTAATTCTGCCAATAATAGAGATAATATTGTCAGCATCATTTGGGAATAAACCATCTATGGACGACGAATGGTAATCAGTAAAAGGAGCTTCATATAGAGCTTCGACCTCCATAATACCATTTTGAGTGAGATGCTCAATTATTTGCTGAAGAAAGTCAGTCTGAGATTTGGAAAGCCCAACTTTTCCTAGAACTTCAGAAAACTCAGCCATTACTGCGGAGCGATCAAGTCCAACTACTTGTCTTGCAAACACTGTAAGCGGCTGATTTTCGCCGTAAAGCTTTTTAAACTGGTCTTTTGAATCTAAATTGTCAGCAAAGAGAATTCGCTCAAGTTCAGAAATGTCAAACTGAGTAACCGGGCGTCCATGTCGAATTTTATATAGCGTAGTATTGCTTCCCTGATCCAGTAACACTGCCTTCAATTTTTCTTTATAGTCGTCGAGTTTTAGATTTTGCAATGGAGCTTCTGGTGCTCCTACAATTAGCTCCAAAACTTCGTCCTCAAAGTTAGTGTAGACGTCATCGGCTCCATCTTCTTGATCCAATAGACGAATAAGATTTCTAAACGAAGTTCTTATTATCTCTAAATCGTGGATAGTGATTCCTTGTGCGAAATTTGCGTCCAACACTGATTCAATAAGTACTCGATGGCTTGCTACATCTGGAATGTTTATTTTTTTTCTAAGTCCTCGAGCGATTTTTACAAGTCTGGCCAACTCAGATGGCTTAACGGTATTTCGACTCAAAAAATCTCTTTGCATCGATAGAATCAAATTATCAAAACGCCGTGAAAGTTCATCACCTTCTTCTGGATTTATCAGGGGAAGAATATGTTGTAAAATCTCTGCACGTTGGCCCTCCGAAAGTAAGCTTAAGGCTCCAGATTTTTTGTATTTTTCAATATACTTTAGAGCTGGTCGGTTGACGAAAGTATCTGAGTCAAGTTTACCTATCGAATTGATTAGTTGTCCTTCAATTGATTTCTTATATTCCAGATTTTCTCCAGAGGTAGTCAAAGTCTCAAGAATCTCTAATCGTTTCGTAAAAATAGACTGTGAAAGCGAAGGTGTGGTTTTTGACTCGATACCATTTGGATTTGCAGAGAAGAACTCAAAATTTTCACAAAAATCAAATATTAAAAAATGTGTTTTATCTTTGTCTGGCCCAAATAGATTCGGACAAAGCCTTGTTCCTCTTCCAATCATTTGCCAGAATTTAGATCTAGATTTTACAGTTTTGAAGAACACTAAGTTGACGATTTCTTCAATATCAATTCCCGTATCAAGCATATCGACAGAGATGGCGATAGTCGGTTCCTTGTTTGCGTTGTCAAAGTCGTCAATAAGCGTATCAGCATAGTTCACTTCATTGTCAATTACTGCGGAAAAAGTGCCAGCATACTTCGGATATAAAATATCAAATCTTTGATTGATCAATACTGCGTGCTTATGATTCTTTGCAAATATGATAGTCTTGCCGAGCTTATCTCCACCTTGAACCTTTATTCCATTTTCCATGACATAAGTGATCACCTTATCAACTGTATCCTTATTAAAGACCCAATTAAAAAGTTCAGTTGTGCCTATTTCTGGAGGAAGATTTCCATTTTCGTCCGTGAAAGTTTCTTCATAGGCTTCTTTATCTTGCGCACTAAGCTGACTATAAATGATTCCTTCGTGATGAAATCGAGTGGGAACTGGCAGACTTCGATAAGGAACAAGAAATTTATCTTTTATTCCATCCTCCAACTCGTAAGCATGAGTTGGCATGTTGTCTTGTAAGTCAAATATCTCATAGGTGTTTTTATCAAGATCGTCTTTTGGGGTAGCTGTTAGCCCTACCAACATTGCATCAAAGTAGTCGAAAATTGCTTTGTATCTATTATAAGTTGAACGATGTGCTTCATCAATTATGATTAAGTCAAAATACCCAGGGCTAAATCTCTTTAGGTTATCGTTCTTTGTATCATCGATGGCGTTCATCATTGTTGGATAGGTAGAGAAAATAACACGTGTCTTTTCTGACTCCTGCTCATTCGTAAGATTGGTTGTTGAAAGATTTGGTAGATGCTTAGTGAAGTTTCGTTTTGCTTGTTTAACGAGAGCATTTCTATCTGCCAAAAAAAGAACTCTTCTAATCCAGTTATTTTTCATCAGAATATCTGTCAGTGCAATTGCGACTCGAGTTTTACCAGTTCCTGTTGCCATAACTAACAGTGCTTTTCTACGCTTCTCTTCAAAAGTTTCGAGTACTGCTTTTATCGCATTTTTTTGATAGTATCTATCTACGATAGAGCTAGAAATAGGTTCATTACTGACTTTTAAGTTTCTTGCAGATCTTTTTTGAACGAGATACTCAAGCTCGTCTTGGGTGTGAAATCCTGAAATTTCCCTGGGTGGGTACATCGGATAGTCCCAAATCCAAGTTTCATATCCATTTGAATAATAAATAACTGGTCGTTGACCAAACATCTTCTCTAAAGCATCAGCATAAAGTTCAGCTTGGCGTTTTCCCTGCGCTGGTGCAATTTTGGTTTTCTTCGCCTCAACGAGCCCCAACGGCTTTCCATTTTTCCCCCACAAAACATAGTCTATATAACCGACGCCGGATTTATTAGGGAATGGTTTTACCTCAAACTCAGTTGCATTTTTTATTGTAGGATCCCATCCGACCTCTCGAAGCATGACATCAATCAAAAGATCTCTAGTTTGATCTTCAGTTAAATTGTCCTCAATTAAAGTTGAAACTCTATCAGATGCGACCTTATTTTTGGCTTTATTAGCTGCGACTTCTTTTTGCCTTTCAGCTTTCTGATCCTCGTACTCTTTAATCTTAGTTTCTTGTAGCCGTAAAAGATCGTCTTTTGCTTTAAGTTTTTCTTGTAGTTCGGATAATTCTTTTGCTTTAAGCTCGACACTTTCTTGCCGAGCAATTAAGTTTTCTTGAAACAAATCTGGTTTAAGAGAACCATCTTGATAGGTGACGATAAACCACTGCATGAACGACCAAAGACTTTTAAGTACGACCAATGCATCCTCGGGGCGAATTTGTGAATCTGAGTGTACTGCCGTATTACCTAATTTTCTAATCAAGTTAATTTTGGGGAAGAGTCCGTGACCTAAACTGTTTACAAAGGTATTCTCATGCATCATCGCTGACAATGAGTCCTGAAAAGGTTTCTTTAGCGACGAATCATTATCATACATCCAAATAATTGCTGCCTCAAGACTCCGCCTTGAGTAAAACACTGATGTTCGAGGCGCTGAAAAGGTTAACTTTTCGGCCTCGATACAATTAAGATGCAAGTCTTTTGAAAAAGACTTTAAAAAATCAAAATTTGAACTCATTAGAGGTTAGTTTAGCCTAGTAAAGTTATGATGGCCAAATCAAACCCATCGAATGAACTTACAGCGATACATTGGTCCAGTTGCTATTGAAAAAATTGCGTTTGAAGGGATTTGAAAAGAATCTCAGCCTCTAGGCTCGAACTTTCTAACTCCTTCTGTAATGATTCGCATTTTAATACAAAACTTGAGAATTCATTTTGATATTCAATGTCTGGTAAATATACAGAAATATTTAATAATTTCTGCTGTGAGATATTCTTCATTGAACCGCTGGATCCGGAGGCATCATCGGACATCAATCGCCGTACCTCTGGGGTTCTAAGTAAGTAACAAGCGAACTCAGGAGTCACTAATTCATTCCAGCAAATTCTCCATATCTTATCTGGCAGAAGTATTTTCAGAGGTGTTTCTCGAACAATGGTCACAGCACCAACCAATTCAGATGTATTGGCTCTAGTAAACAAAAAATCTCCCACTTGAACGATATGACGCTCATTCGGAGGATTGTAATTTGCTGGCAAAGGCTTGCTTTCACTCGGGTCATATTTGCCCCAAGTCACTGCAGATACCTTTAGGACTCTAAAACAGTTCTCTGTGCTTTCATTCGGAGAGGCTAAACTTTTTCCAGATTCAATTCTAGTAATCAAATCAGAAATTTTTTTAATTTTCCATTTTTTTGGATTAGTCCTAGGGTCGCCAAACATTTCAATAAATGTTGATCTTATAAGCTTATCAGGCAAAGCAAGTGTTTCAGCACGTTTTTTTCTTATTGAATCCGCCTTGTCGAGAATTTCTGATATTCTTTTTTGCTCGCTTAACGGAGGAAGAGGAATTATCAAGTCTTTCACATACTGCTGATTTATATGAGGTTGTGCTCCGCCAAAAGCATCGGCCTGTATCTTGTCTTTTCTTGTACGCAAATAATGGTAAAGATACCTAGGAAAGTGCTTTTCAGAAGGCAGAATGCCAGTAACTGATTGATTGGCACATGCACTAATTCTTAAATAGGCCGCTTGACCAGTCGTCGTTCCAGTTAAGGCAATCAATACCGTATCCGACGGCATCATCTTTGTGGAGCTGCTCTCGAGGCCTAATTTTGTGATATACCGAGAGGGTTTAATTATATCACCGTCATTCAAAGCACCTGAATTTACCCACGGAATATCGCCATCCCAAAACTCTGTTTTTGCTGTAGATGGTGTTCCTCCAGTAACAACAGTAGTAAATTCTGAAATTTTGCAATACTTCACTTCAGTAACTCCTCAAGATCTTGTATTTCGTTAGATATTTCTTGCTCTATGATTTTGAGTTTACCAATGATATCCGATGGTGATTCGTGTATAATTTTTTTATGCTCAACAGCCCGATATTTGTTAATCGAAAGATCGTAACTATTATTAACAATATCAGTTTTTGAAACAGTAAAGGCTTTCGCCTTTTTGTCCTTAAATTTCCCTCTGCCTGATTTAAATTCTTTGAATTTACCAATAATATCTGGGATGTCATTTGAAGAAATTGGATTTCTCTTATCATCTAGGCTAAACCCATCCGATTCCATATCATAAAACCAAACATTATCGGTGCCGCCAACTGTGGTTTTGTCGAAAATTAAAATTCCAGTGGAAACTCCTGCGTAGGGTTTGAATACTCCACTTGGCATTGAGATCATCGCCTGAAGTTTATGATTTTCAATTATTTCTTTTCTAATTGCGATATGAGCATTTGATGATCCAAATAAAACTCCATCTGGAACAATTACAGCGCATCTTCCGCCTATTTTCAATTCCCTAAGAATTAAAGCTAAAAAGAGCAGTTCTGTTTTTTCGGTTTTAACAACTGATTTTAAATTTGAAGCGACTGAATCTTTGTCGATACTTCCTTTAAAAGGCGGATTGGCTAAAATCAAAGTATATTTATTAGCAACTTCAGCGCAGTCTTCTGATAATGAATCTAATGATTCAATATTTGGATTCTCCATTCCATGCAGCATCATATTCATAGCTGCAATTCGGATCATTGAAGAATCGAAATCATTTCCAAAGAACATTTTATTGAGAAAGTTTTCTTTCATTTTCTTGTCGTGAAGAATCTGAAAATCTCGTTCTGGACTAGTAAGATATTCAGCGCACGAAACCAAAAAACCACCGGTGCCACATGCAGGATCACAAATAATATCGTCAGGTCTTGGATCCATCAATTCGACAATCATTTTAATAATATGTCTGGGCGTTCTAAACTGCCCATTTGTACCCGCGGAAGAGAGTTTTGAAAGTAAATACTCATACAGATCGCCCTTTGTATCGCGATCTTCCATCGGGATGTCGTTAATCATAGATACAACACGTTCAAGAAGCTTAGGCGTTGAAATCATGAAAGTCGCATCTTTCATATATCGTGAAAACACACTATCACTTGAAGAACCTAATTTTTTAATAAATGCAAAGATTCCGATGTCTTTTTTTGTCTCAGGCATTGTCATAAGATCGAACATTTTTTGAGCTTCTAAATTCTTAAATTGTGACCATCGAAGGTGATTTTGAGCCTTAGTGTACAATGGACTCTCGATTGGCTTACCAGTGCGCGTGGCTTTAAGCTCTTTTAGTGACTGAATTTCATCTAGACGCTTTATGAAAAGTAAATATGTAATTTGCTCAATGGCAGTGAGAGGATTTGAAATTCCACCAGCCCAAATTGCTTCCCATACCTTATCGATTTTTGATTTTAATTCACCAGTTATCATTACTTATTACTCCTAACGATTCTTTTCTTTGTGGATTGTCGGCCATCAGTGGCACCACCTGAAAATACCCACTGGTCAACTTCAGATGCTTTGAATTTCCAAAGCTTTCCAATGCGATGTGATGGAATTTTGCCACTTTCAATCCATCGATAAATCGTCTCCTTTGAGACGCCTAGGTGTATTGCAATGTCTTCAACGCCTAACCAAGCCTCTACGCCATTCATTTGCTAACCTCAAAATGAGTATTAAAAAATATTAAAGACAAGTAAAGACAATAAAACGTTGTTTTGCACAGCAGATTCTATAAAATTAGGGCTGTTGTTCCCATGTACGCCAAATTATGCTGTTTAATTACCAGTCGTAAAAAAGGGACACCTTTAACTAGTTCATCTACCAAGCTTGGCCCCCATGGAATGATTTCTGTGGGTGGTTGTGATCTAAAATGATCTTTAACGGCGGTCCGGAATTCACTTGGCGCACATCCGGGCTTGTGAAAAGTAAAAAGCATTCCTAACCTAGTTCCATTACCAGTCATTTTTCCTACATGAGTATTAACCCACTCTGATTTCGCACCAACAGCGTGACATTTTGCTTCACCAAAAATCCTCTGATGACTTCCTATAGTCGGAAACAATTGATTGTATGGCGGCAATACATGGATGAAAAAGTCAATTTCACAGGCCGCAGTTTGCACTCTTGGCTGCAACTCAAAAATTTGACTATCTTCAAAAACAACTTGAATCATTCGCTCAAATAACAGCCCCTGAAGATATCCTTTTCTCCCATCAAATTGCTTTTTTGTCTTGTAAACCCTTCGGTGTTTTGTGGCAGAGAATGTAAGAGTTTGAATTCGTCTCAATTGGTTCTGAACTTTTTTAAGTTTTTGAATATTGATAGGGTTAAGATACTCAAGGATTTCATCTCTTTGAGGAATCTTTTGACCTGATTGCTGTAATTGTATCAGAGCTTGAAGTAGTGTATCAATGTCCATCTAATATCCACTCTTAACGTATTGAAACCCAACTTCTATATTTGCGGGTACGCTGCCATCGAAAAATTGATGATTTTCAAGCTCAAATTTTTTCCTAAGTAAAGTTGGGTTTGATATCCATTCATTTCTATAATTCAAAATTTGATTGGAAGTCTTAAGCCTATACATTGGGGCTAAGACTCTTTGGACCATTAGGCCGACTAATTCTAAATCTAATTTAGAAGATTCAAAAGATACCAGTGAGGCAATATCTGCCTTCGTGAACACTTTTTGAGTTTTATCTTTGATGAAAAATTCGAGAACGGAAGTTGCTTCAGTTTCAAATTTCAAGGCAATAAATTTCAAAAAATCAACAGCAGATCTCACGATACTGTAATTCGGTTCGACACCAGTCCAAGTAATAAACAATTCTGATCCTAGCTCAAAATAACGAATCTTGGTGGCAATACATTCTTCTTCCCAATACAGAACAGAAGAACTAATGTTGCAGTCCTTAATTGCCTTTATCATTGCATATTTAATTTGTTCTTCCGAGATACCGTTAGGTAAGTACGGTAACATTAAGCCTGGTAAAAGATTTTCAATTGGCATGTCGTAGGAATTGGACACAAATTCCATTCCACCACGTTCATGATCAGATTTAATTCTAACAAATCTTACCCGCTTCAAGTCTTCAGCCAAAAAAGTTTCAACTACTTTTCTAATTGGGTAAGGTTGATAGTCGATAGAAAGGCTATTTTTGAGGCATACAAGGATCTGCTTTAGAATATCATAATAGTCTAACTCGTTTTCAATTTCTCGAGATGGAGTAAAGCCCGGATATGAAATAAATAGGTTGTGCGAGAAATCTAGTGTAACTATTAACGGATGCCTTACTGTTACGTTTTCAGGAAAGCGCCCACCGTCACGCCACTCCCAAAAAGTTGACCGGGCATCATGAGAAAACGTAAAGATGATTTTATCGACTTCATCTTTCACGTGATCACATTTCAAATTACTGACGCCATTGAGATTTTCTAACGGCAAAGTATGGCCAGATAGACCTTGGTAACAATTCTTTACATCAGCAACACTGCCGTTCCACCGCGAAAAAAAAACATGCTTGTATGGTCTACTGGCCTCTTCCTCGAACATTAAGTCGGTCAATACGTCTTTTGGAACTCCAGATGTTCTAATAAGTTGCTGTAGTGACTCTTTATTGTTTTTATCTTGGGGTATAGACTCAGCATCTGTCGTTGAGATGTAGATATCACGCAGAGCACCAACAGTTATACTATCCAAAAGTGTTTCGAAAATTGATTCTTTTTTTTCTCGAAAATGGGACATATTAAATCCTTTTGGAAACGCAAAACTATTATTTAATTTCAGCCCAAGATTTCAAATCTTTTGAATCTTGAAGGGCCTTCATCACACAAGCATCAACTTTCAAATCAGCTTCAGATATCTCAATTTTTTGAACTTGCCATTTCTTATCGACCAACTGGCCGTAAGCAAATTTAACCAATCCGTTGTTCTGTCCCATGTGAAATACGATTTCTTTCGGTGATAAAACACCGCCGCCGTTTGTGTTTAGCATGTCGTGTTTTACTCTCATTGTGTCCATCATGACGCCGCCGCCACCTGAACCACCAGCAAAAGCAAGAGAGGAAGAAACTGTTAGGATTAAAGAGATTAGCGTTTTCATTATTGATCCCTCCCTTGGAGTACGTCGACGGCTGAAAATGTCATTTTCAAAATGCGGTCATTGTTTTTATTTGCCTGAGAAGACTTATAAGCCTTTTCAAATGCCTTGGCGATATCAGAGTAAAGTTCTTTCAAAGTTTCAACATTTGATGCAAAACATCTGTGATCAACTGCAATTAATGCGTTCTCATGCATTTCACTGAGCACCTGTGTTGCTATTAAACTGTGCTCTTCAAGAACTTCAGCCTTTTTGCGGTTAGTCACATCCATCTTTACGAAGTCTTTGCCCTTAACAGGATAGAAAGCGCCTTGTTCTTTGTTCAAGTAACCAAGCACCGCTAAACCTTCAAGAGCTTCGACAACGACATCAACAGGAATTTTTGTTTTTTGTGAAATCCAAAGTGGTGATGATTGAAAATCTGGAAGATCGAACGCAGAAAATACAACCCACCATGAACTATTCTTTCGATAATTTTCGATTGCATCAGCATAGCTAATCGGGCTTAACGAAGCCCCAGTCGCTAATTGTTGTGATTGAGTGTTTTGCTCTAGCAAGTGCCCCTCCTAACAGTTTTGATCGATTCGCTGTATTTTTTCAGTCGTTGAATGCGATTTTTTGTGTCTGGACTTTTTAAATTCTTAAAACTTGAAATCAATGAATCAGTTACGGTCTTACGTACAATCGGTGAAGACTGCGAAAGTAAAAATTGTATATCTTCACCAATAGGCAAATCTTCTGAGTTGCCAAGCGCTCTGCCAATTTCTTTTTTTACGATCGCATTTATATCTGCGCCTAAAAAATTTAAAATCTTAATCAAAGCATCGGCTCGTAATTCTGAAGTCTCATTAAGGTAACGTGAAATAGCAGTCGCAGACACGCCAGTGTGTCTTGCAATTTCGACCTGATTCAGGCCTCTTGCGCTCATGAGCATTCGAACTAATGCAACCATGATTTCCCCCTAATTCCCCATAGGAGCGGACAGTATGCAAAATTTATTTAATTTTAAAGCAAAATCTTTATCGTTTGCGCCGTGTTATAGTCTTTTTCGCCATGAAATTGCGTATTCGCAATTTTATTGCATTTAAGCGATAGAATTTCAATTCTGACAGAATCTTGCGTATTCGGAAAAAGGCCAAAAATAATTTTGAAAAATGTTTTTTTAGCTTCTAGGTTCAATCCAAATTTAAAAGATCGGTCTGATTTATCCAGCAAGTATCGAATGTCCGAAATCCGGACGTCACACAACACTGACCACTGAAATTCTAAGGAGGATTGAATGCGACAATATTTTGCCGTAATGGCCGTGCTTTGCCTTTTTTTGATAAATGGCTGTGCAGAAATAGAAAACGAGCCCGCTAATAATAGTGGTAGTGAAAACTTAACTCAAGATCGAGTCAGTGCCCAAAGTCTTTCTGACTATGTAAAGGCCCAAGTTCAAGCTACAACCAAACCTGAAAAATATATGGTCTATTTTGCATGGCCTAAAATTGAAGACGGCAAGCGTATTCGTATTCGTCAGGAACAAATGCAATTGATCGTACAACCTGTGCAAACAACATTTTCACATGAAGTAACTCATAATCAAACCATCACATATACGTTTGATGTTTTAGATTCCAATTCAAAAGTTGAGTCAACATTTTCAAAGCAAGTTAAAATTCCACGTGATTTTGTAGTACGTGCTGGTCAGTCTGAATTTTTAGAGGATCAAAAACTAAATATCAAAAGATTATTTATTTCATCAGACATTCCACTTCGCACAAACGGTCATAATATTGAAATCATCACCGATGAATTGATCGCTGACAAAGGAATTATTGAAACATTTCCCGAAGGCACAAAGGCAGCAAATAGCATTGATGGTAAAAGTGCTGGAGAATTAATAATAAAATCAAAATCAGCCATAGGTCAGTTAAAAATCTTCATGCGTGGCGAGCACGGTGGAGATGGTCTTGATGGCGCACCTTACGGTTCAAGAGCTTCGGACGGTGCAGCCCCTGGATCTGGATGGGTTGAGTGTAGTTGTCAGGGTAGAGGCTGTCAGCTGAGTGTTCAAAAATTAAATTTATTGGAAACGAACCTTGAGCCCATGGTCTGTACTTGTTCAGAAACGGGAAGTGATGGTGACAATGGTGCAAACGGAGCCAATGGGCGAGACGGAGGCAGAGCAGGTAATGGTGGTGATTCTGGGTCATTAAAAGTTGAAATTATCGATGGCACAGCCTTTTTACTGCAAACAGAGTCAAAAATTGGATTTGCTGGAAGACCTGGAAACGGCGGTCCTGGGCAAGCTGGAGGAATTGCACTTGGTGCAAAAACTAGATGTTCAGGTCGCGTTGGTCGTAACGGGCAATCTGGCAATCCTGGAATCAAAGGCGCTGAAGGTATTAACGGTAAACAAGGCTTAACCTGCGTTTACATTGCGACCGAGGGTAAAAATGACTGCTACTAAATTTATAATCTTAATAACTGCAGCATTAATGATTTCAGCCTGTTCAACATCGACAACCAGAAACACAATTTTGCGGGACATGGCAATTGGTGCGGCCGTTGGAACTTTTGTGGCGCAAACACGGGATAACAATAAAGAAGCTTATACATCAATGTATGCTGGCATTGGAGCTGCCACCGCAGGCGTTGTCAGTGTTTATATCAATGCCGCAAACGATGATGAGTTAAAACGTGAAAATCAAAATTTAAAATCCAAGATTGAGCAATTTCAAAAACAACTTGAACCACAGTTAGTGCAAAAAGGTAATTCATTATTTTCAGCACCATTACCCAAAGAAGTATCAACACTGGTCGAACCCGGAGAATGGAAACGCTACAAGCTAGATCAGTGGGTTCAAGATCAAAATCAACCAAACACTTGGTATCGACAAGTTGAAATGTTCGAAATCATTCCACCAGTCGCACGATAACAAAAGGAGTCTTATATGAAACGAATTACATTTATTTATCATCTGACAATCGCGGCCATCTTGCTGGTCATTACTCATCCAGCATTTGCAAATCGATTAGAGGAAGCCGCAGTTCGTGGACAAAGCATTGTCATCTCTGTTGGGCAAATCACCGCAGTGATCGGAATTGTTTTGGGTGGTATTGCTATGTCGATTGGGATGGCCAACATTGGAAAAATGGTTCTAATGAGCGGGGTCATTGGT
>Ga0255217_1000309_pt1 | contig 15220 bp, 10 predicted proteins | sample Miss_Atlam_RepB__FD_183046 | JGI IMG/M metagenome (GOLD analysis project Ga0255217, IMG submission 183046) | Freshwater microbial communities from Mississippi River, Louisiana, United States - Miss_Atlam_RepB_8d | ecosystem: Environmental > Aquatic > Freshwater > River | place: USA: Louisiana...
GTCTTGTTGTCGCCGACGATGGTGCTGGCCTTGACGTCCACGTTCACGCTCTTGAAGCCGAATTCCAGACGCAGGGCGTCGGTGGCCTGCCAGATATCCTTCACATGCAGCTGGGTGGTCTGGGTGTTGAAGGCGTATTCCCACTGCGTGCGCAGCGGATTGCGCTGGAACTTGAGGAAGTCGCGCGTCGGGGACACGGCGCTGGGTTCACCATAGAAGCGACGCGCCTGTTCGAAGTCATTGTCTTCCAGCCAGAGGCCGGCGCTCAGCGTGTGCGCGCCCATCTCGTAGCTCAGTTCGCTGATAAAACCGGAACGGTCGATCTGGTATTCCGTGGTGCGGACCGTCAGCGGGGCACCGCCCGGGGTCGGTACATAGGGCGTGCCCCACTGGCCCTGACCCTCGTTGTTGTGGAAATAGGCCGTGGCGTCGAGCGTGAGTACGTCGTTCACCGGCAGGTCCAGCGCAACATAGGACAGATCGTCCTTGCGCAGACCGGAGGCGTTCCAGTAGGCGTCGTCCAGGCTGTTGACGGCGCCGGTAAAGGTGCCGCGGGCGGCCGCGATGGCACGGGCATAGTCGGGGAAGTAGTTGTCCCAGTCACGGCCCAGGCGACGGATCATGTCCTTGGACATGTCCTGATAGTCGTTCTCGGCGCGGTCGGAGTCGCTGTAGAACGCCGTCAGAGTGGCCTGGCCGATAGGCTGTACCAGCTTCAGGTTCACGTAGTCCTGCTTCTGTTCGCCCGCGCCCTTCCACTTGTCAGTGTCCTGGGTGGCGGTGCTGAGGAAGAAGCGGGTGCCGGTGCTCAGCGCGCCGCTGTCCAGGCGCAGGAACACGCGCTGGGCACTGTCACTGCCTACCGTGGCATTGGTCATGATGCCGAAGCTGTCTTCCGGGTTGGCCGAGGTGAATTCCAGCGTGCCGCCCAGATTGCTGGTGGACGCCGTGGCCAGTGCGCCGGCGCCCTGGGACAGGGACACGCGGCCCATGTTCTCGGACATGATGGCGCGGCTGATGTGCAGGCCGTTGTGGTTGGCGTAGGACATGTCGCCCAGCGGCACGCCGTCGAGGGTGAAGCCCATCTGGTTCTGGTTGAAGCCACGGACCACGATGCGGGTAGACCACTCGTAGGCGCCATACGGGTCGGCAGACTGGAAGTTCACGCCGGGCAGCTTCTCGATGGACTTGAGCGGGCTGGTGCCTGCGGGGAACTGCGCCAGCTGGTCGGCGTTCAGACTCTGCACCTGACGCGTCTGGCCCTGACCGAAGACGCTGATCTCCTGGATCTCGGGGGTCTGCTGGGCGAGGACATGGTCGGTGGAAACGGTGGCGAGCGCGGCCAGGATGGCGATGCTCAGGGGTGACACAGGACGCTTGGGTGTGGGGCAGCCTGCAGGACGTGCGATCAACATAGGATTCTCCCGGTTATTGTGGAAAAGCCTCGCGATTGTGCGCAGTCAAGATGACAGCCAGCCTGCAGAGCGTTGACAGTTTTGCGTCAGGAGAGGGGCAGATTAATGGGGTCAGAGACACTTTCCTGAAAAAGTGTCTCTGACCCCATTAATCTGCGCCAGCCGACAGGGTAGAGTACCGGCCAAGCCCTTGAACTCTCGCCGTCGAGTCCCCCTTGGAAAGCCTGTTCCAGTCCATCAACGCGCTGTTTCGCTTCATCCAGCCCATCTCCGATGGCGTGTGGAACTTCCCCCTGCAATTTGCGTGGTACACCCAGATTCCGCTGCTGGGCCAGCTTTCCTTCGCCATCCTGTTGCTGGTGGGCTCGGGCATCTGGTTCACCCTGCGCACGGGCGCCGTGCAACTGGTGAGTGCGCGACGGGCACTGCCGATCATGCGCCGCCAGCGCCGCAGCGCCACGGGCATCAGCGCCACGGCCTCGTTCCTGCTGGGGCTGGCCATGCGGGTGGGGCCGGGCAATATCGTGGGGGTGACCGGCGCGATTGCGGTGGGCGGGCCGGGCGCCCTGTTCTGGATGTGGGTGGCGGCCGGCTTCGGCATGGCCACGGCGTTCATGGAGTCGGTGCTGGCCCAGCTGTTCAAGGAGCGCAAGCAGGATGAGTTCGTGGGGGGCATGCCCTATTACGGTCAGCGCCTGCTGGGCAACCGGCGCTGGGTGGGCGTCACACTGGCCAGCGCCTTCATCGTCTACGCCCTGTTCAACGTGCCCTCGCAGACCTTCAACATCTTCACGGCGCTGGGCATGGTGGCCGACACGGCGACGGGCCAGGCGTCCGGGCGGCAGTCGGCGCTGTATTACGGCATCGCGCTTGTGCTGGTGAGCAGCTGCGCCTGGCTGATCCTGGGCGGCATCCGCCGGGTGACGCACTGGACGAACCGCCTGGTACCCGGCATGGCGGCGGCGTTCTGCGGCCTGTCGCTGCTCATCATCCTGCTCAATATTGCGGCCATTCCCGACTTCTTTGCGCTGGTACTGGGCGGCGCCTTCGCCCCGGATGCCCTGTTTGGCGGCAGCATGGGCATCGCGCTGGCCGAGGGCGTGCGCCGGGGGCTGATGTCCAACGAGGCAGGCCAGGGCACCATCACCATGGCGGCAGCCGTGGCCGACAATGACCACCCCTGCGAGCAGGGTTTCGTGCAGGCCATGGGCGTGTTCTTCGACACGCTGGTGATCTGCACCCTCACCGGGTTCATCGTGGTGCTAGCCCACCTGTGGACGGACTCCGCCACCAGCGCCCAATGGGCGGCGGCCAGTGCGGCGCGGCTCGACGTCTACGTGGCCTCGGTGCAGGCGCTGACGCCGGCCGCGCTGGACCGCACCCTGGTGATCCTGGTCAGCACCTGTTACGCGCTGTTCGCCTTCACCACCCTGCTGGGCATGATCTCCTTCGCGGAGATCTGCGCCAATCTGATCTCGCGCTCACCCCGCTTCATCCTCGGCATCCGCGTGCTGGGCTCGCTGGTGTTCGTGCCCTTCGGCGCGCTGACCGTGCTGGCCGGGCTGGAGCTGGGTAATCTGTGGGCAATCACTGACCTGAGCAATATCCTGATGGTCTACATCAACATTCCCCTGCTGCTGCTCGGCGCGCCGCTGGTGTACCGTGCTCTGGCCCACTACCGCGCCACGGACGGCGGCAGATTCCTGTCGGCCACGATCGGCGTGCAGACAACCCACTGGGTGGCGTCCGAACAGACACACCTGCCCGACACCGAGGAGACTTCACCGCGATGACCCCCACAGCCTCTCAGGAAGCGAACTCACGCGCTGCCACCCGTACCCCGGGCCTGGCCCAGTCCCTGCTGTGCTTCGGCGGCAATTTCCTGATGATCTCGACGGGCCTTTTCGTGTTCCAGATCAGCCTGCACATCGTGCTGTTCTTCTGCCTGCTGTGGACAGCCCTGCATACCTGGCTGCTGGGACATGACTTCACCGCCATCCGCGAGATGATGAACGCCGGCATCGCCAAGGCCCTGCCTGCGCTTTACATCTTCGTACTGATCGGCATGCTGATTGCCGCCTACATGCAGAGCGGCACGGTGGCGGCGCTGATCTTCCATGGCCTGAACCTGCTGAGCCCGACGCTCTTTCTCGCCACCGGGCTGGTGCTGTGCAGCCTGATGTCGGTGGCCACCGGCACCTCCTGGGGCACGGCCGGCACGCTGGGCGTGGTGCTGATGGGCATCGGCAGTGCCATGCAGCTGCCCCTGCCCCTGGTGGCCGGCATGGTGGTGGCGGGGGCCACCTTCGGCGACAAGCTCTCGCCCGTGTCCGACACCACGGTGCTGGCCGCCATGAGCGCCCACACCAATCTGTATCGCCACATCGGCAGCATGCTCTACACCACCTTGCCGGCCTTCGTGCTGAGCTTCGTGATCTTTCTCGGGCTGGGGTTCGGTCAGGCAGACACAGCGCTGCCCGTGGAGGCCATCGCGCAGATGCAGAACGCGCTGGCCGGCAGCTTCAATCTGGGCGTGCTGGCCACGGTGCTGCCGCTGCTGGTGATGCTGGTGCTGAGCCTGCGGCGCATGGCGCCGGAGATCAGCATGAGCGCCAGCGTGCTGACGGCGGTGGCCGTGGCCGTGCTGTATCAGGATCGCGGGCTGGTAGAGGTGCTCAATGCCCTGTGGGCGAACCAGCCCGGCACGACAGGGGTGGCGAGTCTGGACGATCTGCTGGGCCGGGGCGGTATCATGAGCATGGCGTGGACCATGCTGCTCTCGTTGATGGCCCTGGCGCTGGGGGGCATTCTGTATGCGGCAGGCTTTCTGCAGGCCCTGCTGGAGGGAATCATTGCGCGGGTGCAGCGCACCGCCAGCCTGGTCGCCACCACCATCGGGGCCGGCGTGCTGGGCAATATGGGCATGGGCGAGGCTTACATCAGCATCATTCTGAACTGCCAGCTGTTCCGCAAAGCCTATGAACAAAAGGGACTGGACAACGCGGTGCTGTCACGCTCGGTGGAGGAAGGCTCGACCATGAGCACCGGGCTGATTCCCTGGACCACGGCCGGCGCCTTCTATGCCGCGACGCTGGGAGTGCCGGTGCTCGACTATGCTCCTTACGCCTTTCTGAACTATCTGAACCCGCTGATCTCCATCGGCATGGCGGCGCTGGGCATCGGCCTGCTGCGCCGCCGTGACTGAGGCGCTGCCCGCGGGCAGACAGCGCCGCCGACCGACTCAGTAGCCGACGGCACCACCGTCGCCAGCACGGGAATCCGAGCCGCCCAGGAACAGGCCGGCCTCGCGGTCATGGAACACGCCCATGGCCGTGCCCTGCTCCCCGCGCACCCGCACCTCATGGCCTCGGCTGTTCAGCAGCTGGACGGTATCGGGCGAGAAGCCGCCGTCTTCCATGCTGATGACATCCGGCAGCCACTGGTGGTGAATGCGTGGTGCTTCCACCGACTGGGCGATGTTCATGCCGTGATCCACCACGTTGAGAATCAGCTGCAGGGTAGTGTTGATGATGGTGCGGCCGCCCGGGCTGCCCACCGCCATCAGCGGCTTGCCGTCCTGCGCGACGATGGTGGGCGACATGCTGGAGAGCATGCGCTTGCCCGGCGCGATCAGGTTGGGCGGGGTGCCGATCTGCCCGTTGCGGTTGGTCACGCCCGGCACGGCATTGAAGTCACCCATCTCGTTGTTCAGCAGGTAACCGGCGCCTTCGGCCACGATGCGCGAGCCATAGCCGTTCTCCAGCGTGTAGGTCAGCGAGACCATGTTGCCGTCCTTGTCCACCACCGAGAAATGCGTGGTGTCCTCGCTCTCGTAGACCTGCGCGAAGTTGTTCTCGTCGCTGATGGAAGCCTTGTCCGGGTCGATGCTGGCACGCAGGCTGGCGGCGTAGTCTTTGCTCAGCAGACGCTCCAGCGGCATGCTCTCGTTGAAGTCCGGGTCGCCCAGATGCTCGGCGCGGTCGGCATAGGCACGGCGCATGGCTTCCGTCATGTAGTGCAAGGTCTGTGCGGAATTATGGCCGGAGGCCGCCAGGTCGAAGCCTTCCAGGATGTTGAGAATCTGGATCAGGGTCACGCCACCGGAGCTGGGCGGGGGCATGCTGACGATATCGTAGCCGCGGTAGGTGCCGCGCACGGGTTCGCGCTCCACCGCTTGGTACTGCTCCAGGTCTTCCTCGGTGATGATGCCACCGTTGGCGCGCATGAAATCGGCCAGCTTCTTCGCGTTGCTGCCCTTGTAGAAACCATCGCGGCCCTGCTCCTGGATCAGCTGCAGGGTGTCGGCCAGATCGGGCTGCACCCAGGTGTCGCCGAATTCATAGGGCGAACCGTCGGCCTTCAGAAACACCTTGGCCGAGGACGGGTACTGGTCCCAGAACTGCTGGTTCTGCTGAAAACCCGTGTAGAGCTCCCAGGTGATGGGAATGCCGTCACGGGCGAGCTTCACCGCAGGCGCCACCAGGTCGGCCCAGGGCAGGCTGCCCAGCTCCTGATGTGCCTTGTACAGCCCGGCCACCGTGCCCGGCACGCCGACGGAGAGCAGGCTGCGGTGATTGGAATTGTTCACCACCAGACCATCCAACCCCAGATACATGCGTTCGGTGGCCGCCAGCGGGGCCTTCTCGCGGAAGTCGAAGGTGGTCGCATGACCGTCCTCGCCGTGATAGACGAGGAATCCTCCGCCGCCAATGTTGCCGGCAGTCGGCCAGGTCACGGCCAGCGCGAAGGCCGTGGCGATGGACGCGTCCACGGCATTGCCGCCCTGCTTGAGGATGTCGACTCCCACCTGGGAAGCGATCTCCGAGGCGCTGGCGACAATGCCGTTGCGCGCCCGCAGCGGCGTGCGGCCGTCCTGCGCCAGGGCAGGCAGGGTGAGGGTCAGACACAGCAACAGTGTCAGCGATCGAACCAGCAGTTGTTTCATGGGGCACTCTCCGGGTAGCAGAAAGCAGGACGGCGGCACGAGCTACTGCGCCGCTTCCTGCAGGATCATCTCGACATACATCGCACGCAATTGCTGTGTCACGGGGCCGGGACGGCCATCGGCCACCTGCTGGCCGTCTATCTCCACGATGGGCATCACCAGCGTGGTGGCACTGCTCATGAAGGCCTCGTCGGCCGCCAGCGCCTCCGCTACGGTGAAGGGCCGCTCCACCAGCGCCATCTGGTGCTCGCGCGCCATCTGCAGGATCACCTTGCGGCGGATGCCCGGCAGGATCGACGTGGACAGGGCCCGGGTGAAGATGGTTCTGTCCTTCACGATATACGCCGAGGACGAGGCGCCTTCCGTCACCACGCCGTCTTCCGTCATCCAGCCTTCGAAGGCGCCACGGCTGACCGCCTCCTGCTTGGCCAGACACTGGGCCAGCAGATTGATGGACTTGATATCGCGGCGCTTCCAGCGCAGGTCTGGCACCGTCACCACTTTCACGCCGATGGCGGCCAGCGGGTTGTCGATCAGTTTCTTTGCCGCCGTCCAGGCCACGAAGCTGCTCGGCGTGGCAGCAGGGAAGGCGAAATCGCGTTCCGCCACCCCGCGCGTCACCTGCAGATAGACATAGCCTTCCTGAAGCTGATTGCGCGCGCGCAACTCCTCCAGCACCGTTCTGAATTCGTCCTGGCTGCACGGCCAGGCCATGGCGATCTCGCCGAGGCTGCGGTGGAGTCGCGCGATGGCGTGACCCAGCTCGACGATGCGGCCATGGATCACCGGAATGACTTCATACACGCCGTCGCCAAACAGGAAGCCACGATCGAACACGGAGACCTTCGCGTCTTCTTGTGCGAAATAGGTGCCATTGACGTAGACGATGCGACTCAAGCGCCACCTCCGTCCTGCGCCGCCAGATCCAGCAGAGCCTGCCCGGTGAGCCGCTGCACCGTCCAGCCGTCCATGGGAATGGCACCGATGGCGCGGTAGAAGGCGATGGAGGGCGCGTTCCAGTCCAGCACCGACCACTCGAAGCGGGCATAGTCGCGCGCCACGGCCAGCGCCGCCAGCCGGGTCATGATGGCCTTGCCGATGCCGCGTCCGCGCAGGGCGGGCTGCACATAGACATCCTCGAGATACAGACCGGGGCGCCCGAGGAAAGTGGAAAAACTCTGGAAGAACAGCGCATAGCCCACGGGCCGGCCCTCGTACTCGGCGATCAGCACCTCGGCGCCGGGACGCGGTCCGAACAGGGTCTGCGCCAGCAGTTCGGGCGTGGCAATGACTTCATGGGCCAGCTTCTCGTAGACGGCCAGTTCCATGATGAAGGAATGAATGAGTGTGCAATCGTCGACGCCGGCTGTACGAATCCGGAGCACGGCAGGTGGAGCGTTGTCTTGCATTGGGGCGTTTCCTGTCTTGAGTCACTGGTCTTTCAGCCTGCGGCGAGCATAGCAACAAAGCCCTGACGCCAGAAGGCAAATGACGGGTAAAAAAAATCCCGCGGTCAGCCGTGCCGACAGCGGGATTCTCTACTGCCTTGGCGATCTCAGAGAGCAGCGAATTGCGCTTTCTCGTCGTCGCTGATTTCCTTGATGCTGAGCTTGATGCGGCCGCGCGCATCGAGATCGGTGACTTTCACCAGCACATCCTGTCCTTCCTTGAGGTAGTCGCCCACGTTCTCGACACGCTCGTTGGAAATCTGGGAGATGTGCACCAGTCCGTCCTTGCCGGGCAGAATGGTGATGAAGGCGCCGAAGTCCACAATGCGGGCCACCTTGCCCATGTACAGACGACCGACTTCGGCCTCGGCAGTGATGCTGAGGATGCGATTGATGGCGGCATCGCGCGAGCCGGCGTCTTCGCCGTAGATGCGGATGTTGCCGTCGTCGTCGATGTCGATGGAGGCACCGGTTTCCTCCGTAATGCTGCGGATCACGGCGCCACCCTTGCCGATCACGTCACGGATCTTGTCCGGATCGATCTTCATGGTGGCCATGGAGGGCGCATTCTCGGAAACGGTGGCGCGGGGCTTGTCCAGCACCTTGTTCATCTCGCCCAGAATGTGGATGCGGGCTTCATGTGCCTGGTGCAGGGCAATTTCCATGATCTCTTCGGTGATGCCCTGGATCTTGATGTCCATCTGCAGGGCTGTGACGCCCACCGCAGTACCCGCCACCTTGAAGTCCATGTCGCCCAGATGATCTTCATCGCCCAGGATGTCGGTGATCACAGAGAAGCGGTCGCCTTCCTTGATCAGACCCATGGCGATACCGGCCACCGGCGCAGAAATCGGCACGCCGGCATCCATCAGGGCCAGCGAGCTGCCGCACACGGAGGCCATGGAGCTGGAGCCGTTGGATTCGGTGATCTCGGAGACCACGCGGATCGCGTAAGGGAAGGCGTCCTCGGACGGCATCACCGCCTGCACGCCGCGCTTGGCCAGCTTGCCGTGACCGATCTCGCGACGCTTCGGGCCGGACATCAGGCCAGTCTCGCCCACGCAGAACGGCGGGAAGTTGTAGTGCAGCATGAAGGCCTCCTTCTTGGAGCCCTCCAGGCCTTCGATCAGCTGGGCATCGCGCACGGCACCCAGTGTGGTGACGACCAGCGCCTGAGTCTCGCCACGCGTGAACAAGGCAGAGCCGTGAGCCTTGGGCAGCACGCCAGTCTCGATGGTGATCGGACGTACTGTGCGTGTGTCGCGGCCATCGATGCGCGGAGCGCCGTCGATGATGCGGTTGCGCACCACTTTCTTTTCGATGGAGGCGAACACGCTGGAAACTTCCTCGGCGCTGGCGCCGGTCTCTTCCGTGGCGAACTGGGCTACTGCCTGGGCCAGAAGGGCCTCGAGCGCGTCGTAGCGCTGCATCTTGTCGGAGATCTGGTAGGCATTGCCGATGCTGCCGGCGAAGGCGGCACGGATGCCGTCCACCAGCGGCTGGTTGACAACCACCTCGGGCAGTTCCCACATGGGTTTGCCTGCCTCGGCCTTGAATTGATTGATGGCGTCGATCACCACCTGCATGGCCTCATGGCCGAACAGAACGGCGCCCAGCATCTGGTCCTCGCTCAACTGCTTCGCCTCGGACTCCACCATCAGCACGGCAGTTTTCGTGCCGGCCACCACCATGTCGAGCGCAGAGGACTCGAGCTCCTTCACGTCCGGGTTAAGCACATAGCCGTTCTGCAGGTCGTAACCGACGCGGGCGGCGCCTACTGGCTCGAGGAAGGGAATGCCGGAAATCGCCAGGGCTGCGGAAGCGCCGATCATGGCCGCGATATCCGGATCCTGATCCTTGCTGGCAGAAATGACAGTACAGACGACCTGTACTTCATTCATGAAACCTTTGGGGAACAACGGTCTGATGGGACGATCGATCAGACGGGAGGTCAGTGTTTCCTTCTCGGTGGGACGGCCTTCGCGCTTGAAGAAGCCACCGGGAATCTTGCCGGCTGCGTAGGTCTTTTCCTGGTAGTTGACGGTCAGCGGGAAAAAGTCCTGACCTGGCTTGACTTGCTTCTTGCCGACGGCGGTGGCGAGGACCTGGGTGTCACCCATGGTGACGATCACTGCGCCGGTTGCCTGACGCGCAACCTTGCCGGTTTCCAGTGTCACGGTGTGTTTCCCGAACTGGAAGGTCTTGCGAACGATATTGAACATACTCTATTCCTGTATTTTTATTTTGACCCCGGCACCATTGCAATTGACGTCCCTGTCAAACAAGGTCGATCTTTCATCTCTTCATCATTGAATTACTTTCTTGCACTCAGCGACGCAGACCCAGCTTCTTGATCAGGGCACCGTAACGCTCGGTGCTCTTGCCGCGCAGGTAGTCAAGCAACTTGCGACGGCTGTTGACCATGCGGATCAGGCCGCGGCGTGAGTGGTGGTCATGCGCGTGTTCCTTGAAATGCGCCTGCAGCTGATTGATGTTCTCGGTCAGCAGGGCGACCTGCACTTCGGGTGAGCCTGTATCGCCTTCACTCTGCGCGTATTCCTTGACGATCTCTGCCTTGCGTTCTGCGGATAAAGCCATTTTCACTACCTCCAATATGCACTGATGAATTGACCCTTCACGCCCATCGTGAAGCGGCCTTCGTTGCCGACATCCCTGCCGAACCAGAATGACCACGCATATTGATAGTCATCTGGACTTCTCCTTCCAATACGGTACTGCAGATTCGTGACAGTTGTGCTGTCTCATGTCCCAGTGGCAAACAGGCGCTTCGGCGCCACGCGACCATCTTCCAGGACGGTGCCGATACCCATGAAGTCATCGCCTTCGTACAGCCGCACCAGGCCACTGCTCGGCATGGACGGCAACTGCACGGCCTGCCCCTGGCGCAACCAGCGCGCGATGTCTGCGGACACGTGTGCTGCGGGCAGTTCCTGCACAGCCAGGTCGGGGGCCGCCAGCCAGCGATCCAGGCCAGCCAGCCCGCCATGAGCCTTGAGCTGCTCGAGGGCGGCCATGGTAACACAGTGCACCTCGCCGAAAGCACCCGCCTGCAGGCGACGCAGCGCCTGAACATGGGCCCCGCAGCCCAGGGCCTCGCCCAGATCCTCCACCAGCGTTCGCACATAGGTGCCCTTGCTGCAGTGGATCTCCAGTTCTGCCGTCGCCGCCGCAGCGTCGAAACCCTGCAGCGTCATGGCATACACTGTAACCAGCCGGGCCTCGCGTTCCACTTCGCGCCCCGAACGAGCCAGCTTGTAGAGCGGCTGACCCTGATGCTTGAGCGCCGAATACATCGGCGGCGTCTGCTCGATGTCGCCGACGAAAGCCCGGATCTCCTCGCGGATCGCAGCCTCGGTGACATGTGCCGCCGAGCGTCGCTCGATCACCTGCCCTTCGGCATCGGCGGTGTCCGTGCGCTCGCCCAGTTTCAGCGTGGTGCGATAACACTTGTCCGAATCCAGCAGGAACTGCGACAGCTTGGTGGCCTCGCCGAAGCACAGGGGCAGCACCCCGGTGGCCAGCGGATCAAGGCTGCCGGTGTGACCGGCCTTCTCCGCCTCGAACAGGTGCTTGACCCGCTGCAGACAGGCGTTCGAGCTCATGCCCGTCGGTTTGTCCAGCACCAGTATGCCGTCGATGTCACGGCCCTTGGGCTTGCGATATTGCGCCACGTCCCGCCTCGGTGCCGGTCCGCTCAGGACTCGTGTTCTGCGTCGGCCGCGAGTGCACGGTCGATGAGTGACGACAGGTACTGGCCACGCGCCACGCTCTGATCGTAGTGGAAGATCAGGCGAGGCGTCGTGCGCAGACTGCTGCGTTTGGCGAGCAGCGTGCGCAGATAGCCAGAGGCCGCGTTCAAGGCCTTGATGCTCTCTTCCACTTCCAGTCTGTCCAACGCACCTGCCTTGTCGAGTGTCACGCCCGGCGCCAGGCCGGTCACGCCTTCGACCGACCCCATGACCGTGACGTAGACGTCGGCATGCGCCAGATCGCGACTGACCTTCACGCCCGTCACCGATACCATGCCCACACGCGGATCATTGACTTCGAGCTGAATGAGCTGAGCCAGCTCACGCTGTATCAAATCCGCGACACGCTGCAATCTGGGCGATACCTTGCTCATGTCGGTTCCCGCTGGCTCAGAGTGATCTTGCGACCGCCGTGGTCTGGTAGACCTCGATCTTGTCGCCAATCTGCACATCGGTGTAGTTCTTCACGCCGATACCGCATTCCATACCCATGCGCACGGAACTAGCCTCGTCCTTGAAGCGACGCAATGATTCCAGCTCGCCTTCGAAGATCACCACGTTGTTGCGCAGCACGCGGATGGGCTTGGCGCGATAGACCGTGCCCTCGATGACCATGCTGCCAGCGATCTGACCGAACTTGGGCGAGTTGAACACATCGCGCACCTCGGCCACACCGAGAATCTCCTCGCGCATCTCCGGGGTTAGCATGCCGCTCAGGATGACTTTCGCATCGTCAATCACGTTGTAAATGATGTTGTAGTAGCGCAGTTCCAGGCCTTCGTTATCGATGATCTGGCGCGCGGACTTGTCGGCCCGCACATTGAAACCAATGATCATGGCCTTGGATGTGGCTGCCAGCTGGGCATCGGTTTCAGAGATGCCACCGACGCCCGCAGACACAATATTGACCTGTACTTCGTCGGTGCCCAGCTTGTGCAGCGAGGACACAATGGCCTCCAGCGAACCGCGCACGTCTGTCTTCAACACCACGTTCATCACACCCACATTGGCGCGACCAATGCCGGCGAACATGGACTCGACCTTGTTGGTCTGCTGCATGGCCACCTTGCTGTCCTTGTGACGCTCGCGACGCTGAGCTGCCACGTCCTTGGCCATTTTTTCATCGGCCACGACCACGAACTCATCGCCCGCTTCCGGCACACCGTTCAGACCAAGAATCTCGACGGGAATTGACGGCCCGGCACTCTTCACGGACTGACTCATCTCGTCGATCAGCGCACGGACGCGACCGAACTCGTGGCCGACCAGCACCACGTCGCCCACTTTAAGTGTCCCGTTCTGTACCAGCACGGAGGCAACAGGACCACGGCCCTTATCCAAGCGTGATTCGATGACCACGCCCTTGCCGGGCGCATCCACGTGCGCCTTGAGCTCCAGCAGTTCGGCCTGCAACAGGATGGCTTCGAGCAGCTCCTCGATGCCCTGCCCGGTGTGGGCAGAAACTTCCACAAACTGGGTATCTCCGCCCCAGGCGTCAGATATCACATTCAGATTGGCGAGTTCGCTGCGTACGCGATCCAGATCGATGTCCGGCTTGTCGATCTTGTTGATCGCCACCACCAGCGGCACGCCGGCAGAGCGGGCATGCTGGATGGCTTCTTCGGTTTGAGGCTTGACACCGTCGTCCGCCGCCACCACCAGGACGACAACGTCCGTGGCCTTGGCCCCGCGCGAACGCATGGCGCTGAACGCTGCATGTCCGGGTGTGTCCAGGAAGCAGATCATGCCACCGGGTATCTCCACGTGGTAGGCACCTATGTGCTGCGTGATACCACCGGCCTCGTGCGAGACCACGGAGGCCTTGCGGATATAGTCGAGCAGCGAAGTCTTGCCGTGGTCGACGTGACCCATGACGGTGACGACCGGAGCACGCGGCGCGGACTCGGCGCCTTCGTCATAGGCGATGGATTCATAGAGACTTTCTTCCAGTGCATCGGACGACACGAACTTGACCGTATGCCCCATTTCCTCGACCAGCAGGGTGGCCGTGTCCTGATCCAGCATCTGGTTGATGGTGGCCATCACGCCCATTTTAAACAGGACCTTGATGACCTCGGCGGACTTTACCGACATTTTCTGCGCCAGATCGGTGACCGAATTCGCTTCGCCGATAGCGATCTCGCGGGAAATGAATTCCATGGGCTTCTCGAACCCGTGCTGCTTGGTGCCACGCGACTTGCCCTTGCGACCACCGCCCCTTCGGCCCCGGCCATCACCATACTCGCTGTCCTCGAGCACGAAATCATCGACGCGAGCTTTGACCTGCTTCCTGGCAGGTGCCTTGTCTTTTTTGCGGAAGTCACCCTTGTCGTCATCTTTGGCACCGGGCTGATCCTTCTTGCCGCTCTTGCTGGCGTCGGGGCGCGCCGCCATCGCGGCAGGGGCCGGACGGCGGGCGTCTACGTGCTCAGAGGGTCGCGCGGCGGGCTTTTCCGCTGCAGTCATTTCAGTCGCTGCCAATGCCGGCTCTGCGCGGGAATCCTGCCTTGCCTCGACTGCAATCGGCGCTGTTGAAGGCTCGACCTGCGCCTCGAATTCCTGGACCTGTGCCGCAAGCTCTTCCGCCTGATCATGGGCCTCACTGCCCTGAGCCTCGCCAGGCAGTTCGCTGCGCTTTACATAAGTGCGCTTCTTGCGCACCTCCACGGCGATGGTCTTGCCTCGGCCATGATTGCCGGCAGACTTGAGCGTTTCGACCGTCTTGCGCTTGAGCGTGATCTTCTTGGGAGCAGTGTCCGTCGCTTCCTTGTCGCCATGACTGCGGCGCAAGAACAACAACAAGGTGTTCTTGTCGTCATTGGAAATCGGATCTTCCGCCTTCGTGTGGGGCAGACCCGCCTCCTTCACCTGGGAGAGAAGTCTCTCGACTGAAACTCCAACAACCTTGGCGAGTTCACTGACTGTTACATCTGCCATTTACCTACTCCTGATTACCCTTGCCGTCCAACCCGGACTCGTGCCGCATCTGCCTTGCCGCGCCTGTCTGCGCTCACTCGAACCAGGGCGCGCGTGCCGTCATGATCAGCTTGCCTGCACGTTCTTCATTCATGCCGTCGATGTCCATCAAATCGTCGATTGACTGCTCGGCCAGATCTTCCATGCTGAGCACACCCTTGTGTGCCAAAGCCAGTGCTAGCGTGTCGTTCATGCCTTCCATGTTGCGAAGGTCATCCGCGATATTGGCGCTAGACAGACCTTCCTCGGATGCGATCGCCTGCGTCAAGAGGGCATCCTTGGCGCGGTTGCGCAATTCGTTCGCGATGTCCTCGTCGAAGCCATCGATGCTCAGGATTTCTTCCAGCGGCACATAGGCGATTTCTTCTAGCGAGGTGAAACCTTCGCTCACCAACACTTCGGCGATGTCTTCATCGACGTCGAGCTTGTTCACGAACATCTCGACGAACCCGCTGCTTTCCTGTTGCTGCTTCTCGGCGGCTGCAGCCACGCTCATCACATTAATTGTCCAGCCAGTGAGTTCGCTGGAGAGACGCACATTCTGACCATTGCGGCCGATGGCCTGAGCCAGATTCTCTTCCTCAACGGCCACATCCATGGTGTGACTGTCCTCATCCATGATGATGGAGGCTACTTCCGCAGGTGCCATGGAATTGATCACAAGCT
>Ga0255217_1000323_pt1 | contig 14916 bp, 10 predicted proteins | sample Miss_Atlam_RepB__FD_183046 | JGI IMG/M metagenome (GOLD analysis project Ga0255217, IMG submission 183046) | Freshwater microbial communities from Mississippi River, Louisiana, United States - Miss_Atlam_RepB_8d | ecosystem: Environmental > Aquatic > Freshwater > River | place: USA: Louisiana...
GCAATTGAGATAAACTAGTTTGTTGTGATGGAGAGAGAGAATTGAAATGTTTGTATCCAGTATATACGGTGCGAAAATCATCAAATGGATACGATGGTTGTAATGACTGTAAAGGTTCATTTACATCTAATTTATATCGCCGCATGTTTGAATATGCACCAGTTATATCAGACACTTCTTCGTAATCAATAATATAGTTTAAAATGGGTGAACCGGCATCATCTTTGGGTATTTTCCATGTTAGATACACCAATTGGTCACCAACAATCGGATTACCTACAAATTGAATCGGCGCGTTATTTGGTCGTGCAAACGGAATACCGGTCAAGATAGTGGAATAGGCGGAAATACCAAGTTCATTTACACTTGCAATACGAAAATAATACTTATATCCATTAATAAGTGAACCGGTGATCCCGACGGGTATACCCGTTCGTTGTGTAAATTCATTAGCAAATGTAGAAGATAGATATGTATATGTATTAATGATCTTATTGTATTCAACAACTGAATCATCAAGAATAGGAACAGTTATATCTTGGAATGTATTAAATGTGATTAAATTATGAGAAATATCCGGGGTATAATCTAATATATTCAACCATTCCCCCGATAAATCAATCGTCATTTGAATGTTAAAATACTTGATTTCATATCCACTAAACACGGGTTTGACCCAGTTAATATTGACTTGATTTGATGTGCGTTCTGATTCAATCGTTAATGTATCGCTACCATCTTTTACCGTATTTACAATAGTATTTGGGATTGACCCACACCGACGTGTGAATAATTCGGAAAATGGACTTGTTCCTGCAATATTATTTGATGCAATTTTATAGGAATAAAAAACGCCATTTGTTAAATTATAAAACCGATAAAACGGGAAAATATTCGTATAAGGGTTGGTTATATTGTATAATGTATTTGTCATACTCGTGAGTGAATTAGATGAAGCGATTGTTGGATCTGGACCTGCAAAACGATATTCTTGATGAGGGGTGAAGGTATGCGACAACATTTTCACGCGAAACGCAGTCATACTGGAATTGTTATCATCTGTTAACGACTGAAAATACGCGTTATAACTTGGGTCGGTTATTGTAAGTTGAAATAGATAAACAAATTGCGTATGTGACGTGTCTTGTGTTGCTGAAAACTCGGGAAAACCGGTGGTTCCAGGCACTTCAAATGTCCGCGTTATCACAGCCCCGACCGAACCCGTCGTTGTCGTTGAAAGTTGCGAATACGTAGCAAATTCTTGGAATGATATATCAAAAAGGAGTCTAGTATTATATCGCGGGTCATCCACATTTGTCAAGAACGTGGCAACATTTGTTGTATTATACTGTTCAACAGTGATAGCAGCAAATAATCGTGCGTAAGGGCGTGAATACCCACGTATTCGGATTGTGTAAGGTATATTCAAATTTGTAATGAGACCATTGACTGGTAAATAGGATATATCCGTTTGAAGTTGCGTAAGGTTCGCAGCATAATTGAAAGAAAACGACCACTCGGCGCGCTTAAAATCCGATAACGACCGCGTCATCTTCGGCATATGATATAATATTCCTCCAGGTGCGAGTGGTGCACTTGCGTTTACAGTTGAAACCGCGAATCCAACTCCAGACTCCGAGCTTCCCAATCCAAACCCCTGTGTCGTAAAATCACTCGTAAGTGGGAACCGATAAGGTGCAATCCGGATAGATTTAAGTAAAATACTGTATTCGCGAAATGAATCTACTGCATCAGCGGGGGAATATAATATACTAGACAGTTGAACATTCCCAGATACAATATCCGTAGGTTTCAAATATTTTAATTCTCTCTCTGCGTTAGAATCAAATGATATAACGAATGTATCTCTCAACGCTTTGTTGTTATTTTGTGGACGAGGCCCGAGACAATTTGTATTAGAGTCATAAGAACGGGTATTATTCAATAAAAAATTAATGCGTCGATCTCCAATATTCGCGCTTGATTCTTTCCATAACGATAATGTCAATGTAGTAGATGCAACCAAATTCGGATTAAGTTCAACGATAGGCCGGTCGTTATGATATTCCCACGTAATTTCTATTTCTCCGTAATAACCAAGGTCAAAATAGTTTTTATTTGTAAATAAAAGTGCGGTATTGATATTAAACTGAGAAGTAGAATTTATGTCTATGCCGGTTGGACTGCCATCAGATGCGAGAACCTGCGCAGAATAAGGGACCGGTAGTGCATAAGAATAATATGAAATATTTACTGGGGCAATACTAGTGATGACTGTAGAAATAGGTGGTGCAGGAATAATACTACTTCGTCGTTCTTCTGTATAAAAGAAGTAATTTTTAATCGTTGCCCCATTTTGAATAGGAATATTCCACGATAGGTCAATTTGGTTCTGGACGCCTACACGAACGATATTTGTGAGAATATCAAATTCGGTAATGATGCTTCCACTCGTATAATTTGTTGTAGGATTTTGTATCGCTTCAATACGTGCAAGTCCAACGCGTCTGATAGTCACAATAATGCCTGATACGGATACAACATCCGTAGTGAGACTACGAAATATGAATACACCTGGACTATTGGAAGTTGGGGCACTTAATGCAAACGAAATATCGGCAAATGATTTCGGTGCAATTGTGAAATTGGATAAGGTTGGCGTAGCAAGATTTACAGTGAAATTAGCCGTAATGGATGCTGACGAATATCCGGGTGTTGCCGTTTGGGTTGCAGTAATTACAGTTTGTCCAGCGCTAATGATGGTTACAGTTCGCCCAGATATGGTTGCTACTGCTGTATTACTACTTGTAAATGTAAATGTCGCCGCTATATTGGTATTTGTGGATGTAGGATTTGATAGTTGAAACGGTGCACTCCCATATACACGTGGAGTGACACTGAAATTAGTAAGTATAGGTGTGATAGTTGTCATCTATACATAATAAAAATATTGTAAAACGAAACCCCGAAACGCTTACATTGTGCTATCAACGGTCCTCACTTCGGAGATAACATTGGGTATAAAACGCGGACGAACAACTCGTGGTATCGTAAGATTCTCGTAAATATCCGTAAATTGCAAGTCTTCGTGTAATTCTACTCTATCTACCATATTTGTATATCCAACTGAATTTTCAGCATAAATCACCATTTCATAACTATTTGTGCTAGTATTCGTATTTGTTGGAATGTTATTATTGAGCCCAGTAATATATACTATAAATGATACGTTACTGGTTCCGTCATTAAACACCACACTGTTATTATAATCAATGGTCTGACGTGAGTATGCTGAATTGGACAATGCAACACGATAGTCCACAATAAAGCGTATAATACCTTGTGTGTTGAGAATATCTGTGCTTGTCCATTTGATAGTTATCATTCCGTCACTGTTCAAGTATTCTACATTTGTCAATCGCGTAGGAACTTTACCAATAATCGTAGGGTGAGGTAAATATGGACTATCTTCACCGATAACATTCATCAAACCAACCAACCTACGTCGCAGACTGTCTTGTGACACAGCTGCCACACGAAACACATATGCTTTATTATTTATAAGACCACGAATTGTATATGACAAATTGAGAGAATTTGTAAATATATTTGATACAGTTGTTGTAAGTGTATTCCATAATGTATCATTTACTAAAATTAAATTCATATCTTGAATGGTAGTTGAAACAGTATTTTGGTCTGAAAATACCCCAAGAATATTTTCGGGTGGAATACTCGGAACAGAAAAAATATCATAGAGGCGATATTCAATATAGTATTGAACAATAGGAGTTTCTTCGTCGGGTTCATTTGGTTCATTCCAATAAAGTGTGATTTGCCCGCTATCTACAGCAGATGAAACATTCCAAACAATATCGGACTGACGTGTAGTAATGGCAGTGACGCTTGTAAAAAGAGTGGAGTATCCGAACGCGTTTCGTGAAAATACCCGATAATAATACTCAATACCGTTGACACGAATATCAAATTGGTCTTCATAAAAGGGGGCTGCAACATTTTCAAATATGGCATTTGGTGTAGATGAAATCGTGAATATTCCGCCATCTCTTGATACGGTAAACCTCTCAATACGATAATCTAAAATTGGCAAACCGCCAGTTTCATCTAAGCTAGGAGGTTTCCCTGACAATGTCCAATTGAAATACAACCTGACAAGACGGTCATCTGTGGATGCGCGGAAGATAGGAGGCGGTGGCGGCAACTTCCCAGGAATACCCGACGTTATTGAGAGATTTGTATCGGTGATTTGTGTGTATTCGCTCGTATCACCATCGGCGTTTACAACACAATATCTCACATAATATCGGCGCCCATTTACAATGTTGCGACTAATATCAATGACATATTCAAAGTCTGGACTATTCGCGCCAGGTGTGGTTCGGTCGTATGCGCGGATATATTCTGGAAATTTCGCAGTATGTGGTGCATTAACGATTGTAAATGGATAATACCAGTAGTTCTTGTCATCCGTATATTGAATACGATAGGACCATCCAGCATATGCATTCGCACCGGTGCTTCCAGTTCCATCCGTTCCGCGGTATTGTTTCCAACGAAACCGAATGGATGAATCACTCGCTACAACTGCGACAGCTCCTGCGTTGGCCGGAATACTATAAGATGCGAAAGATGGTGATGTAAAACGTGTAACAGACCCGCCGCCGATAGTAGAATATAATGGAACAATAAACGAAATATCTGGAGGTGCCGAGCTGCCATAAATATTACGAGTAAATACATCAAAACGATATAAACCGGATACAAAACTAGATTCGCTTACGGGTGGTATTATTTCTTTACGTATATAATTGCCCTTCGCGCCGGTTGTTTTGATGGCGGTATTGCCGGATGAATCTATCATAATCTGTGTGCCTTGAACACTATCTACGATAACATATGATATATCGGTGCTGCCGCCGATGCCTCCATCACCGATGTTTCCGATATAAGTGTATTTTATTGTAAATACGAGAGGTTGTGAACCATTTTGAAGAATAGGTGGTGTAAATTCCAGACCAATTTTTTGAGGTTTGGATGAATCTATATCATTTCCTGGAAGAGTAGAATGATACGCGCGACGAACAATTTGAGACCCAGATGGAGGCGCGCCGGGTGTCACACTCACTGTATTTGAAGGAGGGCTTTCACCGAATCGGTTCTTTGCAACTACCCAAAAGTCATAATTATCACCATTGGAAAGATTGGTTATGGTTATGGTGGGGAAAAAAGATACAAATTCACCTAGAACTTGACGAGAAGGAGCACCCGCGATTTTATACCGAATAATATACGAATCTACGATGACATTTTCAGAATTGGGCGGAGGGGACCATTCTAGACGAGCCGAATGGTCTAAAGGAGTGACAATAACTTCGGAAATACGAGCTGGAGCACCTAATGTGGTATATAATGGTGTGCAGTCGCTTAAATAAATGATGGTGGATGACATTTCTCTTTCTGATACGCTACTCTACGCTACTCTACGCTACTCTACGCTACGCGATTTGAATATATACTTCTGGTATTCTTATAATAATAGACCGATTATAAGAATTATTTTGCTACAACCACATAGCACCGCGTCGTTTGGGGGCGCAACCCCACTTAATTAATCCTCCTTGTACTAATATCCGATGCAACAATATAGACTGAGTTGGCAGTAACAATAATATACTCCGTGTCTACTTTAAAAATCTTGGCGATAGGACTCGTGTATTCATCTTCACTCTTTACAAGAAGCTTTTCATTATTGGAACGAACTCCAATAAGGCAAGTTTTTTCCAAAGAACTGGTCCAATAATCCAAGACAATCGGCTTATCCTCTAAAATTGCCACCTTGGTGGCGTGCTGAAAGCAAGCATATGTTGGAATACGACTTATCTGTTGTTGAGATTGATGGTCACTTCCGGATGCTGTTGTAACCATTGTACTACCTCCATTTTGAGTGGATGACATAATAGTAAAAAAGTATCGTATATAGAATACTCAATTTTTAAATCTTTATATTCTTTACGAATATACGAATATACGAAATAAACGCCTAAATCATTTCATTCCTCTATATTTGATTCGTCACTATCAATATAGTATTGAATATTCGTCATTACTATTTTTTTTTTACGTGTATTTCGCCCACTGCCGCCGCCCCCCGATGATATCAAAGATTCTTCTTGTGATGGAATTAACCCCATTTGTATTACGGCGAACTCCTTCTCCAATATCAAGCAAATATACCGATAAATAACATTAAGAATATCTTCATTGCATTTCCCTACAATCAAAATGCTGCCAGTTCTGAATATCATAAAGGACACTTCATAATAGGGAATATCCATAGAGACTGGCTGTTGACCATTTTGTTCGTGATTGCTCTTGCCAGGAATATAGTAAAACTTGACTTGAATACCGGGATATGAACACGAGTCGTAATTACAATTCATTCTGTATTTATATTTGAGAAGATGAAACAGTTTGTCGCGGTCAATATAATATCCACAATTGAAGTTGGAGTTGATGAGTGCAGTTTCACAACGATTACGCAAGTAATCTAAATCTTCACCTAAGAATGGTCGCAATATTGTTACGAGCAATCGCAATACTTGTATGAGTGTCTTGTCTTCTTGAATACCAGGAATCTCCAACTTGCCTGTATTAAACACTTTGACGTGCATTTCCTTGTATAAAATATCATCTTCTGGCGCGCGTTCCTCTGGCGGTGCAATACCACCATTAATTCGGAGAATCACTGCAAAACAATTGAAGAATGCGCGTTTTTTCTTCTGATTTCCACCATTGAAGTCTTTATTACATAACCCAATACTTACCTTTCGTTGGTCCTTGTATGGAATACGGCCATTTGGATTGTCAATATGTTCTATGATATACTCTTCATAATATCGCGACTGTTGTTCTAGTTTTTGTTTGATGGATGCAACCACTGCTGGGTCAGTGGTCTGAAATTTGATTTGTTTTTTAATAACTCCTTCTTTCCTCTTATAATAATGCTGTACTGGAATTTTCCAAAATATATCATAAATATCAACAGGTCGCGACAAATATGCGATTTTGGTCTTGGTGGAAATGTAAATTGGCGTGAACCGAGAACGTATACTGTCGCCGCTACCGCTGCTGCCGCCTCTGTTACTGATGATTCCTTCATCACGGGCAATATTATTATCATCACTCGCCATAAAGTCATTATTTAGAATAGAGGCCGCTGCTGTCCGCGAAGACGAAGCATCAGCATCAGCATCAGCATCAGCATCAGCACCAAGAGCAAGACAAGTATCTGACTCTAACTCTGTCGCTGTATCTATAAACGAATATGTTCTTCGTTGTGTTTTTTTTGAAATACACGACTTTCTCGGTTTACCACTACTGGTGGTAGTATTGACAGTAGAATTAAATACATTTTTATGATGAACTGCTGGTGTACTGCTACCAGCGCAACCATTTATCATATCAAACGATATCGCGCCACCGACACCTCCACGGACACCAACACGGTCATGTTCGTCATTGTCATCGATATCGTCATCGTCATCGTCATCGTCGTCATTGTCATAGGTATCACAGTTTTGCTTCTTTGTTATACGAGACATAAATTTCATCCATTCTGCGTCTATTTCTGGCTCCATTGTAGTAGTATCGGTTTTATGCCATTGAATGAATTAGAAACAATTCATTTCAATTTATACAAACTGAAATACTTTATGTTTTCTTTATTTTGATGATTCGTTTTTTTGGATGCGGTGGCGGAAGAACTGGTGCCGCTGCCGGTGCCGTGATACCCCAATACCCGCGAAACTTCAATATAAAATAATGAATAATATACTCATTTCGCACCTGATTCAAATGAATAATATGTTCCATACTGTTCAATATGTCAGTGGAAACCATTTCAGAAGAACGATAACGAACAATATAATTGAAAAACTGTTTAATAATTGTGCGTGGGTCAATATAATACTTCGTGCCAATCTCTCGGAAATACGATGTAATCGTGCGAATATCGCAAGAAGGTTCGCGAAACAATTCCACCATTTTGTCCCAAACTGCGTTCGTAATGACGTGTAGTTCTTGTAGATTATCCTGATTGGTTTGAATATAATTAATCATACTGCGAATATCAGAATGAAATTGGCGCTGAATTGCTACTAAATTCGTATCGGATAATTTGAGATTTTCACTATCGCGAATTTTACGCAAGAAGTTTAGTATATCCGAATCGGGTAATTGATTAAAACGCATACGAACAAACTCAGTCTGAAGTGATTCATCAATTCGCGATACATAATTACATATCAGGCAGAATCTTACATTATTATCCGTATAACTTGTGAGAAGATAACGTAATGCAATTTGCGCGTTGGTTGTCATATAATCAACTTCATCTAAAATCACAAATTTTATTCCATTTCCAAACATTGATTTGGAACTAACAAAACTATTGATTTGATTCCGAATAATGTCAATTCCGCGCTCATCAGATGCATTTAAATGTATCATAAGTCCGCGGTTTTGCATATTTAGCTTAGACTGATAAGCATTGACGAGATTGATAATTGTTGTAGTTTTACCAGTTCCAGGGGGTCCATAGAACAATAAGTTTGGAAAGTATTTTGTTTTCAGTATATTGGATAAAATCGCACGATTCATTGGGTCAAGAACGATTTCATCAAAACACGATGGTCTGTATTTTTCAACCCAAGGCATAGCCTCATTTTTACAACTTGTTGTATTTATTTCCGCCATATACTACTATGTAAAGTAATAGAATGAAATATATTTATGTCAAAATGAATGAAATGAATGAAATGAATTTCTTACTTCAAAAGAATTGAAAGCGTTTTTTGCGTATATACGAATATAAACTTGTGTCGTAGTATAATAGAACCGCTAATTTGTAAGAATGCACGGTTATCTTGAACTGATTCTTGGTTCTATGTTTTCAGGAAAAACCTCCTACTTATTGGAGGTATACAAGAAATGCGTGTTCTGTAATATTCCAGTGGCAGTCATCAATTATAGCGCAGATAATCGGTATACATCTGAACCGATGCTTTCTACCCATGACAAACAGATGATCCCGTGTATTCTCGCAAATACAATTCACGATGCGATTCAAAATAATTTAGAAACAGTCACGTCTGCAGAAACAATCCTCATCAATGAAGGACAGTTCTTTCCAGATATAGAGGAAGAGGTGAAAAAGCTAGTAGAACATTTCAATAAACGCGTTTATATTTGTGGTTTGGACGGTGATTTCAACAGAAAACCAATCGGGAATTTGCTTCAACTTGTTCCGTTTTGTGATAATATCATCAAACTAAAGTCGCTGTGTAGTTTATGCCGCGACGGAACACCTGGCGTCTTCAGTTTTCGCATAACAAACGAGACGGACCAAGTGATTATCGGTTCAACAAACTATATTCCATTGTGTCGCGAATGTTACCAAAAAGAAATGCGTAAAAAATGCGCAGTAATATAATATCATAATAATCGCTTTAAGTGTAAATAATATCATTTGTCGCTGGCAAAAGGGTATAAACATAATAGTGTAGTATTCATATACGTAATAACGATTCACACGATACACGGTTGAAATGCCAACATTTTCTTTTTCTACGCCAACAGGAACGACGGACGCTTCAATAGATAAACAAACGAAGGAAACCGCTGCGCCTAGTAAAAAAAAAATAAACCGTAAAAAAACGCCCGAACCCACGACGGCACCCGAACCCGACAATCACGAACCCGCTGCGCCTACATTTCCAGATATGGTTATTTTGAAACAAACCGAACACAATTATATTGTGAAGCATAATCATTACCCGATTCTGAATTCTGCGCATAATATTGAACATTCGGATTCAATACAAGACCTTGTCTCTCCAAACCAAATCTATAAAGGCCAAATTAATAAAAAACGAGGCAGAAAACCGAAGGCCGGTTTTATACTGAATTCAAGCTCAAGTATATATGATAGTTCTGAAGTTCCAAATATTATTTTGCATTTGAAATGTCATTTATCCGATCTGAAAACAAATGAATCCATCACCAAATATGGTTATACACCATCCATTGAAGAGGTAGAATCGTATAATATAACGTCAAATTATCTTCAGTCTAGTGACATTTCTCAAACATTAAATAGTAAAGAAAACGATGATAATGACGACAATGAGGTAAATGAATATAATAACATTCACAATGACAATAACAATAACAATGAATATACTACGGATATAAGTTGTCAGGTAGATGACAAGAATGGTCTTTCATCCAACCGAAACACATTACTACCTAACATTGAGAATGTAAAGAATCAAACAACAAATGAACCGTTCTCAAATGGTAATGGTAATGTTAAAAAAATAGAACCAAATTCTTCTGCAATCCAAATCGTGAATCAAAAAAACCATAAAGAAATTATGAAAAAAATACAGCGATTGAAGTATTCATTTCATAATGGAGAGAATATTCCGACAAAAATAAACCACAAATCCGCGTGTTTTTGGGATACGTGTGAATTTGATGGACCAATTTATTATATACCGATTATGGTTGTAAATGGTGTTTTTCAAGTAAATGGTTGTTATTGTTCACCTGAATGCGCTGTTGCAGCTTTATTAAAAGAACCACTTGATACGTCGAGTAAATTTGAACGACTACATTTACTTCATTTATTGTATGGAACACCAGGTGGAAAAGGGTTCAAACCCGCGCCAAACCCGAACTATTTACTTGATAAGTATTATGGTAATTTAACAATTCAAGAATACCGTGCATTATTGAAAGGGTCACAGATGATTCACATCGTGAATAAACCATTGACGCACATTCTACCGGAACTATATGAAGATAACAATGACTTTTTGGTGAATAGTAAAGTAATTCCTACAAATAATAGTATGAAATTGAAAAAAAGATATAAGACGATGGTCATACAGGGCAGTGGAGGAGGATGCGACTAGAACGGGTCCGAGTATTATACATAGACATTTTATATGTATAATATATACTAGAAATGGCGACACAACAAATAAATAATACAAATAATACAAATAATGAAGAAGAACAAAATATTGTAATTTATGTCAAAAAAAACAAAAATGCAAGCTATAACACAAAGTATGGAATACAATTTCAATGTGTTGAATTGATACGCCGTTTTTTTTCTATCCATAAGAGTATCACGTTTCCCGATGTGGTAGACGCAACCGACTTATTCAAACGAATCAACCATTTTACACATATAAAAAACGGTTCATCTGTCAAAGTAGAAACGTATGCGTATCCATATTCGCACCCGGCATTATATTATTTGCGCCCGGGTAGTATATTATTCTGGAAATATAAAAAACCGGACTACAAATATGGACACGTTGCATTCATATGGAAAAATGAACCCGAAACAAATGAGACGTATGTTGTTCAACAAAATTTGAATCCACCTATCAAAATATACAAAACAGATGTATTATTCTCCAAAATGAACTCCCAAAGCAGTAAATTTGCAGGTGTAAAAATACTTCCGAAACAATATTTAACCGGGATTCAGAAGTTGAATTGCATTGTTCATCGGTTATAATTTAGATTCTTCTGCCTGTCTTTTTTTTCTCTCAAGAACATCATTGTATATTCTTTCCATTTCCCTACGCCGATAATATGCTTCTGCAGATTTATCCATAAAATTCCTGATTTCTGAAAACCGAAGCTGATTTGTGGAAATTGCACTACCACCACCACCACCACCGGCCACCGTAGTCGCACTATCATTGCTGCTGGCATTGTCACCGCGCATATATTCGCGAATCACACGTTTCAGGTCATAATTGGTTCGCTCTAATTCAGAAACAACACATTCGTGTGTCATATCAGTTTGAGCCATAATAATCTTAACCATTGTATCTAATACCGCAGGGGCAGGAACGGCAGGAACGGCAGGAACGGCAGATTCGGACATTCTCAATACAGTAATAAAACAATACAACTTTATATACATTTACAAGAATATAATTCCTTTTCGGATATTAGTATTTCAATACAGTGAAATTGAAATAAATACATTAGAATATAAAGAATACAACATTACATCTTATACTCAAAATGTCTGAAACATCATCAAACGCCGCCAACGCGTCATCTTCGTCCAAATTGACGATAGATATTCGCCCGATGATTGAGGATGTATCACAGGTTATGACAAAGCATATTACGAGTATATTGACAGGAGTGATTGGAGAATATAATGTATATAAAGAGACGCATGACACGATTATGGGATTACCGTGTGTTCGCAAACTACACGAGCGAATTACCGAATTAGAAAATGGAATGGCTTATTCTTCTTCTTCTTCTTCTTCTGGAACCGGCGGCAGCACCGCAGTTGCAAATACGCGTGAAGATGAAATATTACAATTACAAAATGCAATTACGGAATTGAATCGTTATATTCACGCCCTGGAATCAAAGGTGGATATGAATGCCGTTTCAAGAAACAATGCAACTGCAACAGCAACAGAAGAGGAAGAATCGGTGAAGCTTGAAATACACGAAGAAAATGTGGATAATGACCAGAATGAACATACGGATGTTGATGCATCATTTGTTTCTTCAAGCCACAAGAATATTATTGTAAACGATACTCTTTCAGTGACGACTTTACCGAAAGCGATTGATGAAGAATCAGTGGAAGCGGAAGAGGAGGAAGCGGACGAGGAGGAAGCCGAGGCTGAGGAAGCGGAAGCGGAAGAGGAGGAAGCCGAGGCTGAGGAAGCGGAGGCGGAAGAGGCGGAGGCGGAAGAGGCGGAAGAGGCGGAAGCGGACGAGGAGGAAGCGGAGGAAGCGGAAGCGGAAGAGGCGGAGGCGGAAGAAGCGGACGAGGAGGAAGCGGAGGAAGCGGAAGAGGCGGAAGAGGCGGAAGCCGAGGAAGATGAAGCGGAAGCGGAAGCGGAAGCGGAAGCGGAAGCGGAAGAGGCGGATGAGGAAGCGGAAGCGACCGAGGAAGATGAAGCGGAAGCGGAAGAGGAGGAGGAAGCTGAAGCCGAAGAAGAGGAAGTGACCGAGGAAGCCGATGCCGAAGCGGAAATTGAAGTGTCAGAAATAAAAATCAAAGGAAAAACTTACTTTACAACCGACCCTGTAAACGGTATCATTTATGCGTGTGTAGATGATGATGTTGGCGACGAAGTCGGTGTATTCAAAAATGGGGTAGCAGTCTTCAACAAGACTAAGAAATAATTACGTTGTAATAAATTCTGGATGTAATATATAATATTTTTTATTACATTATAATGCTTGAAAAAATATGTTCTCCAGCACTTCTTTATTTAGCCTTTTCTATGGTCCAAATCACGATTGATTTATTTCAAGGCGAATATGAAACATCTCTATTAAAATTCATTATTATGTTCATATTCACTGCCATATTGAATGTATTATGTCTTAATGGGTATACAAAAGTAGTTTGGTTTATCGTAATTATTCCTATCATATTACTTACATACATAAGCAGTGTTTTGTTTTATATATTCGGAATCAATCCTGGAAAAAACAATGTCAACATTCAAAAACCGCAGGAGCAACAGCCTCAGCCTCAGCCTCAGCCTCAGCCTCAGCAACAGCAACTACCTCTCTTGAAACTCAACGCGAACCCTCCCCCACCTATTCAACCACGAACATAATAATAATAACATAAAAAGATTTTGATGTATTTATACATAGAGAGAATACATCAAAAAAATGTATACATATGATGAATTTACATCTCCTGCAAATACCTCATATTTGAAATTTGCTTTTGCGCAATTTTCATTCTATGTTCTTTTCCCCTGGTTATATATTATATTTTTTAAAGAAGATATTGACCCCAGTATGACACTTACACTATGGGTTAGAGCCGGTATTTTTGATACATTTACGAAAATCAAAGAATGTTACACAAATATTCTTTATGCGATACTGCGTTTATTCGGACAATATACATTTAGCACATATACAGTTGTCCGAAACGGACGCGAAATTTATACTGCCTCGTCCATGTGTTATTTGCGCCAGAGTGATATTAATTCTGTATACCGGATTGACCGAGCGAAATATAATGTGTGTAAATGGATTGACCAACAATGTAAACAATACCGTTTAGAGAATAATGATGAATCACCCGAATTAACCGAAACACATAATGATATCTATGACTTTATTGTACATAAGGTAGATAATGTTCCTTGTATTCGTATTCATCGTGGTGATTTTACAGGTAAGACACATACATTGTATACGAAACATTATCGTAAATTCATAAAATCATATCAAGTCGCTGATGCTGCAACACTCACGGTATGTCTTCCTGAAGCCTCAGATGTTGATTCACACGACACCCACCAGAGAGAAACAAGTAAATCAGAGACATTTACAATCTATCTGAAATCACCGCACTATTTTTTTATTGAAAAGAACGAGTTGCTTGACAAGAAGTTTCTTCAATGGAAATTATACAATGAATATGGGCGAAAAGATATAGCCGAATATATCGGAAGGCCATTTTCTAATTACAGTCTTGTATTATCGTATAGTGATATTATGAAGGAAGTTTTTAAAAATGACAAAGAACCCAATCCCCCGTTATATATATTAAATGATAGTCATTCTATTATCATCGGAAATCAGCATATAGTAAAGGTTGATTCAGTATTACGATGTCCGGTATTAGATTCAGGTGAACAACAAGTTTATGATATTGATGGTATTCTTTCAAGTTATTATGATTGTTCTGATAGCGAAAGCGAAAGCGAAAAGAAAAAAAGTAGCGACAGCGACAGCGACAGCGACCACGACAGCGACAGCGACAGCGACAGCGACAGCGACAGCGACCACGACAGCGACGCTGAT
>Ga0255217_1000334_pt1 | contig 14712 bp, 10 predicted proteins | sample Miss_Atlam_RepB__FD_183046 | JGI IMG/M metagenome (GOLD analysis project Ga0255217, IMG submission 183046) | Freshwater microbial communities from Mississippi River, Louisiana, United States - Miss_Atlam_RepB_8d | ecosystem: Environmental > Aquatic > Freshwater > River | place: USA: Louisiana...
AGCGGTGCGCACCATGCCCACTACCTCATTGCGCTTGTCCGTACCGGTGGTGCCGAGGCACAAAGACATGGCGGCCTTACACAGTTCATCATTGACACAACACAGCCTGGTATCGACATCCGCCCCATCCATAATCTCTACGGTGGGCATGATTTCAATCAAATTAGTTTTGATGATTGCTGGGTTCCCGATGACATGATGATTGGGCAAGAGGGTAGCGGCTGGGATATGGTGACCGGCGAGCTCGCTTTTGAGCGCTCAGGTCCCGATCGATTTCTGACCAGTTTCCCACTACTGCGCCAAGCACTGAGTGCGCTTACTGAGGGCGGCTCGGGGCAAGCAATTCATGATCAAGCAGAGCGGGCATTTCATGACCAAGAAGCGGCCGTCATTGGCCGCCTGCTTAGCCATGTGATGGCCTTACGAGGGATGTCAACCTCGATTGCCGGGATGCTTGAGCAGGGCGCTCAGCCAGTGGTCGAGGCAGCCTTGGTCAAGGACTTGGGCACGGCATTTGAGCGCGAGGTACCCGAGCGACTTCGCAGTCTATTGCCCATGGAAGCGATGTTGGGTGATGAACACGGTTTGTCGCATCATTGGGGTATGACGATGCTTCAGTCCCCCTCGTTCACGCTCAGAGGCGGTACGCGCGAAATCTTGCGTGGAATGATCGCGCGTGGCCTTGGTCTGAGATAGGTGTAGCGATGACACAGCCGATGTTGGAAGCTCTCGTGGATGCAATCGATAAGGTCGCGCTTGCCCATGGTGATCGTGCAGCACGCGAACTTGCGGAGGCCGGGCAGTGGCCCGCGCAGCTTTGGCGTGACTTGCAAGATCTTGGGCTCGCTCAAGCTTGCCTTGCAGAGGAAGATGGCGGGGTTGAGCTTTCGCTCGCCGATCTCTGGCCCTTGCTTGGGCGGCTAGCTTTTCACGCGCTCCCGGTACCGATTGCCGAGAGCGCGCTTGCCCTTGCGCTTGCCAAGCAGGCCGATTACCTGCCCGATGCTAGGCTGCATGATCAAGCATTGAGTATCGGTGTTGTGGATGCGCATCTGCGGGTTCGCGGGCTGAGCTACGGACCGATTTGCCAGGCCGCCTTGGTTGTGATTGGACAGGGCGATAAAGCTTCGCTAGCCTGGGTTTATCGTCCCAGCGAACAAGAAGGTTTTCGCCCGGCCCGTAATCTTGCGGGAGAGCCTTGCTGTGATTTGCAGTTCACAGCAAAGTCACTGGGTGACTTAAGTCAGATCGCACTTCCCCATGCTGATCGATGGTTGATGCAGGCCGGAGCCCTTCTTCGCAGTGTTCAAATGAGTCATGCAATGAGCAAGGCTTTGCAGCTGTCGCTGCAATTTGCCAATGAACGCGTTCAATTCGGCAAGCCTATTGGCAAGTTTCAGGCAGTGCAGCATATGCTGGCGGTCATGGCAAGCGAGGTCGCAGCCGCGTCGGCTATTGTGGGTTCAGCAAGCGAGGCGTTTGCAGGCGCAAGCTGGCCTGATCCTGTTGATGCGCATCGCTGTGAGTGGTGGGTGGGTGCGGCCAAGGCACGATGCGGCGAGGCTGCAGCCAAGGTCTTTGAAATTGCCCATCAGGTTCACGCTGCCATGGGTTATACGCGCGAACACATGTTGCATGTCACCACCCGCAGGCTTTTGGCATGGCGCGATAGCTTTGGCGCCGAGCACTACTGGCAGAGCCGGCTAGGTCATCAGGCTATCGAGCTTGGGGCGGACAAGCTGTGGGCAAAGCTTGTGCAGGCTTAAGTGTGGGACGTCACTGTCCACGGAGTGCGCGAGCTTTAACCCCATGCTGACTGCGTGCGGCTTGACATTCAGCCGTCTTCACGCAGCCATCGAGCAATGTCGCGAGCAAAATAGGTGAGGATGCCGTCGGCACCTGCACGCCTAAAGGCCATCATCGACTCAAGGGCAACGCTGCGCTCATTAAGCCATCCTTGTTGCGCCGCAGCCTTAAGCATCGCGTATTCGCCGCTGACCTGATAAACGAAGGTCGGCACCCTAAAGGCCTCTTTGACGCGGTGCAAAATATCTAAGTAGGGCATCCCGGGCTTGACCATCACCATATCGGCCCCTTCGGCCAGATCAAGGGCTACTTCGCGGAGTGCCTCGTCTGAATTGCCGGGGTCCATTTGGTAAGTTTTTTTGTTGCTTTTACCCAGGTTTTTCGCCGAACCGACCGCGTCACGAAATGGCCCGTAAAAGCCTGAAGCGTACTTGGCTGAGTAAGCCATGATTTGGGTATGAATGAAGCGCTCCGTCTCGAGCATGCCTCTAAGGGCTCCAACGCGACCATCCATCATGTCTGAGGGCGCAATAATGTCGACCCCAGCCTGAGCTTGTACCCGCGCTTGCGCGACCAGAATGGCTGTTGTCTCATCGTTGAGCACATAACCTTCACTGTCCAAGACCCCGTCCTGACCGTGGCTGGTAAAGGGGTCGAGTGCGACATCCGTGAGCACGCCAAGCGTTGGGAAACGTGCTTTGATCATTCGTACGGTCCTTGGGATCAGGCCTTCCGGGTCGGTTGCAATGATGCCGTCCGGGGTTTTGACTGCGGGATCGATCACCGGGAAAATCGCCATCACGGGGATACCAAGGGCGACGCAGTCTTCGGCTACCGCAAGCAACCGATCCGGGCTGAAGCGACTTACCCCTGGCATCGATGCGACTGCTTCCTCGTAATTATGTTTGTCAATGACAAAAGTTGGATAAATCAAATCGTCAACGCTTAAGCGATGCTCGCGAACCAGGCGCCGAGACCAGTCATCTTTTCTCGTCCTTCGAGCACGATATGCTGGGAAAGAGGCGGTATGCAGGCCGGGATGAGGGTGGTTGGGACTCATAGTTACTAATTCCTTATGGTTTTTACCTGGTTTCGATTTTCTTTTTATGGTTGTACAAGCCTGATCTCGCACTTCTATCGGCTGAATTTGGCCGCACGTCAGCCTGGACAAATCGCCTGCTTGCGGTTTTTTGTCTAGGGTTTATCATGGACAACTAATGCAGCTGACTTCGTGGCACGAGTCTTCGACCTGACTCCAACAGCTCTGATGTTGGTTTGCATTACCCGCTTCTCCTCCCTGAGCGGGAGCCTTCAACTGAAAGGCGTTTGCCCCGGCTTGATGCCGGGGCCTCTTTTTCTCGCCTCGGGTGCTTTTGCGTTGATCTTGAAGCATGGGGTTCATCGACAGGCTATGGGAACATCAAACGTGCATTAAATCCGCTGATGCTGTCAAAAAAATTGGACGTCTTGGGCGTTTTACAGCTGTTTTACAGCTTTTCTGCGGCCAGGACAAGCAACTTTTAGGCATGCTTCAGTAAGGTACGACGCAGTTAGGCATGCCGCAGGAAGGTATGAAGCCTACACGCGCCTTACTTGATTAAGCTGGTTCGGGCTACTGTGCCTCAGCAGAACCAAGCAGCCAAACTTTGATCAATTCGCGGGTTTCATCAAGTCCCATGCGATGGGTCGCTGAAAAGAGAAGACACTGGAGCATCGCTTCCGAACGCACAAGCTCGCCCGTTTTAATTTTTGCCTTCATGGCCTTGATTGCTCGAAGTCGCTCTTGATGCGTGAGCTTATCGGCTTTCGTTAGCAGCATGACGACTGGTATGTGGGGGGCGACCCAGCGCAATAGGTCTCCATCGAGCGTGGTAAGACCACGTCGCACATCACTGATCAAGACAACCGCTCTAAGATTTTTGCGTGCCTGCAAGTATCGGCCAGCCAGGCGGTCCCATTGTGATTTAGTGTGGATCGGCGCTTCTGCATAACCATAGCCGGGTGTATCGACTAAGCGCCCGATCCAAACCGGAGCAAGTTTTCTAGGCGCTACGGTGTCTGCTTTTCTGGGAGCTACGGTGCCTGCCCCATCGTTGTCTTCGCGCGCCGTGTCACTTGCAGGCAATCCCATGGCGCTCGCGGGCAGTCGCAAGTTAAACAAATTCAGCGCCTGTGTGCGTCCTGGGGTCTTGGAGGCGTAGGCAAGTCGTTTGCGCTCGCAAAGTACATTAATAGCCGATGACTTGCCTGCGTTGGAGCGTCCAACAAAGGCAATTTCAGGTAAGTCGTCCTTAGGTAAGTGTTCAAGGCGAACAACGGTATCAAGGAACTGGGCGGTTTGTAGCAGGCTCATAAGATTGATTGCGCTGGCTATTGTAGAATCAAGTGCTTGCGACCATCCACGGCCGCGTTGCTTTGGCCTTTATCTGAGATCGAGTGATGAATTCATTCATGCAAATGCCAGCCTTTCGAAAAGGCTCACACAATCCGCACTGCGCGTTGGGCCCTTTCTCGCTTTGTGTTCCGCTTGTGACAAGGCTGCGAAATGCTGCACTTGTTTTGCGAAACGCGACGATGGTCATTGCCGCTAGCCTTGCTCTGGCTATGGTGCCGAACATCGCTTCGGCCCAGGATAAGGCCGCAGGTAAGCCTGCAAAACCCGATATCGCTGCCGGTCAGCAAATCGCCTCGGGCGTTTGTGCGGGTTGCCATGCAGCAGACGGCAACAGCCCAAGTCCTGCCAACCCAAAGCTTGCAGCACAGCATGCCGCGTATCTTGCCAAGCAGCTACACAACTTTAAGCCGCAGGCTGAAGGTAAACCCCCCGAGCGTAACAACGCGATCATGCAAGGCTTTGCATCAGCACTCAACGATCAGCAAATCAGGGATGTTTCGGCCTATTTCGCTGCCCAAAAGCTCAAGCCAGCTGCAGCAAAGAATAAGGATTTGGTTGAGCTTGGTCAGAAAATTTATCGTGGTGGGATTGCAGAAAAAGGTGTCCCCGCCTGTGCGGGTTGCCACAGCCCCAACGGTGCAGGTATTCCCGATCAATACCCCCGCCTCCAAGGCCAATACGCTGAATACACCGAGTCACAGCTTGTCGCTTTCCGCCAAGGGACACGCGCAAACAGTTCGCAGATGATGACCATAGCGGCTCGGATGTCCGACAAAGAGATGAAGGCGGTGTCCGACTATATCGCTGGCCTGCGATAGTCATGAGCAGCGATCTCCGAGCCTCGCAGCCTAAGACCTCAGAGATCACCGCCAAGCGGGTCTGGCAACAACGTCGGACCATGTTACAGTCGCTATCAGCGACCTTGCTGCGTGGGAGCGTTGGCCTTTCGGGCGTTGCCCTTGGCGGGGCCTCTTTGCTTCATCATGCGCATGCGCAAGCTAGTGTCCTAACACCGCCTAAGCCGACGGGTCTTGAGCCGCTTGCGGCAGCGCCCTCGAGTTTCTCAACGATCGAAAAGCCGACGAGCCATCGTGACGTTGTTAGCTACAACAATTTTTATGAGTTTGGTACCGACAAGGAAGATCCTGCGCTTTTAGCCGGGAGCTTAAAGACCAGGCCTTGGACGATTCGTGTTGAAGGCGACGTTGCCAAGCCACAAACCATCGATATCGAGACGCTCTTAAAGCTCGCACCGATGGAAGAGCGGATCTATCGGATGCGCTGCGTGGAAGGTTGGTCGATGGTGATTCCCTGGCTAGGCTATCCGCTTTCAGCCCTGATCAAGCGGGTTGAACCTACGGGTAATGCAAAGTTTGTGGAGTTTTTAACCTTGGCGGACCGACAGCAAATGCCAGGTCTGCGCTCCTCGGTGCTTCAGTGGCCCTACACCGAGGGTTTGCGCCTTGACGAGGCCATGCACCCACTAAGCCTGCTCAGCTTTGGGCTGTATGGCGAGGTCTTGCCTAAGCAAAACGGCGCTCCAGTTCGTCTGGTTGTACCTTGGAAATATGGATTTAAGAGCGCTAAGTCGATTGTTCGAATCCGCTTTGTTGAGAAACAACCGATCAATAGCTGGATGCAATCGGCGCCACGCGAATATGGTTTTTACTCCAACGTGAATCCTGAGGTTGCCCACCCAAGATGGTCGCAGTCAAGTGAGCGCCGCATTGGTGAGGATGGGCTCTTAAGTCGTAAACGCAAGACCTTGATGTTTAATGGTTATGCCGATCAGGTTGCAGGACTCTACGCCGGGATGGATTTGCGTAAGTTTTTTTAGTGTTGCCAAGCCTGATCTCGCGCTTGGCAAATCCAAGCCAAGCTCTAAAGCGCCTTGTCTGGCTTTTAGCTAGTCTTCCCTTCGTACGGTGGATTTATTTAATCAGCCAGGATGAGCTTGGCGCCAACCCGGTTGAATTTTTGACCCGCTCAAGCGGCACTTGGACCCTGGTCATGCTTGTTGCAACACTAAGCATGACGCCATTGATGCGTTGGACCCGATCCAACCGTTGGATCGCGGCAAGGCAAAGCCTTGGTCTTGCCTGTTTTTTTTACGGCAGCTTGCATGCTTTGTGCTGGGCGTGGTTCGATCAGGGGCTCGATCCTGACTCAATGGCCGAGGATTTAATCACTCGGCCCTTTATCGCCCTTGGCATGGCCGCTTGGTTGATCCTAAGCGTCTTGGCTGCAAGCTCGCCAACATGGGCCAAACGCAAGCTTGGAAGGCGCTGGAAACCTTTACATCGAAGTATTTACGCTTTGGCTATCCTGGTTGTTTTGCATTACCTCTGGCATAAAGCCGGCAAAAACGATTTCTCCGAGGCAGCGCCCTGGTCGGCCTTGCTCATCGGATTGCTCTTCGTCAGACTTCGCTTTGCCAAAGTGAGGCAATGGTTTCACGCTCGCGGATCACACGAAGGTTAGTGCCATCCACCAAGAGTTCAATCGCACGTGGTCTGGCGTTGTAATTTGAACTCATGGCCATGCCATAAGCACCTGCCGAAAGAATGGCCAGTAAATCGTCTTCAACCCCAAGCCTAAGCGAGCGCGCCTTCCCTAACCAGTCGCCCGATTCGCAAACCGGTCCAACGACGTCGTAAAGCTGGGCTTCGACCGATGCTGGATGAACTTCAATAATGGGATGATAGCCCTCATAAAGCGCGGGCCTGATCAAGTCGTTCATTGCAGCATCGACCACCGCGAAAAGCCGATCACCATTTTGTTTGACGTATTCCAGCCTTGTGAGCAACAAGCCGGCATTGCCCACGAGGGCCCGTCCGAATTCGAAAATCAATTCCATTTCTCGGGCCTGGGGATGACGCTCGATCCTATCCACCATACTTTGCATGAAGGCCGCCGGCGAGGGTGGATCTTCGTCGGTGTAGCGAATTCCGAGTCCGCCACCCAAGTCGAGATGCGATAAGGCGATACCCTGGCTGTGAAGTTGCTCGATTAATTCGAGCAACTTCTCGAGCGCAGCCATAAAGGGGGGCATGTCGGTAATTTGCGAGCCAATATGGCAATCAATACCTACGACCTTTAATCCGGGGTGTTGCGCTGCTTCACGGTAAAGCGCAAGTGCTTCTTGGTGGGCAATACCGAACTTGTTTTCCTTGAGCCCGGTTGAAATATAGGGATGGCTTTTGGCGTCAACGTCTGGGTTAACCCGAAGCGAGATCGGCGCGCGAAGGCCTAGATCGACAGCAATCGCCCCGATCCGGCGCAACTCGGCAGCGCTTTCAACGTTAAAACACTTAACCCCTGCCTTGAGTGCATCACGAATTTCGTCGCGGCGCTTACCAACCCCAGAAAACACAATGCGTGAGGCTGATCCACCGGCTTGAAGAACCCGGGCAAGTTCGCCGCCTGAGACGATGTCAAAACCTGCACCCGCCTCGGCGAAAAAGCGAAGGATTGAAAGATTCGGGTTAGCCTTCATCGCATAGCAGATCAAGGCCTTTCGACCGCTTAAGGCATCGGCAAAGGCCTGCCAGTGTTTGCTTAAGGCTTGTTTGGAGTAGACCCAGGCAGGTGTTCCGTGCTGCGCAGCGATATCGGTGAGCGCGATCGATTCAACGTAAAGCCCGCGTTCTGTGCGCGAGAGCCAAGGCAAATGGGAAAAGTCATCTTGCATTATTTCACTTGTCCCTGCGGTGGAAGGCTTAAGGGGCCGCGTTGGCCGCAAGACGTCATGCAAGCACTTAGCATCAGGCTTGCCATCATGAGGGTGAACAATCGGATGAGTCGAGACATAAAGCGGGACATTCAGTGTGGAATCAATCAGAGCATGACAGCGAAAGGGTTGTTTGCCCGCACCCTGCCTACAATCGGCATCTTTAGCTTGGATACGATAACGACGAGGTTAGCATGAGCGACTCAGACTTCGAGCGACAAGGCCTGGCCTTGCTTGCCAAGATCGAGCAACAACTCGAGCATGCTATGGATGGTAGCGGCGCCGATTGGGATAGTGATTTGGAGGGCACGGTACTGCGTTTGACTTTCGATGACGATTCGAAAATGGTCATCAATCTCCAAGCCCCGCTTCGTGAAGTTTGGCTGGCATCACGCCGGGGCGGCTTTCACTTCCGATTCGACCCTCGATATGGGTGGATCGACACCCGCGACGGTGTAGCGCTTAGCCAAAGGCTCGTTGAGGAACTCGGACATCACGCCGGGGTTGAACTCAAGGCTTTGGCACTCTAGTCCTAAAGCCAACGCCCTGCGCTAGGGCTGTACACCGGGTACGGCCGGTGCGTCGGAAAACTGCCAGTCATTGCCGACCAGATTGACGCCTTCAGGCGCCGAGGGCCGGCGTTCGGGCGACCTGCTCAGTGAGCGTTCAACCGCTTGAATCCAGATGGGTAGCGCTAAGCCACCACCCGTTTCGCGCTCTCCAAGCTTGCGTGGTGTGTCGAAACCAACCCAGGCAACTGCCACCACATCGCCGCCATAACCAGCAAACCATGCATCGACCGAATCATTGGTGGTGCCGGTCTTTCCTGCCAGGTCGCTGCGTTTAAGGCTTGCGCTTGCTTTGGCAGCAGTGCCCGACACCGCTACTTCATGCAGCAGCGAATCCATCAAGAAGGCATTACGTGGGCTGATTGCGCGTGCGCTCTCGTTGCCAGCGGTCAAGGGCTTGGCGGCAGCGAGCAGGCGGCCTTCGCGATCAGTGATGGTGCGGATCAAGTAAGGGTCAACCTTATAGCCACCGTTGGAAAACACCGTGTAGCCTGCGAGCAATTGAAGCGGGGTGACGCTGCCTGCTCCTAAGGCCATCGTTAGATAGGGAGGGTGCTTGTCCGCTTCGAAACCAAACCGCTGAATCCACGATTGGGCGTAGCGCGTGCCAATCGACTGCAATAAGCGAATGGAGACCATGTTCTTTGACTTGGCCAGCGCGGTTCGCAACTGCATGGGCCCGTCATATTTACCGTCATAGTTTTTTGGATCCCAGACCTGGCCACCGGTCAGTGCCGGATCAATCGAAATCGGCGCGTCGTTGACCACACTTGCGCCATGAAATCCCTTCTCGAGGGCGGCTGAGTAGATGAATGGCTTAAAGGCCGAGCCAGGTTGACGCTGCGCCTGCGTAACCCGGTTAAATTTATTGCGACCAAAGTCAAATCCACCCACTAGGGCATGGATTGCACCGTCGTCGCGGCTTGCCGATACATAAGCTGCTTGGACATCAGGGAGTTGCACAATCTCCCAGCCACCTTGGGGTAGCGCTGCAATCCGTACCACCGCGCCACGACGGATTCTTCGCGCTGCTGGCGCGCGCTCACCAAGCGAATTGGCAGCAAACTTCAGACCGTCAGGGCCGATGATGATATTGCCCTGTTTGCCGCGACTCACGGTGACCTGCCTGGGGTCTGCCCTCAGTACGACGGCAGCCAGTAAATCATCGACGTCCTCACGGTCATCGAGCGCGTTGTCGACCGCCTCTTCGAGCCCTTCGTCGTTGACCGGTAGTTCAACGTAGCTTTCGGGACCCCGGTAACCGTATTTGCGATCGTAGTCCAAGATGCCCTGCCTGACGGCGAGTTCGGCCGCCTGCTGTTCGGCAGCGTTTATGGTCGTATAAACCTTTAGGCCCAGGGCATAGGTATCGTCACGAAATAAATCAACCGTCATCTTGCGCGCCATCTCTGCCACATAGGGGGCCCTCGAGGGATACTCGGCAGATGCCGGTACGACCTTTATCGGTTCGTTAAGCGCTGCTCGGTACTGTGCTTCAGTGAGAAAACCTTCAGCTCGCATTCTTCCTAGCACATAGTGCGCCCTGGCCGCGGCGCGTTTAGGATTGACCACCGGGTTGAATCGTGAGGGCGCCTTGGGTAAGCCAGCGAGCAGCGCAGCTTCGATAGGACTTAACTGTTGCAGGCTTTTGTTGAAATAAACACGCGCTGCAGAGGCAAAGCCGTACGCGCGTTGACCCAGGTAAATCTGATTCATGTAAAGCTCTAAAATTTGCGTCTTGCTTAGCGTTTCTTCAATGCGCATCGCAAGCAACACCTCATAAATCTTTCGGATATAGCTTTTTTCGGTTGAAAGGAAAAAGTTGCGTGCTAACTGCATGGTGATCGTGCTTGCTCCCTGCTCTTTGCCGCCAGAAATTAGGTTGGCAATCGCAGCACGCACGATGCCGAGCAAATCAACCCCGTGATGTTCAAAAAAACGCGAATCTTCGGCAGCCAAAATCGCATCGCGCATCAGCTTGGGCGTTTCGCTCGCTCTTAAGGGGCTGCGCCGTTCCTCGCCGAATTCGCCGATCAAAACGCCATCGGAGGTGTAAATCCGCAAAGGAATTTTCGGCTTGTAGTCCAGCAGCGCATTCACCGTGGGCAGTCGATCCATTGCCAAGATAAAAGCAAGCGAAAGGCAGGCCGCAAGCGATAAACCAGCGACGCTTGCCACCGCAAATGCCCATGCAAACCAGCGCGACCAAGGCAAACCATCGAGCGCTTGCTGGGGCAGTCGGCTGCGGGGCTTGCCGCCACCACCGCCACCACCGCTGCCACCGCTGCCACCGCTGCCACCGCCTCGCCCAGTACCGCCACCGCCGCCGCTACTTCCTCCGCCACGTCCAGTACCCCCGCCAACGTCGCCGCCGCCACCGCCAACGTCGCCGCTTGTGCCAGCCTCGATATGCCCCGATGCACCGCTTGCGCCGCTGCCCGCTCGTCTGACTGCGCGAGCTTGCTGCGTGGCCTCGCGAAGACTTAAACGCGGCTCGCGGTTTGCGTTCGATGTCGGCCTTGAGCGATCCATTGCGTCGTCGGGTGGGGGAAGTCTTGGATTGGCCATGCTTGCTATGAGTCAGAATGGGGCGATTATGGCCTGTTTTGCCGCTGATGCGCCCCCGATGGGAAGGCGAAAATACGGCATGATCGGTCCCCACCGTTTAAGCTCCATGTTCTTCGCATGACAACTCCTCCCCCCGATCCGAATCGCCAGCCAATCGCTTTGATTGGCATGATGGGCTCTGGCAAGTCGACCGTGGGCAAACGCCTTGCACGGGCGCTAAACCGTCCCTTTTTAGATGCTGACAGTGAATTGGAACGTCGTTGCGGTGTACCGATTCAAACGATTTTTGAGCTCGAGGGCGAAGAAGGATTCCGGCAGCGAGAATCCGAACTCTTGCGTGGCCTCATCGGCTCGCCCGATCTGGTTCTTGCAACCGGCGGTGGAGCGGTGCTCAGACCTGAGAATCAAGCGCATCTTAGGCAGCATTGCTGCGTGATTTATCTTCAGGCTAACCTGCAGGATTTGTGGATGCGCCTTCGCCACGACCGCTCACGGCCGCTGCTCAAGGCTGCTGACCCAAAGGCTCGCATCGCCGAGCTTTTGCGCTTTCGCGAGCCGATTTATCAATCGCTTGCCCATTATGCTGTCCCAACCGGACGGCAGGCGCCTGAAAGGGTGGTTCAAGACATTATGCGTATGCTCGATTTAAGGTGATCCATGACTTCTGATGCCCAACCACATGCCGCAGATCTTCTCGGCCATTCATCCACAACGCTTCGACGTGTTTCGGTCGCACTTGGTGAGCGTAGCTATGAGGTCCTGATCGGTGAGGATCTGATGAAGCAGCATCAGCTATGGGCACCGTTGATCCAGGGTAGACAAGTTGCTCTGGTTACCAACGAAACCATTGCTAAGTTGCACGCAGCAAGCGTGCGCGAGGCGCTTGAGCCCTTTGCAGCTAACTTCATCCAAATCGAATTACCAGACGGTGAGGCCTACAAGGACTGGCAGCATTTGCAGTTGATCTTTGATGCCTTGCTTAGTCATCGCTTTGATCGTCGATGCGTCTTGGTCGCATTCGGCGGCGGTGTGGTGGGTGACATGACAGGTTTTGCGGCCGCGTGTTACCAACGCGGGGTCGATTTCATCCAGATCCCAACCACCTTGCTTGCCCAGGTCGACTCCTCGGTTGGCGGCAAAACCGGCATTAACCACCCCGCAGGCAAAAACATGATTGGCGCCTTTCATCAACCCAAGTTGGTGCTGGCTGACGCCAGATGGCTACATAGCCTTCCTGAGCGCGAGTTAAGTGCGGGACTCGCTGAGGTTATCAAGCACGGCGCCATTGCTGACCGCGATTATCTTGAGGAAGTTCTTGCCAATATGCCGGCCTTGCTCAAAGCAGAGCCTGCCGCCTTGATCGCCGCGGTGGCGCGATCCTGCGAAATCAAAGCAGCAGTGGTCGGTGAGGACGAACGCGAGGATGACAGACGCGCGGTGTTGAATTTCGGCCACACTTTTGGCCATGCGATTGAGGCCGGTTTGGGCTATGGTGTGTTGCTGCATGGCGAGGCGGTTGGTACTGGCATGGTGATGGCTTCTGAACTCTCGCAACGCTTAGGTTTGTTAGCGCCAAGCGATCGTGAACGGCTTCTTGCAGCGATTAAAGCGGCGAGACTCCCCATGCAGGCGCCGGCTTGGTCAACCGCCGAGTATGTCAAGTGGATGTCTGTGGATAAGAAGGCGCGAGCAGGACGTCCACGCTTTGTACTTTTAAAGGGCTTGGGGCAGGCCTTCATGCGCGAAGTGGATGAGGCCATCGTCGATCAAAGCATCAAGGCTTGTCTTGAACAGCCTGCTAGGAATTGATGACGGATCGATGTCTGTCTCGATATACTGCAAGGTTCGATTGTTAACACTTGCTGCACCGCCACAATTTCAGGACCTCTTCTGTCATGCAAGATCACATGCCAAGTGAGCGCTCGTCGATGAGCGAAGCACCCCAAGCACAAGGCCTTTATGACCCCAGTCGCGAGCATGATGCCTGCGGCGTCGGTTTCGTTGCCCACATCAAGGGTCAAAAGAGCCACCGGATCGTTGAACAAGGCCTGCAAATTCTGGGCAATCTCGATCATCGTGGTGCTGTCGGTGCAGATCCCTTAATGGGCGATGGTGCCGGGATTTTGATCCAAATGCCCGATCAATTTTTCCGCGAGGAAATGGCCAAGCAATCGGTGATGCTTCCGCCTGCAGGCGAGTATGGTGTCGGCATGATTTTCTTGCCCAAAGAGCCAGCGTCAAGGCTTGCATGCGAGCAAGAATTAGAACGTGCAATTCGTGCTGAAGGCCAGTTGCTGCTGGGGTGGCGCGATGTGCCAGTTGATCACGATATGCCGATGTCGCCAACGGTTCGCGCAAAAGAACCGCTCATTCGGCAGGTCTTTATTGGGCGTGGACCCGATGTGCGCGTGGTCGATGCTTTCGAGCGCAAACTTTACGTCATCCGCAAAATGGCAAGTCATGCGATCCAGGCCTTGGCCTTAAGTCATGGGCGCGAATACTTTGTGCCTTCGATGTCGGCTCGGACCATTGTTTACAAGGGATTGTTGTTATGCCATCAAGTGGGCCAGTACTACCGCGATCTTGCTGACCCTCGGGTGGTGTCTGCGCTTGCCTTGGTTCATCAGCGCTTTTCAACCAATACCTTTCCAGAGTGGCCGCTTGCGCACCCTTATCGTTTAATTGCCCATAACGGTGAAATTAATACCGTGAAAGGCAACTACAACTGGTTGCGAGCACGCGAAGGCGTGATGCGCTCTCCGGTGCTCGAACAAGATCTCGCCAAACTTTACCCTATCGTCTACCCAGGACAATCCGACACGGCGACCTTTGACAATTGCCTTGAGCTGCTGGTCATGGCCGGTTATCCGATTGCCCAAGCCGTCATGATGATGATCCCCGAGGCCTGGGAACAGCACACCTTGATGGATCCAAAGCGTAGAGCGTTCTACGAATACCACGCAGCGATGATGGAGCCTTGGGATGGTCCGGCTGCGATAGCCTTTACCGATGGCCGTCAGATTGGTGCCACGCTTGATCGAAACGGTTTGCGTCCTGCGCGCTATTGCATCACCGACGACGATTTGGTGGTCATGGCCTCAGAGGCTGGTGTGCTTCCAATCCCCGAGAGCCGGATCGTAAAGAAGTGGCGGCTTCAGCCTGGCAAAATGTTTTTAATCGATCTAGAACAAGGTCGGATCATCGATGATCAGGCCTTAAAAGACCAGTTGGCGAATGCGCGTCCCTGGCGTGAATGGATTGAAGCTGTTAGGGTAAAACTCGACGATGTGCAACTGAGCCAGACTTTAGAAGATATCGAAAGCCCAAGCGCGGCAAGCCTCTTAGATCGCCAACAAGCCTTTGGCTACACCCAGGAAGATTTGAAGTTTTTGATGTCGCCCATGGCGGTCTCTGGTGAAGAGGCGGTAGGCTCCATGGGTAATGACTCGCCGCTTGCGGTACTTTCTTCCAAAAATAAGCCGCTTTATAACTACTTCAAACAGCTGTTTGCGCAGGTGACCAATCCGCCGATCGATCCGATTCGTGAACAATTGGTGATGTCCCTGGTGTCGTTTATTGGCCCCAAACCGAACCTGCTCGATTTAAATGCGGTGAATCCTCCCTTGCGTCTTGAGGTCAGTCAA
>Ga0255217_1000337_pt1 | contig 14635 bp, 9 predicted proteins | sample Miss_Atlam_RepB__FD_183046 | JGI IMG/M metagenome (GOLD analysis project Ga0255217, IMG submission 183046) | Freshwater microbial communities from Mississippi River, Louisiana, United States - Miss_Atlam_RepB_8d | ecosystem: Environmental > Aquatic > Freshwater > River | place: USA: Louisiana...
CGCCCTGCTGGCGGCAGCCAAGGAGTGAGTACATGAGCACACGACGCGTAGAAGAACTGCTGGTGGCACGCCCCACGTCCGATGGTGACGGCGTGCGCCTGATGCGGGTGTTCGGCGGGCAGGACCTGTCGCGCTTCGACCCCTTCCTGATGCTGGACGAGTTCGGCAGCCAGTCGGCCAGTGACTACATCGGCGGCTTTCCCTCGCACCCGCATCGCGGTTTCGAGACCGTGACCTACATGCTCGACGGGCACATGCAGCACCGCGATCACATGGGCAATGTGGGCGAGCTGCGCAATGGCGACGTGCAGTGGATGACGGCCGGCTCCGGCGTGATTCACTCGGAGATGCCGCAGCAGAAGGAGGGCCGCATGCGCGGTTTCCAGCTGTGGCTGAACCTGGCGGCGAAGGACAAGATGCAGCCGGCGTCCTACCGCGATGTGCCGGCAGCGGACATCCCCGTGCTGCCTCGGCCGAGCGGGCACATCAAGGCCATCGCGGGCGAGGTGCAGGGCTCACTCGGCCCCGTACGCGGACACATCACGCGCCCGATGACGCAGCCGTTGTATCTGGACATCGTGGTGGATGAGGGGTCGTACTCGGAGAGCTTCGCCGTGCCCGAGGGCGACACGGTGCTGGTGTATGTCTACGAGGGCAGCGCCCGGGTGGGCGGCACTCCGGTGGAGAAGTCACGCATGGTGCGGCTGTCCCGGCAGGGCGCCGTGCAGATCGAGGTCGGCGGCCCGGCAAAGCTGCTGCTGATTGCCGGGCGGCCGTTGCGCGAGCCCATCGTGCACTATGGGCCCTTCGTGATGAACACCCGCGAAGAGATCGAACAGGCGCTGACGGACTATCGCAACGGCACGCTCACCAGGCGCCAGGCTTACTGACCGCCCAGCTCCGAGTACACGGCGCGCAGGAAGCGCTCCGGGTTGCCATGCACGGCATCATAGGCGGCGGTCGGATTTGTCGCGGCAATCTGCTCGTAAGTCATGCCGCTCGCTACCTGAGGCCGCACCTTGTTGACGATCTCTTCCACCATGTCGCGGAAAGCGATGACGTCGGCGCGATCAGACAATTCGCCATGCCCCGGCACGATGATCGTGTCCGGGCCGGCTGCGGCAATGATCATGCCCAGCGCGCCGAAGGTGCCTTCCAGCGTTCCGCCATTGTTCTGGTCGATGATGGGATAGGCCCCGGTGCGGAACACATCGCCCGTGTGAATCACGTTGGAGCCGCGGAACACGATCATGCTGTCGCCGTCGGTATGGGCAGGCGGCAGGGGCACCGCGCTGATCTCTTCGCCATTGAGGTACACCGAAATCTCGTCATTGAAGGTCAGCACCGGCAGCGCCACGCCAGGGTACTGAGCCTGCATGCGCACCCGCACTTCGTCCCGCGCCACGATGGGGATGCCCAGGCGGCCGATGTTCTCGTTGCCGCCGACATGGTCGCCGTGCACATGGGTGTTGATCAGGAAGCGGATGGGGCCGTCGCTCAGGGTGCGGATCGCCGCCATGATCTTCTCGGTGAGCGGGGCGAACTGATCGTCGATCATCACCACGCCGTCTTCCCCGATCGAAAGACCCACATGGCCGCCGGCACCCTGCAGGTAGTAGATGCCATCGCGCACCTGATGGGGAATCACTTCCACGGTGCTGTAGTCGGTCTGGGCCTCGGCGCTGCTCAGCACGGCGGTGGCTGCGAGCAGGGAGAAGGCGAGAAGGGTCGTGCGGCCAGAATGAGGGGTATGCATGGAAAGCTCCTTGTTCTTGTCGATGTCAGGGTTGCCTAGGGAGGCAGCGAACGGCCAGCGCTGCGGTATCGCGGTGGAGTATAAGCCAGAGGCTGGCCAGGACGTCACCCCCGTGCGCAGCCTGTAAAAGGAATAAGCATATCTCTATATATTCTTTTTTAGAATAAAAAAGCCTCCCTATACTGCGCCGCACGTTGAATTGGCGCCGGGGGCGAGTGATGGATTGGCAGGGGTGGTTGTCTTTGGCGCTCACGGCAGGAGCCGTGCTGCTGTTGGTGTTCACGCGCTTGAGCCCGCATGTCGTGCTGATGGCGGCACTGACGATTCTCAGTGCCACGGGGGTATTGACGGCGGCGGAGGCGCTGGGCGGCTTCGCCAACGCCGGTCTCATCACCGTGGCGGCGATGTTTGTCGTGGCGTCAGGCCTGCATGCCTCGGGCGGCATCGATCTGCTGGTCAACAAGCTGCTGGGGCGTCCGCGCCATGCCAGAGCTGCCATGCTGCGCCTGTTCCTGCCCGTGCTGCCGCTGAGTGCCTTCCTCAACAACACCCCCGTCGTCGCGACCATGATCCCCGCCATCAACGCCTGGTCCCGGCGCATCAATGTTGCGCCGTCCAAGCTCATGATTCCCCTGAGCTATGGCGCCATTCTGGGGGGAACCGTGACACTGATAGGCACCAGCACCAACCTGGTGGTGAACGGTCAGTATCAGGCGCTGACCGGGGAGCCGGGCTTCTCGCTCTTCGCCATCACGCCGGTAGGCTTGCCCGTGGCGATCATCGGCGTGCTCTTCATGCTGCTGGCCGTGCCGAAGCTGTTGCCGGACCGGCGCGAGAGCAAGCCTTTCGACAATATGCGCGAATTCACCCTGGAGGTCGCCATCGACCCGAACGGTCCGCTGGTGGGGCTTACGGTGGAGCAGGCAGGCCTGCGCCACCTGGAGCGCGTCTACCTGGTGGAGATCGACCGTCGTGACAGCATCGTGACGGCCGTGCCCTCGGAAGAGATCCTGCGCGGTGGGGATCGTCTGGTGTTCGCCGGCGAGACCGAGGCGATCTCGGACCTGCTGCGCATTTACGGCATCGTGGCCTCCATCAATCCGGCCAAGGCCGCGCTGTCGGAAGACCGGGCCGAGCGCCGTCTGGTGGAGGTGGTGGTGTCCCAGTCCTGCTCGTCCATCGGCGAGACCATCCGCAGTTCACGCTTTCATGACCGCTACGGCGCCATCGTGCTGGCCGTGGCCCGCAATGGCGAGCGGGTGGCAGGCAATCTGGGCAACATCATCATCATGCCGGGTGACACCCTGCTGCTGGAGGCGCGCCCGGTGTTCGTCAGCCGCCAGAAGTACAACAAGGATTTCCTGGTGATCAATGACCTGGACACGGTACAGCCGCGGCACAGCAAGGCGCTGCTGTCCTGGGGCATTCTGCTGACGCTGGTGCTGGCCGCCGGACTGGACATGGTAAGCATGCTCAACGCCTCGCTGCTGGGGGCCGGCGCGATGCTGGTGACGGGCTGTCTGTCAGTGAGTCAGGCGGAAAAGAGTCTGGATCTGACCGTGCTGATCACCATTGCCGCCTCCTTTGCCCTCGGGGCAGCGCTGGAGAAGACGGGCGTGGCGGCATTTCTGGCGCAGAACCTTGTGGGGCTGAGTGGCGGCAGACCATGGTTGCTGTTGCTGCTGAGCTATGCCGCCGTGTCGATGATGACCGAAACCATCACCAACAACGCCGCCGCCGTGATCATGGTGCCCATCGTGCTGGCCATGACCGGCCAGGCGGGGCTGGACCCGGAGCCCTTCATGCTGGCGGTGATGATGGCCGCGTCGGCCAGTTTCGCGACGCCGCTGGGCTATCAGACCAATCTGATGGTCTATGGCCCCGGCGGCTACCGCTTCAGTGACTTCGTGCGCATCGGCGTGCCCATGAACCTGGTGGTCGGCGCCGCGACCGTGGGCACGCTGCTGCTGCTCTACCCGCTCAGTTCAGGCTGAACACATACACCGCGTTGCCGGTGGACGGGTAGGTGATCTCCGGCGTGACCACCGAGGGCACCATGCGCGGGCTGGTGCCGCCGTTGGCGGTGGTGACGGCGATGTACTGCTTGCCGTCCACGCTGAAGGTCAGCGGATGACCCTGCACGGCCGTGCCCAGACGCGTTTCCCAGAGGATCTCGCCCGTGCGCACATCGAAGGCGCGGAAGCGACGGTCCAGATCCCCCACGAAGGCCAGATCGCCCGCCGTGGTCAGCACGCCGGTCAGGAAGGTCGCGCGCTGCTCGTAGCTCCACACTTCCTGCATGGTGCGCACGTCGTAGGCGCCCAGCTTGCCGATGTTGCCGTCGGAACCCGGCATCTCGAAGAAGCGACGACTGGCGCCCACGCCCCCGGAGCCCGGTGCCAGCTCGATGGCGCGCGCGGCATTCTCCAGGCAGGTCTGGCTCAGGGGTGCCACCATCAGGCCACTCGGCGCGTGATAGCTCATGGAATGCCAGTCCTTGCCGCCGGCACTGCTCGGGCAGGCGGATGTCCACTCGTCGATCTGGGCGTTCTTGATGTCATCGCGGTAGGTGACGGCGCCGGTGACCGGGTCGATATGCGTGAAGGTGTTCTGGAACACGGTCTCGACATAGCCCAGGAACTCGCCCGTCACGCGGTCGTTCTTCCACAGGATGCCGTGCTTGCCCAGGGACAGCACCGTCTTGCGGCCGTCGATGTCCACCAGCACGCGTTCGAACACTTCGTCCAGGTCCAGGGCTTCGGCGGGCACGTGCTGGAAATGCCATTCCAGCAGGCCTGTGTCGATGTTCAGGGCGATGGTGGCATTGGTGTACAGACCGGCGTCCTCGATGCTCATGTGGCGGCTGACCGGCACCCAGGGCTTGGCCTGGGCCGTGCCCCAGTAGGTCAGGCGCAGGTCCGGGTCGTAGCTGCCGGCGATCCAGGTCTCGCCGCCCTTGCGGTAGATGCCGTCCAGTCCGCCCCAGGTGTCGCCGCCGGGCTCGTCGGCGTCGGCGATGGTGTCGAACTCCCACAGCCGCTCGCCGGTGTCGGCATCATGCGCGGTCATGTAGCAGTTCTCTTCGATATAGCGCGCACAGCCGGCCATGCCCAGAATCACCTTGCCGTCGGCCACGATGGGGCCGGAGGAGTTCTCGAAGCCCTTGCTGCGGTCGGCCACCACCACTTCCCAGACTTTCTGCCCGGTGCGGGCGTCCAGAGCCAGCAGACGGGCGTCCGTGGTGGCCTGGATGATCTTGTCGTTGTAGATGGCGATGTTGCGCATGTCCTCGCGGGTGGCGGAGCCGCCGTGGTGCTCCCAGATCAGCTCGCCGGTGGCGGCGTCCAGGGCCTGCAGGATATTGCTGGTATTGATCAGGTACATGATGCCGCCGTAGACCAGCGGTGCGGGCTCGGAGGCGCCTTCGTGCATGTTCCACACCCAGGCCAGCTGCAGCTCGCCGACATTGTCGCGATTCACCTGATCCAGGGCGCTGTAGCTCCAGGCCTGGTAGTTGCCGCGGAACATGGGCCAGTCGGCCGGGTCGGGGTTGCGCATCCGCTCGGCGGTGAGAGGGGCAAAGTCTTCCACCGTGCCCGAGACCACCAGTCCAACCGGAGCCTGCGGCTGGGCCGGGGTCTGCGCGGGGGCCGGCGCTGCGGCGGCAGCCGTGGCGCCTGCCGGCAGCTGGGCGGCCGACATGCCGACGGCAGCAGCGATGGTGGCGGCGGTGTCCACGTTCAGCGGTTGGGCGCCTGCCTGGGCGCCGTTGGTCTGCAGGATGTGCGCCACGATATTGCCCACCGTGGCGTCAGGCAGCGGCGTGGCGGCGCCCGGCGGCATGGAGGACTTGATGGTGCGGAACAGTTCGCCCGCACTGCGCCCGCCCCAGCTGGTCAGGAAGCCTTCGCCTGCCAGCATCGGGGCTGCTGGAGTGCCGCGCAGATCGGCTCCATGGCAGGCAGCGCAGGTGCTCTGGTAGAGCCCGGCGCCTGCCGTGGCCTGAGCGGCCGTGAATACGCCCTGGTTCTGGGCGCTTGCCGGGGCCGCGCAAGCGGCAATCATGGCGCCGAGCAGGGCGGAGCCGGTGAGAATCTGCTTCTGAGTCAGTCTGTTGCTGTTCATGGACGCACCTGTTGAATTCGCAGTCATGGATCGGAATCGGAACGCAGCCTGTCGCACGATCAGTGCATCAGCCAGCCGCGCAGTTCGCCTTCGGGGTTGGTCTCGCTGTGGATCTGCACATACAGGGCCTCGGCATGCAGCGCTTCGATCAGCTCGGGGGTGAGCGTCAGCGTGCCGCTGATGGTGCCGGCGCTGCCGCCGGAGACATCCAGGCGCAGCACCACCGGGCCCGGAATGGCCTTGGGTCCCTGATGGATATGCGCCATGGTCGCGGCAGAGCTCATGCCGGTGTAGTTGCCGCTCACCGTCAGCGTGGTGCCGTTGAGGACGGCCCTTGCTTCGCCCTCGCCCGTGATGGTGCGCACGGTCTGCGGCGTCACCGGCATGGGCGAGAGACGGCCGCGCAGGGAATTGCCCATCTCGGCGGCCTGCAGAATGCTGGCGCCGACCAACAGGGACAGCAGTCCCAGCAGCGGGGGAATGGCACACAGACGCTTCAGGAACGTGGCGTGCAGCAGACGGTCAATCATGATGATCCTCACAGGTTGTTGTCATTGGGAAAACGGGTGTTCGGCAAGGCGCGGGCGACGGTCGGGCCCGATTATACCCACGGCTTTCAACGTGGGTCGATCAACTCGCGCGGTGCCTGATCGACAGCCTTCACAAAGAAGGCCAGGAAGCGCGCCATGCGCTCCAGACCGGGCTCGGAAATGGCGTCGATGTCCTCGCCGCTGGTGTGATACAGCGGCGGTGCCTGCATGAAGGTCACGATCGGCGCGTCGATCCCGCGGTAGCCTCCGCCTTCGCCGCTGGCCATGGTGGAATTGCCCGACATGACATTGATGCCGTAAAGGGCCACGCCCTGGCTCACCAGGTCCTGCAGAAAGGGGGCGCTGTCAGTGAAGCCTGCCACGATGGGTGCCTCGACCGAGTCGGCACTGAATTCGCGATAGCCGTCCTCGAACAGGCTGCGCGCTGGCGAGAAATTGCGCTGGGCCACATGCTCGATGTTCACCGTCAGCACGGTGTTGGTAGCCAGACCGGGATTCATGCGCACGAAGTTGGCCGGGCCGTTGAGCCCGCTGGTGTGATGCCCCGCGCTGGCGACGAACACCAGGGTGCGCGAGGGGCGGTGCTGCGCCTGGGCGAAGTGACGCGCCAGTGCCAGTTGCACGGCCATGCCGTCACCGTTGTCGCCGGCGCCGTCGAACCAGGCGTCGACATGGGCATTGAGCAGGATGATCTCGTCACTGTCGCGGCCGGGCAGCACCGCCACGCCGTTCTGCGCGATGAGGTTGGAATAGAAGGCGGCTTCCAGCAGCACCTCGGCGCGCACGTCGTCGATCAGGCCGGCCTCGGCCGCCTTGCTCAGCACACTCTCCAGAAACAGGCCGTCCCGGCCCCCCACATTGAAGCAGGGGCCGCCGCAGTCGCTGAAGTCCATGGCGCGTTCGTTGCCGGGCTGGTCGACGATGTTGATGACCGCGATGGCGCCGCGTTCGAACAGATTGCGGGCGCGCGACACCGTGGGTTCGCGCTCGAACACCATGTGGGCCTGCGGCGTGACCTGCTGCACGGCGATCCGGCCGCGCACGTCGATGTGGGCCAGTTCCGCCGGGCTGGCGGTGCCGACATAGACCAGCGCGCCCTGCAGTTCCCCGGTCTCCAGGGCGGAGGGCGCCAGCGGCATGGCTGTCTGCAGCACGATGTCCTCGCTGCCCGCGCCGAAGGCCGGGTCGGCCTTCAGCCGCAGTTCCCAGGCCAGGGGCAGCCAGAAGGTGTCGCCTTCATCCATCTGGAATTCCTGCAGCTCCGTGCCCGTGATGCCTGCGGCTCGATACTGCTCGAGCATCCACTGAACGGTGGCGCGCGCCGAGTCGAAGCCGGCGATGCGCCCCCACAGCTGGCCGCTGCCGATCTCGCGCTGGTCTCGACTGGCGTGGGAGAACGCGACGATCTGTTCCAGGTCCTGCCACAGGCGCGCACCCTCGAATTCCGCCCACGCCTCTTCGCCTTGCGGCACCCGTGCGGGCACCGGACCGCGCTCTCCTACGATGGCGGGAACGCCGTCGCTGGTGAACGGAGGTGGGAGTGGCAGGCCGAACCAGGGAGTCCCGGTCAGTGGTTGAGCTTGGAGCAGGGGAACAAAGAGGGCAACGATGGGGAAGACGCCAGCCTTGCGCATGCAGTCAGAAAGCGAGCGGTGGAACATGGATGACCTCTGCAAGCGTTTGATTATTAATAATTTTTGTTGAGATGCGCAGGATTCTCGGCGCGCGCTGGAGGCAGTTTAGGGGCGATTATGTCCGGATTGCTGGTGCAATTCAAAGCCGATATGATCCGGCCACACTCCTAGTCGGAAGCGCTGCACGAGGCCGTGCATGTGGCCCGCCAAGCAATGAGAAATGTTGCAAAAACTTCGATGCATGTGGCTGTCGCTCTGCGTTCTGCTTGCGGGGCTGTGTTCAGGGACGGCCTTCGCGGCACTGCCGCTGGAAGCCGGCCATGGGGAACTGGAACCGGGCGCTAACCTGCGTCTGCTTGAAGACCCGCGCGCCTCGCTCAACCTTCAGGACGCCATGGCCGCTCTTGCAACCGACGGGCAGGTCTGGGAGCAGCCGGGCGTTCCTGTGCTGGGCTATACCGACTCGGCCTGGTGGGCAGCCATTGAGGTCAGCAACCGCTTCACGCAGCCGCAGACCTGGCTCCTGAAGATGAAGTTTGCCAGTCTGGACCGGCTGGATTTCTGGTATCGCGATGCCAGCGGTCAATGGGTGCAGAAGAGTGCCGGCGACACCCTGCCTTTCGACGGTCGTGACATCGACCATCACGCCATCCTCTTCAGCTTCGACGCTCTGCCCGGCCAGACCCAGACGCTCTATGTGCGCGCACAGTCCCGGGGCTCGGTGCAGTTTCCCCTCACCCTCACCAGCCTGCAGGATTTCCAGGAGTCCTCCAAGGCCGAGTACTTCTGGATCGGTCTCTACTACGGCATCCTCGCCGTGGTGGCTCTGCACAGCCTGTTCATGTGGATCTACGCGCGCGAACCTGTCTATCTGAACTACATGTTCTTCCTGGTGGCCGGCGGCCTGTTCTCGTTCTCCTTCCAGGGCTTCGCCTTCCAGTATCTGTGGCCGGACAATCCCTACTGGGCCAACCGCAGCATCATGACCTTCATAGCGCTGACCTGCGCTGCGGGGCTGCAGTTCGTCCGCAGCTTCATCACGCTCGAGCGTCACGATGCGCGCCTCGACAAGGCTTTCCGAGGCGTGAGTCTGGCCGCCCTGGGCTACGCCCTCGTTGCCATCGTGGCGCCCTATGGATTCCTGGTGCTGCTGATGAACCTGTTCGTGCTGGCCATCGTGGTGCTGGTCAGCCTTGCCGCCGTGCAGACTGCTCGCAAGGCTTACCGGCCCGCGCAGTTCCTGCTGGGGGCCTGGTCGGTGCTGATCATCGGCATTCTCATCGAAATGGTGCAGCGCATGGGGGTGAGTCTGCCGCCGGTGCTCAGCTATCACAGCTTCCAGTTCGGCACCGCGCTGGCGCTGGTCGTGCTCTTCTTCGGTCTGGGCGATCGCATCAACTCGCTGCTCAAGGAATACAGCCTGGTGCAGGAAGACATGCTCAAGGCCACTCAGCTCAAGATCGAGGCGCTGCAGAAGGCAGACGACGTCAAGGAAGAGTTCATCGCCAATGTCTCCCACGAGCTGCGCACGCCGCTGACCGGCATCATCGGCCTGTCGGAAATCATTCTGGAGAAGAGTGCTGCCTCGCTGGACGACAGTGCGCGCGAGAATCTCAACATGATCCGCATCAGCGGCCAGCGGCTGGCGAACCTCGTCAACGATGTCATCGACTTTTCCGCCATCAGGAACGGCCACCTGGAGCTGCACAAGAAACCAGTGGATCTGAAGAACATCTGCATCCTCGTCAACAAGATGTGCCGTCCGCTGATCGGCAACAAGCCGATACAGCTGGCCGAAAGCTTCCCGGCCGAGCCGGTGCTGGTGCTGGGAGACGAGGACCGCCTGCAGCAGATCCTCTTCAATCTGGTGTCCAATGCCATCAAGTTCACGCAGCGCGGCTGGGTGGTGGTGTCCATCGAGGTCATCGACATCGCCGCGCGGGTCATGGTACGCGACACCGGTATCGGTATCTCCAGGGATCAACAGGCCCGCATCTTCAACCGCTTCTACCAGGTGGATGCCGCCGCCAGCCGCGAGGAAGGCGGCACGGGGCTGGGCCTGTCCATCTCGCAAAAGCTGGTGGAATTGCACGGCACCGAGATTGTCCTGCGCAGCTCTCTCGGCGAGGGCTCGACCTTTTTCTTCGACCTGCCCCTGCTGACCGAGAAGGACCGCCTGGCGGCCAGCAACAGCAAGGTGCAGAAGAAGCTCGAGAAGGACTCGGGCGATACTCTCAACGCCATCCTGGAAAGCACCCCGCCGATCGTCGAGCGACGCAGCCGTCGCGAGAGTGGCGAGGCAGTGATTGGTCAGGCGCCACTGCTGTCGGGGCGGCGCCGCAAGATCCTGGTGGTGGACGACGAGTTCCTGAATGTGCGTATCGTCAAGGAGCATCTGTCAGGCCCCTACGAGATCGACAGTGCCCTGAGTGGCCACGATGCGCTGATGATGCTGCAGCATGACAAGCCCGATCTGGTGATACTCGATCTGATGATGCCCATCATGACCGGCTTCGAGCTGTGCCAGCGCATCCGCGAGAAATACAGCATGGATGAGCTGCCCATCGTCATTCTGACCGCGAAGAACCGGGTGGAGGATCTGGTCAAGGGCCTCAGCCTGGGCGCCAACGACTACATCAGCAAGCCTTTCAGCAAGGAGGAGCTGAAGGTGCGTGTGGGCAAGCAGTTCGAGATGCTGCACCTGCTGGACATCCGCCAGGAAAATCAGCGTCTGGCGTGGCAGCTCGACAAGTATCAGCAAACCGAAAGGAAGCTGCGCGAGCGCGAGACGCGGCTGGCGAAGATGCTGGACGTGACGGGCGATGCCCTGATCTGCATCGACGAGAGCGGTCAGATCGCTTCCATCAACAAGGCCGCCGAAACGCTGCTGAAATTGCCAGCCGTGGATTTCCAGGACGGCCCGGTGAGCGTGCTGTCCGAGCGGCTGGAAACGATCTGCCAGGGTATATCCGAGGTAATCGGCTTTCCCCTTGCGGAAGCGGTGATTTCCTCGCCTGACAAGCCCACCTATTTCACCTTTTCTATCCGCCAGCCAGACGATGACGAGGACGCCACCGTCCCCGTGCGGCTGTGCGTGTTGCCGCTGAGTCTGGACCAGGCGTTCTATTTGCTGATGTTCCAGCGCGTGCTCCCGGCCGGTCTGGCTGAAGACGAGAGTCTGGTTGAAGCCTCACTGCCTCATCTGATCGATCAGATCAACCGCAACGTCGAACGCACCCAGGTGCTGAGCGAATATCTCGCGCGCATTACGCCCGAGGACCTGCAGAAACACCGCCACCTGTTCGCCGATCTGGAGAACGTCGACAGGATCATCCAGAGTCTCTCGGGCGCGCTGCCCTCGGATGCCGACGACGAACAGCAGTACCGCGAGGCGCTGGTGAAGCTGATGCAGGACTGCCACTACTACTGGCAGAAGGTCACCGGCCAATCCATCATCGATCTGGCCGAGAAGAGCCGCATCTGGAGTGTCAGCATCGACAACGGGCGCCTGCGCACACGCTCCATGAATCGCTATCTCTCCATCGACAAGCTGCCCAGCAACCCACGCTGGCGCCAGGTGGCACGCACGGCGTATTTCGTGCTGTCCAAGGTGTCCCACGATGCCGAAGCCAAGAGTGCGCTGGAGAAATCCGTCGCCCGACTGCAGGACATCGTCGAAGCCAGGGCTTTGACCTGACGGCCCGTGCCCAGCGCATCATCACTGAACTGGGCCCTTCCGTGGTGGCGCTCACCATGGTGAGCGCTAGAGCAGTGCGCGCCAGTCCAGGATCGCCAGCCACAGCAACATCGCCCCCACCAGCATCAGCGCCTGACTGGTGCGATCCCGGATGGCGTAGACGATCGGGTCCTCCGCCACCTGCCCGCGTGCCGCAAGCAGCCAGATGCGCGTGATCAGGTAAAGCAGCAGCGGACACAGCAGCCACAGCAGCTCCGGCGTGGCGTACTGATCGCGCGTGTCTTCGTTGTTGATGTACAGCGCAAACACCATCACCGACATCAACGCGCTGGCACTCCCGAACAGGGCCATCATCGGCAGGTCCTGCGCCAGATAGCCCCGCCCGTGCGATTGGGCAACGCCTGCCTTCTGCAGATGGTCCAGCTCGGTATAACGCTTGACCACCGCCAGGCTGAAGAACAGGAACATCGAGAAAGCCAGCAGCCAGAACGACAAGGCCACCCCGACCGCCGCCGCGCCGGCGATGATGCGCAGCGTGTAGAGCCCCGCCAGCACGATCACATCCACCAGCATGATGCGCTTGAGCACGAAGCTGTAGAGCCCCGTGCACAGATAGTAGAGGGCCAGGACGCCCACAAAAGCGCAGCCTGGCAGCGTGCTGGCCAGCGCGAAGGCCAGCACCAGCAGCAGCGGGCTGAGCAGCAGGCCGTACAGCAGTGGCAGCTCGCCGCTGGCGAAGGGGCGTCGATGCTTGCTGTGGTGTGCCCGGTCGCTGGGTAGATCGAGCAGATCATTGAGCACATAGACGCTGGACGCGCACAGGCCGAAGCTCACAAAGGCGAGCAGCGCCTGCAGCAGCAGAGCACTGTTGCCGAGTTCATGGGCAAGGGCCAGCGGCAGCAGCACCAGCAGGTTCTTCAGCCACTGATGCAGACGCATTGCACGCAGGCTGGCGCGCCAGCGACTGCCTCGACGCGGAAATTCGGCTTCGATGGGCACCAGTGCTGCGAGCCGCTGGCGCAGCGCCGGGGTCACGTCCACCGCAATGGCGGCCGCAGCATGGCGCCAGACAGCAATATCCACCGCACGATCCCCGGCATACACGTAGCGAGGTGCTTCGGCCGCGATGCGCTGCTGCTTGGCGGCGCCGCCACAATTGTGCTGACCGTCGCTGCCGATGGCGGCATCGAAGAGGTCCAGATGCGCGGCCACGGCCTCCACCAGCAGCTGGTCCGCTGCCGAGATCAGCACAAGGCGGCGCCCCCTGGACTTCTGTTCCCGCAGATAGGCCAGCAAGTCGGCATTCCAGGGCAGCAGCTCGACACGCAGCTGCACCCGCCGCGCGATCTCCCGCTTCAGCGCCGCCTTGCCGCGCAGCAGCCAGAGCGGTATCAGCAGCAGATAGAGCAGATTCTGCTTGATCAGTTCCAGAAAGGATTCCAGCAGCAGATCAGTGCGCAGCAGCGTGCCGTCGAGGTCCACATAGAGCGGCAGGGCAGTGCAATCCTCTGGTACCGCGTTGTGGCTCATGACGGTGTCCTTTGGGCTTGGGTACTGCGCTCAGAGCGGCAGGCGCTTGAAGAGGGCATCGGGAATGGCACGCACCACGGCCATGATCACTCGCCAGTAGCCTGGCGCATAGACCGTGTGACGACGCAGGCGCACGCCCTCGAGCAGGCACTGCGCGATGCGCTCGGGTGAGCTCCACAGGGGGCCCTTGCGCAGATGCGCAGTCATCGGGGTGTCGACGAAACCAGGACGCACATCGACCAAATGCACGTTGTGAGGAAAAAGCCGGCCGCGCAGGCCCTGCACATACTGGGACACCATGCCCTTCGCCGCACCATAGACATAATTCGACGGGCGGCCGCGATCCCCCGCGACTGAGGTCACGACGGCGATGCAGCCCTGCTTGCGCGCCATCATGTGAGTGCCGAGCAGGGTGAGCAGGGAGATCGTGCCGAGAGCATTGATGTTGAACTGCTCCAGCGCGGCGTCGAAGTGTTCGGCGCATAGTGCCTGATCGGGCAGGCTGCCATGGCAGATCACGGCCAGGTCGATGCTGCCGAGTGTGTCCAGCGCCTGTTCCAGCACGGGCTCGTGCAAACTGAAATGCGTGACATCCAGCGGCGCGAAGTCCACGGTCGCGGCGCCGCGAATTTCCAGATCCTGCTTCTGCTGTGCCAGCAGGGCGCTGTCCCGGGCCAGCAGGAACAGCCGGGCATGCTCCTCGGCACAGGCGCGCGCCACGGCCTTGGCGATGGCCGAGTTGGCCCCGATGATCAGGATGTTCTTCATGCACTCTCCGTAAAGCGACTTACAGGCCCAGGCGCTGCGATTGCAGCGAATTGAACAGACGATCCGCACCGCTTGCAAGCCGCAGTGCGCGCATCTGCTCCCAGCGTGGATAGCTGCGGCGGAAGGTCTCCGCGCTCATGCGGGCATCCTTGGCCAGATAGAGACGGCCGCCATGATCCAGCACGATGCGGTCCAGTTCGTCCAACAGCGGCAGCAGAGAAGGCTCGTGCTTGAAGTCCAGCGCGAGGGTGTAGCCCTCCAGCGGGAACGACAGCCAGTGGCGATTGCCGGGGCCGAACTTCTTCAGCACCGACAGGAAGGAACCCTTGCCGGCCGCGCCGCTGGCCTGCAGCACGCGGCGGATTCCCGCCAGGGCGGCATCCTGGGGAATGACGCACTGGTACTGCAGGAAGCCGTGCCTGCCGTAGAGTCGGTTCCAGTGCGCGATACCGTCCAGCGGGAAGAAGAAGCTGTCGGCCTCCAGCCGCTGGCGGGCCTGAGGGTCCACGCGCCGCTGGTAATACAGGGTATTGAAGGCACTCATGCTGAAGCGGTTGAGCAGCAGGGCGGGGGC
>Ga0255217_1000354_pt1 | contig 14146 bp, 12 predicted proteins | sample Miss_Atlam_RepB__FD_183046 | JGI IMG/M metagenome (GOLD analysis project Ga0255217, IMG submission 183046) | Freshwater microbial communities from Mississippi River, Louisiana, United States - Miss_Atlam_RepB_8d | ecosystem: Environmental > Aquatic > Freshwater > River | place: USA: Louisiana...
CGCTCAACTGCGGGTGGGGGCGTCCATCCCATTGCTTACGATACTGTCTCACATCCTCTGGTCAACGCCAGGGTTTTGCAGACCTTCCCTGAGGCAAACTACTATCGGCAATTCGCCAGTCAGACCTCCACGGTGGAGGCATGACTTAAACCAAACGTCCTCCACGATTCTGGGGAGGTTCAATATCAATAGACAGCGGCCGCGTAAGCGGTGGTTGTACAGTCCATTAGAATTTTCTTTAGATGACGACAGCTAAACCAGTGAGAGGGCCTCGTGCGGACAATCGCTTGCCTGAACTGTTGGACGCGGCAGCACGCCTGTTTGCGCGCAGCGGATACGCTGCAACCTCTATGCGCGACATTGCTGCCGAGGTCAAGATGCTGCCCGGCTCTCTCTATTACCACTTTGCATCCAAAGAAGAGCTGTTGCTTGCCGTGTATCGCGCAGGTGTTCAAAAGCTTCACATTGCAGCCAACGGAGCCTTAGAAGGGGAGACAGAGCCTTGGGCTAGGCTGGAAGCACTTTGTAAAGCTCACTTAGATACTGTGCTGCGTGATAGTGATTACGCCCAAGTGCTGATTCGGGTTTTACCTGACGATGTCCCGCAGGCTGCAGATCAATTGAGAGAACTTAGGGCGAGCTACGAGGAATTTTTCCGAATGGCTGTGGCCCAACTGCCTCTACCTCTTAACTCTGACCGCCGCATTCTCCGCCTGATGCTTATTGGGGCACTCAACTGGGCCCCTTTATGGTTCAACCCTCATGGCCGCGACTCTCCGCAGGCTCTTGCTAAAACCTTCATAGGCTATTTGAAGGAACCAGAAGGTGGTGACCCTGACGCTGTTTCGTGTAGCACTTAACCCACGGGTTTAACCGCCCCGGGAATGAACTGACCCCCAGAAGTTGGACGAACTTCAAGGGGTTTCATGAAGAAGTATCAAACAGAGTTCAAGCTGGAAGTGGTCAGGAGCTTTTTGGCTGGCGAAGGTGGAGCAAAGCTGCTGGCGCGGCGATGGTCATTGCCTGAGGAGAAGATCCGCAGCTGGGTGAGCCACTACCGCCTCCACGGCATCGACGGGTTGCGTCCCAAACGCAGCGCGTACAGTGCACAGTTCAAGCTGCAGGTTCTATCTCATCAGGACCGTGAACAGCTTTCAAGCCGCCAGGTGGCGGCGGTCTACGACATTCGCAATCCAAACCAAGTGGTGGTCTGGCTACGCAAACTCGATGAGGGCGGCGTGGAGGCCCTTGGGAGCAAGAAGCAAGGGCGCCCCAATATGAAGCCAGAAAGACGCTGCCCAGCGCCGCCAAGTCCTGCCATCACAGATTCGGCGCAGACCCTGCGTGAAGAGAACGGGCGACTGCGCGCGGAGGTGGCGTACCTAAAAAAATTGCAGGCCTTGATCCGGGAGAAGAGATCAGCTGCGCTGACAAAGCGCGTCTGATTGCTGGGTTGAGGCGTCACCACAAACTGGCGGACCTGTTGCAGGTAGCAGGCCTTGCCCGCAGCACGTTCTACTACCAATGTCAGGCAATCTTGCGTACCGAACAGCAGAGCGACATGGAACTCAAAATCCGCGCTGTCTATGACGAGCACAAGGGTCGCTATGGCTACAGACGCATCACGGGGGGCTGTCAGGATTTCTGTGTGTGAGGCGCTTGGGTGATTTGGCTTCTGGTCAGTTTCTTGACTGCCTTCAGGCCCCTGCCAGGCCGCCGAAGGCGCCCCGGTTGAGCCATGCAGTCATGGTTCAACCCCTCACCTGCCAGCCTGCGCCGGCAGCGTAAATCGCTCCTCGTAGAGTATCGCGAATTGGTTCATCGCTTCACGCCACTCCTTGGTCGCACGGCTCCAGTCAGCCGTGATGTTGCGCAGGGCCAGCCACAGCAGCTTGGTGGCCGCGTCGTCGCTGGGGAAGTGTCCTCGGGTCTTGATGATCTTGCGCAGCCGGCTGTGAAGGCTCTCGATGGCATTGGTCGTGTAGATCACGCGGCGCACGGCCGGCGGGAAGGCGAAGAACGGAATCACGCGGTCCCAGGCCCTGCGCCAGGACGCGACCACCGTGGGGAACTTCTGGCCCCACGCGCTGCGCTCGAACTCGTCCATTGCCTCTGCAGCGGCTTCAGCGCTGACGGCCGTGTAGATCGGCTTGAGCGCCGCGGCAAGCTCCTTTCGGTCCTTCCAACTGGCGTAGTCCAGGCTGTTGCGGATCAGGTGCACGATGCAGGTCTGCAGCGTCGTGGCCGGGAACACCGTGGCCAGGGCCTCGGGGATGCCCTTGAGCCCATCGGTCACCGCGATCAGCACATCGGCCACGCCCCGGGTCTTGAGGTCGTTGAAGACCTTCATCCAGAACTTCGCGCCTTCGGTGTTCTCGATCCACAGCCCCAGAATGTCGCGCGTGCCGTCGGGCAGCACGCCCAGGGCCAGGTAGATGGCCTTGTTGCGCACCACCGCGTCCTCGCGCACCTTCACCCGCAAGGCGTCGAAGAACACCACCGGGTACATCGGCTCCAGCGGCCGGGCCTGCCAGGCCGTGACTTCGGCCATCACCGCATCGGTGACCGAGCTGATGAAGTCCGGGGACACCTCGGTGCCGTACTGCTCGGCCAGGAAGGCCTGGATCTCTCGCACCGTCATCCCGCGCGCGTACAGGGCCACGATCTTGTCGTCAAAGCCGGTGAAGCGCCGCTCGTGCTTAGGGATGAGCAGCGGCTCGAAGCTGCCCTGCCGGTCACGCGGCACATCAATGCGCAGCGGGCCATCCTCGGTCAGAACGGTCTTGCCGGTGCTGCCGTTGCGGTGATTGCCCGCCTGCGCAGGCTTGTCGCCCCCGGGCGCGTAGCCCAGGTGGTGGCTCAACTCCCCGCCCAGGGCCCGCTCGATCAGCGCCTTCTTCAGCGCCATCGTCACGTCCTGGATCGCCTCGGCCGTGGTCGCGCCCTGCGCGATCTGGTCAAGCAACTCCTGCGGGATCTTGGGCAGCGCGGCCGATCTCTCGGCAATCGCTGCGTTCTTCAGCTTCGTCTTGCTGGACATACATGCTCCTGATGGTCATGGTATGCCTCACACACAAAATTTCAGACAGGCTCCATCACGGCAGCGCTGTGCAGGTCAATGGCGGAGCCCGTCAATCACAAGTACGTGCAGCGCATGATGCAAAAGATGGGACTGCGCGCGTTGATTCGGGCGAAGAAGAGTTTCCGGCATGTCCCAAGCGTCAGCGATGTGCACGTGCCCAACGTGCTGCAGCGCGACTTCTTTGCGGAGGCTCCTAACCAGAAGTGGGTGACCGATGTCACCGAATTCAACGTGCACGGACAGAAGCTCTATCTGTCGGCATGCATGGATCTCTACAACGGTGAGGTCATCGCGCACCGCATGGCCAAGCGGCCCGTGTTCGACTTGGTGTCTGACACGCTTCGAGACGCCCTCGCGCGGTCAGAACGTGTGTCTGAAGTGATTGTGCATTCGGATCAAGGCTGGCACTACAAAATGCGGCCGTACCGGGCAATGCTCAAGCAACATGGCGCGAGGCAAAGCATGAGTCGCAGAGGCAACTGCTTTGACAACGCCGTGATCGAGAGCTTCTTCGGTACCCTCAAAGCCGAGTACTACCATCTCGCAACGCTCGGCTGTACTGAGGAACTCGAAGCTGGTGTGAATGAATACATCCGTTACTACAACCACGAGCGCATCAAGCTCGGATTGCAAGGGCTCAGCCCGGTGGAATACCGGCTGAGAAACACCGCCTGATTGGCGGGATCGCAACCGTCCAACTTCTGGGGGTCAGTTCAGTTTCGCGGAGGCTCCTTCACTTGAGAATGGAGCCAAGATGAGAAAGTCACCGAAGTTTTCCCCCGAGATGCGCGAGCGCGCCGTGCGCATGGTGCAGGAGCACCGAGGCGACTACCCCTCGCTGTGTGCAGCCATTGAGTCGATAGCCCCCAAGATTGGCTGCGTGCCGCAGACCCGACGTCCCCCCGTTTTCAGCAGGTTTCAGCAAACAGCTCTCTGCCGATCAGCATGCGGCGGATTTCGCTGGTGCCGGCACCGATCTCGTATAGCTTGGCGTCACGCCACAGGCGGCCCAGCGTGTACTCGTTGATGTAGCCATTGCCGCCGTAGATCTGCACGCCCTCGCCCGCCATCCAGGTGGCCTTCTCGGCGGTCCACAGGATGACCGAGGCGCAGTCCTTGCGCACCTGGCGCACGTGTTCGGTGCCCAGCAGATCAAGGTTCTTGGCCACCGTATAGGCAAAGCTGCGCGCGGCCTGCAGCACGGTGTACATGTCGGCCACCTTGCCCTGGATCAGCTGGAACTCGCCGATGCTCTGACCAAACTGCTTGCGGTCGTGGATGTAGGGGATCACGTTGTCCATGACCGACTGCATGATGCCCAGCGGCCCGCCGGTGAGCACCGCGCGCTCGTAGTCCAGACCCGACATCAGCACCTTGGCGCCCATGTTCAGGCCACCCAGGATGTTCTCGGCCGGCACCTCCACATCCTGGAACACCAGCTCACCAGTGTGGCTGCCGCGCATGCCCAGCTTGTCGAGCTTCTGCGCGATGGAAAAGCCCTTCATGCCCTTCTCGATCAGGAAGGCGGTGACACCGCGCGCGCCCAGCTCGGGCTCGGTCTTGGCATAGACCACCAGCGTGTCGGCATCCGGCCCGTTGGTGATCCACATCTTGCTGCCGTTGAGCAGGTAGTAGCCGCCCTTGTCCTCGGCCTTGAGCTTCATGCTGATCACGTCGGAGCCGGCGCCCGGCTCGCTCATGGCCAGCGCACCCACGTGTTCGCCGCTGATCAGCTTGGGCAGGTACTTGGCTTTCTGCGCGTCCGTGCCGTTGCGGTTGATCTGGTTCACGCACAGGTTGCTGTGCGCGCCGTAGCTCAGGCCCACCGAGGCGCTGGCGCGGCTGATCTCTTCCATGGCCACCATGTGGGCCAGGTAGCCCATGTTGGCGCCGCCGTACTGCTCGGGCACGGTGATGCCCAGCACGCCCAGCTCACCCATCTTGCGCCAGCAGTCCATCGGGAACTGGTCATTGCGGTCGATCTCGGCCGCGCGCGGGGCGATCTCCGCCTGCGCAAACTCGCGCACCGCGTCGCGCAGCGCGTCGATGTCTTCACCAAGCTGGAAGTTGAGGCCGGGCAGATTGGTCATGGGTTCTCCGTTGTGAATGTGTTTGCGGACAGGTTGCCTGGAAAACATAGGGTTATCCATAACCGCTGTTTGTTGATCTCTTCCAGGAGGTGATGCATACTATACAAAACAAACGATCGTTTTGCAAAACGTGTAAATGCATGTTTGATGCACAGCGCGGGGCATGTTTGATGGCCCACAAGGCAATCGATCACGTCTAAGTGGCGCGATCCCCCACGCGCTTCTAACGAAGTATTTGGGGTTGATTTAAGGAGATAAGCATGGTTGGACGTCCCCCTAAGGTGATCGTCACAAAGATTGGTTTTGATGGACACGATCGAGGCAGTCGTGTGATTGCAGCGTGCCTTCGCGATGCGGGCATGGAAGTAATCTACACGCCTCCATGGCAAGAGATTCCTACTGTCGTCAAGCTCACCATGGAAGAGGATGCCGATGTTATCGGAATCTCTTCCCTGGCCACAGACCATCTTATTGTCCCGAAGCTTGTCGCTGCCTTGCGTGAGAAGGGAATGGACGATGTGCAGGTGATTGTCGGAGGGATTGTTCCGGCAAAGGATGAAGAAATGTTGCTCAAGAGTGGCGTCGCACGAGTGTTTCATCCCGGTACATCGCTGGACATCGTAGTCGCTGAAGTGCGTTCCCTTTCTGAAACCCGGCGTGTATTGCAAGGAAAGAAATCATGAACAAGCCAGCAGACTTTCATTCGGCAGAAGCGAGCGCAGGCCTGCAGCGGTGGAAAAAGGAGTTCGAGGCCGGCGTGAAGGGTGATGCGACCGTCTACAACCGATCGGGAATTGGCGTCAAGCCACTGTACACGCCACACGACTTGCAGAGTGCAAGCCAAAGTGACTTGGAAGAATATCCAGGACAGTACCCATTTACGCGTGGGATCTATTCCACGATGTATCGAGGACGCAGTTGGTCGCAACGCCAGCTTATTGGGCTAGGTGTTCCTGAGGACTACAACAAGCGAGTCAAAGAAATTCTAAAACTTGGAGCGTCAGCGCTCTCACTGATTCCATGCAACTCTGTCTTTAGGGGGTACGACGCCGACACAGTGCCAGCCGAACTCCTCGGCACCTGTGGGACAGTGATCAATCACGTAGAAGACATGCAAGTCGCACTAGATGGCGTTCCCATTGGTGAACTATCGACTGCAATGAATGACCCGACCCCTTTCACGCTTCTAGCATTTGAGCTTGCGGTGGCAAAACGCCGTGGAGTGCCATGGACGAAAATCACAGGAACATCGAATCAAAGTGACTGTATATCGCACTTTGTAGCGAATCACATGTTCTTCCGTATTGACCTTCAAGGGGCAAGAAGAATAATTGTGAACCATATCGATTTCGTCAACAAAAACGTACCAAGTTGGAACCCACTTTCAATTGTTGGCCAGCATATGCAACAAGCGGGAGCTACGCCCGCAGAGGCGATGGCCTTCACGCTGAGTTCTGGCATTCAATATGCCGAAGATTGTATTTCTGCGGGAATGGATCCCGATCAGTTTCTTCCTCGCTTTACATTCTTTTTCGACGTATCCATCAGCTTCTTTGAAGAGGTGGCGAAATTTCGTGCCGGGAGGAGGATTTGGGCGAAGTTGTGCAAAGAGCGTTTTGGCGCCAAAGATCCGCGTTCTTGGCGATTCAAATTTCACGGGCAGACGTCAGGGGTTGACTTGACCCGGCAACAGCCGCTTAACAACATTGCCCGAGTAACTGTTCAGGCCATGGGTGGGATCTTCGGCGGTCTCCAGTCATTACACACCGACGGTTATGACGAGGTGTTTTCTACACCCTCCGCCGAGGCGGCAAGAATTGCCGTGGCGACCCAAAATATATTGCGCGAAGAGGCGCATCTAACTGATGTGATTGATCCTCTTGGAGGGTCGTACTACGTCGAGTCTTTAACAGATCAGATGGAGCAAAAAATTAACACCATCATCTCGATGATTGACGAGGCTGGCGGTATGTACAAAGCAGTTGAGAAGGGAATTGTACAGCGCATGATCGGCGAGTCGGCAATTGCATTTCAGCGTAAAGTCGATTCAGGTGAGCAAACGATCGTTGGCGTAAACTCGTACCAAGTCGAAGAGGATCCGGCTACATACCCCTCCTTAGAGTATCCGCAGGCCCAGAGCATGCAGGCGTACTTGGCCCGACTTGCAGATTTCAAGAAATCACGTTCTCAGAGTGATGTAAAGAAGGCTATTGATGCGTTGGCTGCATCGGCAAATAATTCCAAATCCAACGTATTTGAACACGTAGTTGCTGCAGCTGATGTCGGTGTCACGCACGGAGAGATTTGCAGCATATTACGCAAAGAACTTGGTTTTGGTCATCCCTTAACAGTGGTGTAAGTATGACTGGCGATATCTTAATGCAAGCTGCTCTAAATGGAGATTGGCGATGCATCGCCCGGGCTATAAGTGCACTTGAAAACGGCGGGGTTGATGCTCTTGAAGTAAGAAAGGCCATTGCCGGCCTGCAAGGAAGATCGCACGTGATCGGCGTCACGGGTCCGCCCGGCGGAGGAAAGTCCACGTTGGTCTCCGTGATTATCAAAGGCTTTCGATTGCGAGGGAAGAAGGTCGCTGTTCTTGCTGTCGATCCTTCAAGTCCGTTTACAGGCGGTGCCGTGCTGGGCGATCGTATCCGTATGGGAGAACAGCAATCGGACGAAGGTGTCTTTATCCGATCACTCGCTTCTCGTGGACACCTGGGTGGCCTGTCGGTTGCGGCAGGCGATGTGATCGACTTGTTTGACGCTGCTGGTTTTGACGTCGTTATCGTCGAGACCGTGGGTGCAGGTCAGTCAGAGGTGGAGATAACCAAGTTCGCCGATACTCGCATCGTTGTTTGTCCGCCGGGCTTGGGAGATGACGTGCAGGCCATAAAGGCTGGTGTGCTGGAGATAGCTGATGTTTTTGTGGTCACCAAAGGCGATCTTCCAGATTCCAAGAAGACTGAAACGGAATTGCATGCCATGCTCGCCCTTAGAAAGGGAGCCTCGACGATACCTGCTGTGCTTCGCGTTGCCTCTACATTAGAAGAAGGTACAGATGCTCTAGTTGATTGGCTAGACGCCAGAAATCAAAGAGGCTTGCGTCATTCCAAAGGTGGAACTAATTCCACTTTCAATTTGGTGGCAAAGTTCAATGCAGCAGACAACTTTGCGTCGTTGCTAGGAATTGAACTAGTGTCTGCATCCGAAGGATCAACGACCATGCGCATGAAAGTTGAGCGAAAGCACATCAACTTCAATGGTCGATGCCATGGAGGCGCTTTATTCGCTTTGGGTGACATGGCACTTGGTCTGGCGTGCAACTCCTACGGACAACTTACCACACTCATTGATGGACAATTAAGCATTTCAACAGCGGTGGAAGAGGGAGAATGGCTTCTCGCGCATGCGTTCGAAGTATCCAGGTCGCGAAAAATCGGTAGCTATCAGGTGAATATCACTAGGGCACGCGATGGTGAGCACATTGCAATGCTTAATGGGACCGTCTACATATTGAATAAGACCGTTGACACCAAGCTCGAAGAGGGCCTCCGGTGAACATACTTTCATCGAATGCTTTGTATGGGCGCGACCGAAAGCGCCTTCGAGCGCTCAAGCGTGTCGCCAAAGCGAGTGCAAGTCACGAGGCGTCTTCAGAGATTCGGATGCAGGGTCAAGCTATTGCGCTGGCCTTGCTAGATCGCAGTATCAAATTCACCCACCGACGCCTTGCGCTGCGCCGGCTTAGAGAAGCTGCCGAGCTTGGCGCATCAATTAGTTCAGATCAGTGGGCCTATTGTCAAAACATCGCCATCGCTAGTGAAGACAGTCTTCTCAAAGCAGAATTTTTCTACGCGGTGAAGCTCGCTCGTTCGGTGGATGCGCAGGCTCGCACAATCGATGGTTTTAAGTAGAAGAGAAATGAGCACCACATTTCCTCGATTGTTAATGGCTTGGGCGTCAAAGCGACCGCAGGCCCCCGCTATGCGCGAAAAGGAATACGGGATCTGGCAGACCCTGAGCTGGCGCGACATGGCCGATCTCGTGCAGGCCATCGCCTGCGGACTGCACCAGGCCGGCCTGCAGCGCGGTGAACATCTGGTGGTCATCGGTGCCAACCGGCCCCGGCTCTACGCCACCATGCTGGCCGCCCAGTCGTTGGGCGCGATTCCGGTGCCGCTGTACCAGGATGCCGTCGCCGCCGAATGCATCTTCCCGATCAACAACGCGGAGGTGCGCTTTGCGGTGGTGGAAGACCAGGAACAGGTCGACAAGATGCTGGAGATCCAGCCCCAGTGCCCGCAGTTGCAGCACATCTTCTATGACGATCCGCGCGGCCTGCGCAACTACGACCAGCAAGGACTGGCGGGACTGGACGAGCTGATCGGTGTCGGGCAGGCCCACGCCAAGGCCCACCCCGACCTGTTCCAGGAAGAAATCGACAAGGCCCAACCCGACGACGTGGCGGCCATGTTCTTCACCTCGGGTACCACCGGCAATCCCAAGGGCGTGGTCCACACCCACCGCACGCTGATCGACCGCGCCGCCGTGGGCAGCAAGTTCGACAAGCTGACGGACCAGGACGAGGTGCTGGCCTACCTGCCGCCGGCCTGGATCGGCCAGAACATCTTCAGCTACGCCCAATGGCTGGTGGCTGGCTACGTGGTCAACTGCCCGGAGTCGGGCGCCACGGTCACGATCGACCTCAAGGAAGTCGGTCCCACCTACTACTTCGCGCCGCCGCGGGTGTTCGAGGGCCTGCTGACCAGCGTCATGATCCGCATGGAAGACGCCGGCGCGCTCAAGCGCAAGATGTTCCACGCGTTCATGGACGTGGCCCGCCGCGTGGGCCCGGCCAGGATGGACGGCAAAGCGGTGGGCTTCATCGACAACCTCAAGTACGCGCTGGGCAATCTGTTCGTCTACGGCCCGCTGCGCAACACCTTGGGCATGAGCCGCGTGCGGGTGGCCTACACCGCCGGTGAAGCCATCGGTCCCGACCTGTTCAGCTTCTACCGCAGCATCGGCATCAACCTCAAGCAGCTCTACGGCTCGACAGAAACGGCCGTGTTCGTCTGCCTGCAGCCCGACCATGAAGCCCGTGCCGACACCGTGGGCGTGCCCTGCGAAGGCGTGGAGATCAAGCTCTCGGAGACCGGCGAGATCCTGGTGAAGTCGCCCGGCCTGCTCAAGGAGTACTACAAGAACCCCAAGGCCACCGAAGAGGTGCTGACGGCCGACGGCTGGTACCACACCAGCGACGCCGGCTTCATCGACGCCAGCGGCCACCTGAAGATCATCGACCGCGTCAAGGACGTGGGCCGCATCAAGGGTGGCGCCCATGACGGCGCCATGTTCGCGCCCAAGTACGTCGAGAACAAGCTCAAGTTCTTCTCGCACATCAAGGAGGCCGTGGCCTTCGGTGATCAGCGCGAGAAGGTCTGCGTGATGGTCAACATCGATTTCGAGGCCGTGGGCAACTGGGCCGAGCGCCGCAACCTGCCCTACGCCGGCTACACCGACCTGGCGCAGAAACCCGAGGTCTACGAGCTCATCCGCGACTGCGTGGAAAAGGTCAACGCCGACCTGTCACGCGACGACCTGCTGGCCGGCAGCCAGATCAGCCGCTTCCTGGTGCTGCACAAGGAGCTGGATGCCGACGACGGCGAACTCACCCGCACCAACAAGGTCCGCCGCGGCTTCATCGGCGAGAAGTACGGGGTCCTGGTCGATGCACTGTATGGCGGCAAGAGCGAGCAGTACATCGAGACCCAGGTCAAGTTCGAGGACGGGCGCACCGGCAGCGTCAGCGCCACGCTCAAGATCATCGATGCCAAGACGTTCGCACCGGTGAAGGCAGCAGCATGAGCAAGAAAAAGATCGGTGACGTCATCCTCGACGTCCAGAACATCAGCCTGCGCTTCGGTGGCGTCAAGGCGCTGACCGACATCTCGTTCAACGTCAAGGAGCACGAGATCCGCGCCATCATCGGCCCCAACGGCGCCGGCAAGAGCTCGATGCTCAACTGCATCAACGGCGTCTACCAGCCGCAGGAAGGCAAGATCACTTTCCGGGGCAAGACTTTCCGTGGCATGAACAGCCGCCAGGTGGCCGAGATGGGCGTGGCGCGCACGTTCCAGAACCTGGCGCTGTTCAAGGGCATGAGCGTGATCGACAACATCATGACGGGCCGCAACCTGCGCATGAAGAGCAACCTGTTCCTGCAGGCGCTGCGCATCGGCCCGGCCCAGAAGGAAGAGGAGCAGCACCGCGAGTTCGTCGAGCACATCATCGACTTCCTGGAGATCCAGGCTTTCCGCAAGACGCCCGTGGGCACCCTGCCCTACGGCCTGCAAAAGCGCGTGGACCTCGGTCGCGCCCTGGCCATGGAGCCGCAGGTGCTGCTGCTCGATGAGCCCATGGCCGGCATGAACCTGGAAGAGAAGCAGGACATGAGCCGCTTCATCCTGGACGTGAACGACGAGTTCGGCACCACCATCGTGCTCATCGAGCACGACATGGGCGTGGTGATGGACATCTCCGACCGTGTCGTGGTGCTGGACTACGGCAAGAAGATCGGTGACGGCACACCGGAAGAAGTGCGCAGCAACGAAGAAGTCATCAGCGCGTACCTCGGTACGAGCCACTGAACGGAGACGACACCATGGGATTCTTTCTCGAAACCCTCTTTGGCGGCCTGATGGCGGGCATGCTGTATTCGCTGGTGGCGCTGGGCTTCGTGCTCATCTTCAAGGCCTCGGGCGTATTCAACTTCGCGCAGGGCGCGATGGTGCTGTTCGCCGCCCTGGCCATGGCCCGCTTCTCGGAGTGGATTCCGCAATGGCTGGGACTGGAGAGCCTGCTGCTGGCCAACATTCTGGCTTTCATCATCGCCGCGCTGTGCATGTTCGCGCTGGCCTGGCTGGTTGAGCGACTGGTGCTGCGGCACCTGGTCAACCAGGAAGGCGTGACGCTGCTGATGGCCACCCTGGGCATCACCTACTTCCTCGACGGCTTCGGCCAGACCATCTTCGGCAGCGACATCTACCAGATCAATGTCGGCATGCCCAAGGATCCGATCTTCATCCTCGAGGGCATGTTCGAAGGCGGCATCCTGATCAACAAGGAAGACGTGATCGCCGCGGTGATTGCCGCCGGTCTGGTGGCGGCCCTGTCGCTGTTCTTCCAGAAGACCTCCACCGGGCGCGCCCTGCGCGCCGTGGCCGACGACCACCAGGCGGCGCAATCCATCGGCATCCCGCTCAACCGCATCTGGGTGATTGTGTGGTGCGTGGCTGGAATCACCGCGCTCGTGGCCGGCATCATCTGGGGCTCCAAGCTGGGCGTGCAGTTCTCGCTGACCACCGTGGCCCTGCGTGCCCTGCCCGTGATCATCCTGGGGGGGTTGACCTCGGTGCCGGGCGCCATCATCGGCGGCCTGATCATCGGCGTGGGCGAGAAGCTCTCGGAGGTCTACCTGGGTCCCATGGTCGGCGGCGGCATCGAGATCTGGTTCGCCTATGTGCTGGCCCTGGTGTTCCTGCTTTTCCGTCCGCAGGGTCTGTTCGGCGAAAAGATCATTGATCGGGTGTGAAACACCCACATCAATGATCTCTCAGCGAAGACTAACTTTGCAGAGCAAAGTTAAGCGAAGCGTGTCGTAGCTAAAAGATTGTTTGAGGACTACAAATGTTCTATCGGGAAAACGGTCAGTTCAAGACCTCCTACCGCGCCGACCAGCAGATCTTTCCGATCGCGCAGGACCGCTGGGCCATCCTGGCCATCATCGCCTTCGCCGCCATCGGCGTGCCCCTGCTGGCCGACGAGTACCTGTTCCGGGCCATCTTCATCCCGTTCCTGATTCTGTCGCTCGCGGCCATCGGGGTGAACATCCTGGTGGGTTACTGCGGCCAGATTTCGCTGGGCTCTGGCGCCTTCATGGCAGTGGGCGCCTACATGGCCTACAACACCTATGTGCGCATCGAAGGCATGCCCCTGATCGTGGCCCTGCTGTCTGGCGGCTTCTTTGCCACGGTGGTGGGCATGTTCTTCGGCATCCCCAGCCTGCGCGTCAAGGGTCTGTACCTGGCCGTGGCCACACTGGCTGCCCAGTTCTTCTGCGACTGGATGTTCCTGCGCGTCGGCTGGTTCACCGGCAACAACGCGTCCGGCTCGGTGTCGGTCTCCAACCTGAATGTGCTGGGCTGGGCGATTGACACGCCGGTCGAGAAGTATCTCTTCTGCCTTGGCTTCGTGGTGGTCTTCGGCCTGCTGGCCAAGAACCTGGTGCGCTCGGCCATCGGCCGTGAGTGGATGGCCATCCGCGACATGGACGTGGCCGCCGCCGTGATCGGCATCCGTCCGATGTACGCCAAGCTGTCCGCGTTTGCCGTCAGCTCGTTCATCATCGGCGTGGCCGGCGGCCTGTGGGGCTTCGTGCACCTGAGCTCCTGGGAACCGGCCGCCTTCTCGATCGATCGCTCGTTCCAGCTGCTGTTCATGGTGATCATCGGCGGCATGGGCTCGATCATGGGCAGCTTCTTCGGTGCGGCCTTCATCGTGGTGCTGCCCATCTTCCTGAACCAGTTCCTGCCGGCCCTCGGCGGCCTGGTGGGCGTGGAGATCTCGACCGCCGCGGTGTCGCACACCGAATTCATGATCTTCGGCGCCCTGATCGTGTGGTTCCTGATCGTGGAGCCGCACGGACTGGCCAAGCTCTGGAGCATCGGCAAGCAGAAGCTGCGCCTGTGGCCTTTCCCGCACTGAGTGCCGCAGGTCTCATCTCGTTTTACCCAACCTGCGATCCCGTTCCATCAGCAATCAACCTATAGGAAAAACCATGAAACTTCGTCAGCTTATTTTGACCGTGGCCGCCTGCCTTTCACCGCTGCTGCCCACTAGCGTTCATGCTCAGGATAAGGAGCAATATTTTCCTTTGCTCACCTTCCGAACCGGGCCTTATGCGCCAAGC
>Ga0255217_1000358_pt1 | contig 14005 bp, 19 predicted proteins | sample Miss_Atlam_RepB__FD_183046 | JGI IMG/M metagenome (GOLD analysis project Ga0255217, IMG submission 183046) | Freshwater microbial communities from Mississippi River, Louisiana, United States - Miss_Atlam_RepB_8d | ecosystem: Environmental > Aquatic > Freshwater > River | place: USA: Louisiana...
GCTATGCCCTGACCCAAGCCAGCCATGGCATCATCTACCGCCGGGAATATCCCCAGCTACGCTCCCTGATTGAACGGGGCAAGGAAATCGCAGGGATGGCAGGGCAGTGGAATGGGCAAGCCAAAACGATTACTTTGGGTTCCCGTGTCCTAGAGTTTGGGGCTGTGCAATATGAGGAATCCGTTAATAAATTCCAGGGAAGGGCGTTCGATTTCCACGGCTTTGATGAACTGACCAGCTTCTCAGAGCGGCAATTCCGGTTCCTGATTGGGTGGAACCGTAGCGCTCATCCAGGGGTACGATGCCGAATCATTGCCACGGGAAACCCACCCACGACAGCATCCGGGGAATGGGTACGCCACTATTGGGCACCCTGGCTGGATAAAGCCCACCCCCTACACCCCACGGAGCCAGGGCAACTGCTATGGTTTGCCACTATTGACGGCAAGGATGAATGCTTTCAGACCCCGGAACCCATTGAACATAAGGGCGAGGTTATCGTGCCCCATAGCCGTACCTTCATCCCCGGCACCCTCTCCCAAAACCCCTACCTAGCTAACACCAACTATCGCGCCACCCTGCAATCTCTCCCCGAACCCTTGCGCAGCTTGCTTCTGTATGGCTTTGACGCGGCGGTGGAATCTCTTGACGAGCCATACCAGTTGATTCCCAGTGCTTGGGTTAAAGCCGCTCAGCAACGCCACAACCAAGGAGAGTATCAAACCCATGGTACCCGCGTTATTGGCATTGACCCAGCGAGGGGCGGGGGTGACCGCACTGCTATTGCCCTGAGAGAAGGGGATAAGGTAAGCCTTTGGCAATACCCTGGCTTAGGCACCCCCGATGGTGGATCCGTGGCCACACTAGCCCTAAAACACTGGCAAGAGGGCACGGGAATCAATGTGGATGTGATTGGGATAGGTTCATCGGTTTATGACGTGCTACGCGGCCAAAACCTACCCGTTACCGCCATCAATGTAGCCGCCACTAGCCATGCCCACGATCGCACGGGGCTGCTAGCCATGGCCAACCTCAGGGCTGAAATCTTTTGGCGGCTACGGGAAGCCCTAGACCCAGAAAACGGTGCCACCCTCGCCCTACCCCCTGACCCGGCGGTGCTAACGGAGCTAACCAGTTACCGCTGGAAACTAGAACACCGTGGCATCCAACTGGAGCCAAAAGAAGCCACAAAAAAACGCCTAGGCCGCAGTCCTGACCTAGGCGATGCTATTGCTTTGGCTTGCTATCTTCCCCGCGCCTATACCAGCGCTTTTGACTCAGGAGAGCCAGTACGAAATTACCGCAGGCAGTGGTAGGGCTAAGAGACGAAGTGATGCCGCCCACTAGCAGACAGGATAGAACATCCTGCGGGGACTTGGAGTATGGGAACCTCATGGCAGTCGGACTGAATTATCCCTAAGTAGTAGGAAGCAAAAATCCGCAAAGCTTCATCAGGGGAAGGGGCGATGATGTGCTGGGAAATGATATTTACGGGATTGCCATTGACTGTTTTGGTACCGCTGCACTTATAAACCTTGAAAGTGGCCATAGCTTGGGTTGGGGTGAGGGTGGACATGGGGAAACCCCCGGAGGCGGGGGCGGTGGGGTTACAGATTAGCCATGGCCATGGAGATGGCGGCTACAGCCATCCAATCTTCAGCGGTAAGGGCTTCCTGTGCATGGATCCGGGCTTGCTCTGGGGTCATGTTTTGCAAGCGATCGCCGTACTTTGATGCGAGTTCCGCAACCCGCTCCCCTTCGGTGCTAGTAGCCACTAGGTCAAAGGCTTTGCTCACTTGTAGGGGAAAGTGGTAGGCGAGGGATTTTTGGGTAGCCATTGTGTTTGCTCCTGTGTTTGCTCGGTTGATGCAACTACTATAAAGCCTAGCGCGTGGAATTGTCAACACTTCAGGGAAAATATTTTTTAGCCGCGCTCTACAGGGAACCCTCAGGCAGTCCTAGGATGGCCGCGTAGGTGGGCAGAAGGGATGGGTCTTTGCCCTTGAGGTAGGTCACGAATTTATCGGGGCGGTAGGTCACGTTAAACCAATGGCGGTACTCAGGCAAAAGCTTATCCACATAGATATTGGCATCCACTACCCGCCCATCGGGGTAGAAGTGGCGATACTTGCGAATGAGTCCAGGGTCATCGGTATTACGCCCCGTAGCCCGCAGATGCTTGCAAAAGCACTTTCCCACGGAAATATCCGGTACTGCATTCCCCGGCAAGATAATGCCATGGTCTTCCAAGTCTCCCACCAGGGAGTTGTTCAGTTCCTCAAAGATGCAAAACCATCCCGTGGGAATCTTGGTTTTGCGGCGGAATAGCTTGAGCCGTTCAGTCCAGGCATAGGTGAAGGTGGGAGTTTGGAGTAGAGCCTTAGCCTTAGAAAAGGCTTGGACAAGTTCAAGTTTGCACTGCACCACCTCTGGGGTGTTGCGGCTCAGGCTCATGATGAACGTGGCCTGGTCTTCAGTTAGTAAGTAGTAGCGGATAACGGTTGCCCCTACTGCCCGTTTTCTCGTCTCTGTTTGAAACAGGAATAAGCCAAACGCTTGCTCTGCTTGGGTTTTGTACTTCTCGATGGTCTGCACAAGGTTGTCATGGCGGATCCCTAGCCGTTCGGCTACGAGTCGGGAATCCACAACTAAGACATTGCCATTGCCACTGGGTACTCTGGTAATATTCATTTGGTTAGCCTTCGATACGGGTTGACTGCGGTGGTATTGCAAGCCTAGGGATTTGCGTTCTCTAGGCATTGCGCCGCTTTATCTATTTTAGCACAGCAATAAAAACCCCCATTGCTGGGGGCTGATGATTTATACAAAGTAATCAGTAGGTGAGGATCCGATGTCCCCCTCCAGCCATTGATTGCAGGTGTCTGGGTCTAGGGCACCCAGTCGATGGATAATCCCCCATCGGATCTCAACCACGAAATCTTCCAAGAATCCCATGGTCTCACAGGTATCATGAATGGCGCACAGGGCTTGAGTATCATCCATGGTTTTAACAATAGATTTGATCCGGTTGGATTTCTTGACTTGCTGGGTGGTAGTGAGTTTCATTGCTTTAGTTGGGTATGGGGCTTTCCCCTTGCTGATTACTATATTTACATACCCTAGGGGAATTGTCAACACCCAAAGCAAAAATATTTTTTACCCTGCCGCAAGGTAATCCTGCATAACCTTGCCCATGACTTCTCCCCAAGCAACTGCCTTATCTTTATGCAAGTCCATCTCATCAGAAACAAGGGATTTAGCCTGATCCATCATATCCATGGTTTCCCTGGTAACCGCGATCGTGATCCGAATAAAGTCATCAGTAGGGTCGCCCCCAATAGCAGATGGATCCAATGAGTCCGGGGTAAAATTTTCGCTGAAACTATCCCAGTCCACATCCGCCAGTTTGATTATTTCTTCAAGTTCAGAGGAATCATAGGGAAGGGCATCCCCAGAGCCTAACAAAATCGGATGGGGTTCCAACCATAAAGCCTTCCCCTTGTATGGTTTGGGTAAAAATTTCATGTATCCTTAATGTAGTCATAGCAATGGAGTCAATATGTGATCAAACCTTTTCTAGTCGGGTCAGTGTGTTACTGGCCTGACCTCACCCGCCAATCCGGGTCTCTAGCGGGTGGGATTTTTCTCAGTTGTGCCCTGAAGTTGCGACCACAAAACCCGGATGACTGGATTGCCGTCCCTGATTTTGACTGGGTTGCCTATACTGGCATTTCCCAGGATGAGCTAAGCACCATCCGCCGCGACCTTGAGCGCCAGGGGCTAATCTCCATCGCAGCGACAGAGAACCCGAACCTAGTCCCCATTAAACTCAATCTCCAGAGCAATTAGGAGCTACTGTACCATGATCACCCTTGGACTTCCCGATGGGCGCACCATCACCCTAGACCCCAACGACATCACCGCCGCCCATATTGATGCCGTCATCCTAGGGGTGGACACAACCTTGGGCAAAATTCCACGCCGTGACTATCCCCAGCAAGTAGGCGGGCTGAGTATTGAGTAATGACACTTCAACCCATTGACCAGCCCTACATCTTTTCTGAGTCCGACATGGCTCGGCTCCAAAAAGTCTGTCAAGGCGGGGATGGCGACCTCATCATCTTTTCCATTCCCCTTTACGTTGAAGTTGCCCCCGTAGACCCCAGCCTGAACCTACCCCACCAAACCATCCCCTACCCCCGATTTATTGCCCTGCATTGGCTTTCTGGTGACATAGCGGGCACGGTTTCCACGGGTTCAGGGAATGGCTGGACTGTGCTAGGCACTTGGCACCATGCCCGGTTTACCGCTGATGATGCCAAGAATCTGGTGGGCGGGAAAGAGGCCATGATTCACACCCTTATCGACAATGGGTATCGGTGGGCTAACCCTGCCTAAACCCATCCCGTAGCAAGTGCGCCCGATGCACTTCGCCACCCAAGTAGGCCGCGTGTTCTGGTAGCATCCCAGGGCATTCGGCCATTATTTTTTTGAGCAAAGGCGTGGGAGCCTTGCCTGTCCATTGCCGGGTGGGGCTACCCTGGGGGCTGGTTTGGCTAACCCGGATTTCTTGGCCTACCCACTCCACAAGGAAATTGCCCACCGGGTCGCTGAAGTCGTTGGGAGCCTTATAGCGATCGCGGATCAGGGCATCGGCATTATCCCAGCAGTCATCATAGATGTGGGCGCTTTGGCTAATGGTGATTAATGGCCCCAATACCGTCGCCCCCTCCACCCGCTCAAAAATATGGCGCTGGAGTGCCCGCAATCCCATGGCGTTGGCTGGCCATGCGCTGAACATATCATTGGAGCGGAATAGCGCCGTGAGGGACAATTCCCCGGCTACCACCCGCACCCAAATATGATTGAGGCAGGGACTACCCCCGCGCTCATGGTCTAGCACATCCCACAGGGTCATCACGGCACTGGCCGCGTCAATTTCCTGGTTTAGCTTTTTGATGATCTGCTCAATCTGGTCTACCCCAAACCACGATCGCAACCGCTGACCATAGGTATATTTTACCCCTTCCTGCTTGGGGGCATCCCCTAGGATTTGAGGGAGGTAGCCCTGGATAAAGGCAGGGTCACAGGGTAGGTAATTCGGCTCTGGAAAGTAAAAAGGTTCCGGCTCATCGGTCACCACCGCCATCAGGTCAATCAATTCCTGCCAGTGCCCATCGTACCCCGTGGGGCGGATGGTGCCGGTGGTCTTAATGCGATGGATAATCTTGACCCAGGTTTCTGCCACGGTTTTCCCCTCAATCCGGTGCCCATAGCGTTGCCCTGGGAACACGCTAGGCAGGGGTTCTTTAACCGGAAACTCCAAGGGGCTGGGGTGCCAGGGGGAGCCACTGCTAGAGCCTAGGGCTTGGATAGTGCTGATCAGTTCCGCTTTATTGTTGCACCAGTGCAGGGTTACAGCCGTTCTAAGGCTAGTCAAATACTCTAGGGGTATCTCAGGCTCAACATAGCCCGGAATCGCCCCCTGAATGACCCAGGCGGGCTGTCCCGTATCCGTCTGGCCTAGGGCAACCCCATGTTCCCAAAAGTCCCGCAGGCGGTGGCATCCTTGGGCGTTGGCATCTTCTCCCGTGGCACACAGCACCACCAAATCCAAAATCTGCGGGTTAGCCAAAAGATTGCGGCATAGGGTGCTGATGCCACGGGCGGGGCTGTAGAGTTGCCCGATCGCGGCATATTGGGAAGACTGGAGCCACCCGGCCACAGTTTTAGCCACCGTCCATCCGGTCACAATCACGGTGCTACCCGTGCCTAAGATTAGTTGATTGACTTTATAGCGTGGTGTGTATTGCATGGTTGGCTATAGTAGGGTTTCAGCCATTACAAAATACAGCTTTTCATGGGCTTGAAAATATTTTTGCTTAAGGTGTTGACATTCCCACGGGATTAGGTTATATTAAGTACATAAGCAAAGGGGAGCGCCCCACAACCGAGCAAAAAAATGACTACATTCGTTACCCATAAAGAAGCCGCTAAAATCCTCTCCAACATGATCCCAGGCTCCAAGCCCTGGACAAAGAATAAGCACGAAAGCCGGGTCTACCTAAACGGTGGCTACCTGGCAATCGAAGCCACTATGCGACAAGTCTGCCCCTGGCTTAAAGCAGGTCAGTATAGCCAAGTAGACCCCATTATCGAGCGGTTTACCAGTGAATACAAGGTAGTACAAGACAAAGCGCAAGCCCAGTCCCAAGCCCCCCGCAACAAAAAAACATCCGTGCGACTAACCTTCCAAACGGCGGATCGGCCTAGCCACACTATCGAGATTGAGCAGGTTTCCAGTATCCTCCCTGACATCTATGCTGACCATCAATTCGGTTTGCGGTTCATGCTTGAGGGTAAAGCCTTTGGGCTACATAAGTACCTTCCCCTCAGCGGCAAGGTTCTTGAGGAAACCTACCATCGGACATCCGAGCCGATTAGCGGCCCCTTCAACCCTGACTTTCAATATGATGGCCATCAAATCTGGCTAATTAGCCGACTACTGCTAGCGGCATAACCTACTCCAAGCCCCCTAGAGGGGCTTTTTTTATTGACTGAAAATATTTTCCCTAAAGGTGTTGACATTTTCTAGGGGTTGGGTTATATTAAGTACATACCAAGCAAGTACAAAAAAAAGGAACCCAAGCAATGGCTATCCGCAACTTCCCCATCATCCATGACCAAACCTTTGAAGTAGGGGAGACCTACATCGCAAAAAACAACACATCCTTTGCCATCAAGGTGACACGCCGCACCAAATGTTTCGTCTGGACTGAGCGCTATATTGACGGTGTTTATAACCCTTACTTTAAGGGAGATGCTAAATGCAAGATTCGGGTCATCGGTGGCCGTGAGTACATTGATGGGGGACTATTTGAGTATTACCCCGATAAAGTACCCCACGAACTCCTTTCTGTAGCGTAAACCCCAAGCCCCTGCCAACAGGGGCATCTAAGTAAACCTACTCAACTAAAACAAGTAATGAAAGCCACTCTGATCTCTAGCTCCCCCACCCTGTCCGGTGCTGTAAAGGCCATCAATGAGTTTTTCTTCTCAACATCCTACACAGTGGATCCTGAGTCTCTGGAAATCCTGCACCCGACTAAAAACATAGGTCAATGGTATCGAGTTCGCTTGTACCGTGGGCGATACCGTTTTGAGTCAATAGACTAACCCGCCCCAAGCCCCTCTAGGGGCTTTTTTGTTGACTGAATGCTAAAATAGAGAAGCGGCGCAATCACTAGGGGGCAACGATCCCCCTAGGTTGCAGTTCACCGCAGTTCACCTCTAGAAAAGGCAAACCATGGTTAATCTAGCAAACTTTACCGGCGATTTCGAGGGGATGGCCATTCGGGTAACCGAAGATGGGCGGTTCTCTGTTTACGATGTGCTTGTGGCGTTTTTGAAGCCCACAAACCGCAAGGGTAGTGCAGGGGAATCTATTAACCCTCGTCAGGTCTATAAGTCCCTCTCTGACAGAAATCCAGAAGTTGTCCATTTTGTGGATAACCTCAAATTCCCCGGTCGTGGCCAGCGAGATACTCCTGTAGCCAATGAGGAAGGTATCTACCAAATCCTGATGCTGTGCCCTGGCAAGCGTGGGGCTGAGTTTCGGAGTTGGGCGGCTAAGATTGTCCGGGAACGCCGGGAAGAGGAATCCAACGGGGAACTCGCTTACACCCGTGGCCGAGATCGCGCTATCCGGGTCTGGAAGCGCCAAGGCTACACCGATCAGCACATTGCCGTGCGGATTAAGGGGATTGAGGCGCGATACCAGTTCACCGATACCCTGCAAGCCCATGGCGTGGACAAATCCTACGAATACGCCCAAATCACCAACGCTATCTATCTGGAACTCCATGGCCAGACTGCCAAGGAACTTAAGGCGGAAATGGGACTTTCCCAGCGTGACAGTTTCCGGGATCATTGCTCCATGGTGGCCACAGCCGCCCACATGATGGCGGAAGTTTTGGCCACGGAAGACATTGAGGGCAACAATCTCCAAGGTTTCCGCCAATGTCGGGACGCAACCCAAAAAGCCGCTAGCCGGGTTGCACGAGTGTTTGAATAAGCTACAATAGCCCCGGAAAGACAACCCTCCGGGGTTCATTTTTTGCAAGCAATGAGGGATTGATATGGCACGATATACCTACCCCGACAACGGGATGCGCTACGGCTCTACTTTTTGGACAGCCGATGGCAAAGCCTACCAAGTAGATGGCAATAGCCCTAAAGCCCTGCTTATGGAAGCCTCCGATAATGGCCAGGGCGTACCCCAATGGGTCATCGATGTGGCCGTCAAGGGCAAATTCCACGTCATCTCCAAAGGCGATGCAACCCAGGGCTGGGAACTCGTAAACCTTGCCCCCAATGCCAACACCAAGCCAAGTATTGTGATGCCATGAATAACTATTACCAGGCCGTCGGAGCCGTGCGGGGCATCTATGCAGATGGCCTATTACATATCCGCCAAGGCCAATACCCTGCTATTCCCGTGGGGCTAGCCAAACGCAAGTTCAGCACCCTAGGCAGTAAACCTCAACGCTTCCTCATTTACCCGCGCTATGACCTGAAAACGGAGGCTCTGCGATTCCAGATTGTGGGCTGGACTCCCTTTAGTGGTGATGAGGATGAATGGAAGCTAGCAGGGCTATGGCAGTTCATTCCCCAGTGTCGTCGCCCGGTGTTAGCTATCCATCGCAATAGCCAGCGCTGGCGAGGGGATGAGCTAAAAAGCTCCTATGTGCCCTTTATTTGGACAGGGGATGACAGCCCCCGCCCTTGGCGCTTTGATCCACGGGTTCCCAAGGAAATGAGGGTCAAACCCACTTTCCTCAGTTGCACCGCTACTCTGGACAAAAAGCACCCCCGGTTCTTCCTGAAGGACGTGCTACACATCCAAGACCATCCCCCCGCCCGCGCCCGTCCTCCCAAAAAGCCCTATACTGCAAAAAGCACTCCGTAAACTGGAGTCTGTCCTAACAAAGCAACTCGCCCTAAGCCCCTCCCCCAAGGGGCTTTTTCATGCCTACCGCCGAATTTGCACAGGCATCACCAGGCTACGGCTACGAGTGGCACCTAAGGGAGAGATGACCACCGGGCTAGTGGGGGTGTTGATTTGCAGGAAAGCTTCGGTCTCAGAGAAGCCCCGCAAAGCATCCGATAGATACTTAGGATTGACCGCAAAAGTCACCGGATCCCCAGTGGTCTGCACTGGTAGCAATTCCCGTGCGCTGCTACCCTGGCTTTCCCCGCTTAGGGTGAGTTCATCCCCATTGATAGCCAGAACCACTACCCCTGCGGCCATGGCTGATACCCGGTCTAGGGATGCCAGTAGACCCCGGCGATCGCACGCCACCGTTACCTTAAAGTTAGCTGGGATCAGGGCGTTGTAGTTGGGGTAAGCCCCGTCCAGTAATCGGCTAATGATGGCAGTGGCATCATAATGCAGCACTAGCTGACCTGCATCATAGTAGAGATGGGCTGTAGTGCCCTTGGGAAGCCCCGCTAGCGCCCGTGGGGGGACAGTTAGGGTCAGTTCATCATTCACCCCTTCCGCCGTGGCTGTATAGACCGCTAAACGGTGTCCATTGGTGGCCGCAAACTCCAGCCCCCCTTCCACGGAAGTCAGGTGAATCCCGGTCAAGATCTGCTTGGTCTCATCCCCTGACACCGCAAAGCCCACACCCCCAGCCCCTTCCGCTAGGGCATCGCTAGGCAGGGTTACCGGGGTTCCCGTGGCCTCTGGCAGGGCGGGGTATTCTTCCGGATCCATGACTCCTAGGGTGTAGCGACCGCTGCGGCTAATGAGGGTTGCCCCGGTGGGTTCTGCGGTCAGGGTCAGTACATCGGTTTTGTCCAGCTTGGCCACGATGCCCGCCAATAGGGATGCCGGGATCACGCTACGCCCTGGCTCTTCCACAGTGCAGGGGATGGTGGTACGGATGCCAAAGGCTAGATCATATCCAGTGAGGGTAATGGCACTGATGCCCGCCGTTTCTACCAGTACCCCCGCCATGATGGGATGGCTAGAGCCACGCCCCACGGCACGGCACACAAGGGACAGGGCGGCATGAAGGTCTGCTTGGCTGATGAGGATTTTCATAGGGAACGCAAATGGGTTTATAGTGGCAATAGTATCATTTTGATTGGTTCCCCATGACTCCCTTAATCCCAGGAGAAAAAGAAGTGCCCGTATCCCCTAGGCTAACCAATCTAGTGGGCATCCATGAGGCCATGTTTTTGGCGCGGGTGCATCAGGACGGCGGGGGCGGTTGGCTTGCCCGTTCCACTGGTGAATGGGCGGAAGTGCTGTCGGTTTCCTATTGCACCGTGAGGCGCATTGTGGAGACCTTGCGCTGTAAACAGATTTTGGCCTGTAGAAGGTCATGCCCCAACTCCTACCGCGTGGATTATGAGCGGTTGGAGCAATTTGTGGCAGGGCGGCGTTAAAACCCTGAGGGGCTTTTTGCTTACAATGGGGCGTACCCTCACACCGCCCCTCCCATGCGACGCATTAAGTTTTGGCTGGTCGTTTTGGCCGCGATCGTTGTGGCCATCGCCATTATTCTCTATCCGCCCCTCATTGGCTCCAGCATGTCCCCAAAACCCGCCCAAACCGCTGGGGATCCTACCTCTTATATAATTATTGCTATGACCCTATTTGGCGCGGCATGGGTCTACAATGAGAAGATTGATGCCCGCCATGACGCTACAGAACGGGCTATTGATAAGCTAGTGGCGCAAAATGAAGCCCTAGCCAAGGAAATCAAGGACTTGCAGCAACTCCTGAACCATGAGGCCAACCACCGCCGGGTTATGCAGGATCACCTTGCTGACCTGACAGAATGGGCACAGCGCCGCACTCCCCATGAGTTTCACGCCCGCAAACGCTACCGCAACACCACACTGCCACCGGGTAGCGTAACCGTGGATCCCGGAAGCCCTGCTGATTCCTCCGAACCTTATACCAGTCCCCTATCCCCATGGGCGCGTGATCCCAGACCCTAACGCCTCTCTCTGGAATGCCATCTCTGATAATCTCCTGTTTTTGGAGTATCAGCCCATCTGGGATATTTCCGGCTATGGCGTACCCCTGCTATACGGGGTAGAAGCCCTAGTGCGGATTCGCCACCATGAGGGAGGGACGGTACCCCCTGGGATGTTTTTGCCCCGTGTTTACGCAGAACCCGCCCTACGCAAGGCAGTAACAGAGCGGGTGTTTCAAATGGCCTTAGACTTTGTAGCGCGGTGCCCGAATGTCTATTTTCGGGTGCATCTGAATGTGTGGGCGAGTGACTTTGGTGACCCGCACTTTATCGATTGGGCACGATCGCAGATTTGGCAACGCGGCCTAGACACCCGGCGCATTGTTATTGAGTTGGTGGAAGTGGGTGATGCTGATGTGGGAGCCTTGGCTAACAGTGCCTTTGCTCTGAAATCCCAGGGGATTGGAATCGCCCTAGATAATTTTGGGGTGGGTTCCAATAACCTTGACCGCCTCACCCTAGCCCCGGAAATCCTCAAGGTAGATAAGGGTATGACCTTGGATTTCGTCAACCCCTTCACCTATGACTTCGCCATGGTGGTAGTGGCCATTGCCCGGATTTTTAGCTGTCGCGTGGTTTACGAGGGTATTGAGGACATAGAAGTGCTGCGGTTCCTGCGGATGCTAGGGATTGAATACGCCCAAGGTTTTGCCCTGTCTCGGCCTGTGCCAGAGAATGAGTTATTGGCTAGCCGGGTGCTGGATTTGCCCGCGTGGTAGGCTAGGGCAATCCCCCATCTCCCTAGCCCATGGCCATCGTCCTCACTTTCCCGGATCCCGTCCCCGCTGGCACCGGAAGCCCCGCCCCCCTTGGCACCGTAATCGGTTACGGCACCAGCGCCCCCCTTGCCAGCCTCACCCTATCCCAGGATCCGGCGCTAGCAACTACCGTTCCCATTCCCACCCCGGTAAACCCAGGGCAAACCCTCACCGTCACCCTGACCCCCCCGGAGGAATACGTCACCAGCCTCACGATCGCGGGGGTGCCCTACAGCGATTACAGCTACAACCCGGCCACGGGGGTGCTGACAGTGCAGGTAACCCAGCCCCTCACCCTTGGCGACACCCTCACCTACACCGGGGTCACTGCTAGCCCTGCCTACCGTACCGACCTGCTACAGGAACGGCTCCCTGAACTGTTGACCGCGTGGAATGCCCATGGCACCGTGACCCTGCAACGGCAATTTGAGGGGCAACCCAGCGCCAGTATTGAGTTCACCACCCTACGCAGCAATGAAGCGGGGATCCGTAGCGCTTTCTTTTCAGGGCAACGGTTCAATCTATGGGGGATGTTGTTTGTGTGTGACAGTGACCTCACGATTACCCGCCTCAGGAATTACACGGATCCGGGGGATGTGATTCAGGTATCCGTGACCCTTGGCGGGGCATGGGAGCCGAAGTCTAATGAGCCGGAAGTGCGGTTACTGGATGTAGGGCGGGTGGTGATTGCGGGTACTGAAAACTTTGAGGGAGAACGTGCCCTCAAAACGGGAAGCACTACCCTAGCCAAGCTTTTGCGCAAGCTAGATATTCCCTATGTCGGGCAAGGCTTCACTATTGATATTCCCGCTGACACACCCCTCACCACTGGAGTAGACCCCATCTCTCTGTTAACTGAACGCACCCGCAGTGCCCAAGGATTTGCCTTTTGGAGTAATCCCCTAGGGGCGGAAATTCGGCAATGGAATGGCACCAGTGCCCATGGCCTGTCCATGGCGGATGTGCTATCAGAAATCCAGGTGAATTATGGCCTATGCCCCTACTACCGCAACACAGAATTGCAGTTAGACCGGGAAGAGGGGGACGCGGCGGAAGAGGCAAAAATCAATGAACGATGGACGATCGTGACGGGGGATGAAAATCCCGACAAAGTGCCACGGGTAGGAGCCACCCGCTACAACACAGGAACCCCTATCAGCATCCGTAGCCCATCCATGGCCTTTGATGCCGGTGGCCCCGTAAAGGAAAGGGTTACTACAACCTACGTTAATAGCACGGTAGTTGAGGAAAAGCGAGAAACCTATGGCTTCATGTTTACTAGCTTAGACGTGTGGCAACATTTCTCTAGCGTTAGCTACCCCCCACCGGGCGGCGGTACCCCAACCATCAATTCTTGGGGTGAATGGAAATACATGGGAGATGTGTTTTCACCCGTTTTTTGGAGTCCAGAACCCTACTGGCAACTGGTAGGGGAGTCCACGCTAGTCAATACCTATGATGAGGAAGGATATTTAACTGCCACGGAAACCACTGGGTGGAAATACAGCCGATTCCAACAGGAAGGGGATGGGAAGGAGTTACTGGAAATCCTGCGGGAATACACGGAGAACTACAACCCAACGAATGATCAAAACACCAATGCAGGGGAAGTCACACTGCGAATCCTTAACCGGATGATGGCTTATTCTTGGCGACGCACGGATACCACGGTATTCCTTTATCCCAGCAGCCTTAGCGCGGGATCCTCTTTGACTTACGAGATATTCCCCGCGCCCACATTGCGTTCCGACCTGCTACGCCTCCCTCAAAACGACTCCACAACCTACGAATTAGCCGATATGACCCGGTTCTACCCGGATGTGACCACAGAGGAAGGGGGCGTAGTGCCACGGTTTGCATGGAAAATCGAGCGTAGCCGCAATGAGTTCATTCAGGCTCCTAATCCCGATAGCACTGACGATGAACCCCTGCCACCCCTAACCACGGGGGAAGTCTACAGCGAAACTGAGATGGTGGGTGTGATTTTCCCCTTTGAGGGCATGAGCCAGAGTGAATGGGAGCCACGCAAGAATGAAGAGCGGTTTATGGTGGAGTCCAAGCGCTCTAATGCGGAAGGGGCGGGACTGGACAACACTTTAGCGATCGGCACCAAAATCATCAACGCCGGTCGCCCATCGGTGCATGAGCGGCTAGAACTGTATGGAGAGGGGCGCGATGAGGAAGGGAACCTTGAGG
>Ga0255217_1000361_pt1 | contig 13844 bp, 29 predicted proteins | sample Miss_Atlam_RepB__FD_183046 | JGI IMG/M metagenome (GOLD analysis project Ga0255217, IMG submission 183046) | Freshwater microbial communities from Mississippi River, Louisiana, United States - Miss_Atlam_RepB_8d | ecosystem: Environmental > Aquatic > Freshwater > River | place: USA: Louisiana...
CAGCCAAAATAGATGTTTGATTGCTAAACGCTTGTGGATTTGTTGCATCATCCGTTACAATTTGCAACTTACTTGTTGGCGCATTCGTTCCAACCCCAAACCTTTTATTGGTGTTATCCCAATAAAGACCAGAAGCACCTCCTATTTGTAAGTTTCCGTTTTTAATAAACGAAATACTATCGCTCAAACTTACCCCATTTTGGTAGGTACGAATAGCCCCTACCTGCTCAGTTCCAAGCGTAGGATTAGAAGCAAAGTCCACGTTTACTACCTGTGAGCCAGCGTTACGGCTGATTGTAAAGCGGTTATTTCCGCCTAAATCCTCCGCATCTAAGTATTGGGTATCGCTTGTTGCTATTTGTAGCGTAGAGGATACAGAAACAAGCCCTGTGCTAAGTTTTAGCGGTGATGTGGTATTGTTTTGATCAGTAACTATACGCAAAGTAGCGTCCATTGCAGTACCATTTTGAAGCTGCAATACGCCGGTAGCTACACTGCCGCCGCCACCTGCTGATTGTATATGAACTTTAGCCATAAACTTGGGTTAAGAAAAAGATTGAAGTTTGTATTGAGTTAGAAGCCGAAGCCGTTCCCCACTGAGCTGTAATGTTTAGAGTTTGGGCTACGGTTGTGTCAAAAGTAGTATTGTTGATAGATCCAGAAGGTATAACGTCGAATTTATCGCTGGCGTTTTCTAGGTACTGAAAAATACCACCGGTCAAGATCGAAGCTGTACCTGGACCGCCAATAGTCCATACAGAAAATTTGAAGTCGATTACAAAAGGCTTGTTAGTGGCGTTTCGCATGGTGATCAAACCAGTATCGGCCAAAGTAAGACCTCCGGCAGTTTTGATCTTAATACGCAAAGTATCCCCATTCACAGACGATATATTGCCACCCATATAGGACCAAAAGGTATCGCCTACCTTAAAGCCATTAGCAGGGACCGACAAAGTACCTACGCCGCCATCGATTAGCGATAGCTCGCTAGTCGTGTTGACAATAGGCGTACTTTGCCCGGTTTGGCTAAACAATCCAATTCCCCTATTTACATAAGGGTTATTTTCGACCTTGATCTTCGACATTCTTAGGGCATTACTACGCCGCCGCTAGGGGGTTCGTAAGGTGTAGCTTTATCGTCTGACAAAGGACCGGAATTGTCCTCAGTTTCGGGTTTATCTTCTTTTTTAGGTGAAAGCAAAAGAAACAAGCCCAGGGCCAATAAGCCGTAAGTAATTAGATTTTTCTGATTCATGTTATTGTTTAGTTATAGCCTTCAAATTGAAGCGTCCGCATAACGTAAAGTTCGTTAGTGCTAGCTCCTGATCCAAAGGTAATTTGATATTGAGTTCGGTCTATATCGCCCACGTTTTGCTCGATATACAAAGTAGCTCCGGCCTCCAAAGGCAAGCCGTTTACATAGACGGGATTAGAAGTAGTGGGCCTAAAAAATGCAATAGCGATACAGTCGCTAGTCATCATTTTTGGCTTGCCTACGAATTCGGTTTCAGTTACAGTATTCATTTTAGATCTTTTAGAAGTAGTATAGCGCCTAGGACCAAGATCATGATCTTGAGCTGTTGAATTTCCTTTTTTAGGTCCTCGATCGTCGTTTGCTCAGTAGCTCCGATCTTTTCTTTTTTGCTGCCTTTTGGCGGCATTGCCCCTACCATCATGGCCTATTCATAGCCGCGTCCTTTGCGCGCTTTTTATTAAGGAAATAGCGTAGAGCTTCCGTAACAGCAAAGCCCAGGGCTGCCCCTAGTACAGTGTATTTCAAAAATTCCTTGTCCTTGCCTTTCATTAGTATTGGTATTTAATGCCCTTAGCCGTTAAGCTAGCATTCAGCTTGTTTTTTTCAGTAGCTGACAATGCCTCATTGATCCAGGTGTAAAGGTCCACGTCCGGCAAAGCTAGGCCCACAAAAGGAACGGCCGTAGGGACCCGGCGCTTGCCAAAAGATTTGGTCAGCTGATTAACGTCCAGGTCGTTTTTCATTTTGGCGTAAACATCAAAAATATCTTGTTCGTCCACTACGTCAAATGGATTGACGGTATTTTGAAAAGCGGCGAATACCTGATCGGCAAAGCCGGCATAATTGGAAACAGGGTAAGTAAGTTGTTGGCTTCTAGAATACGCCTTGCTTTCAGATTCTAGGGCCTTCTGAGCAGGATCGGGTTTTGCTCCGATCAACTTGATTCCCTTGTAAATAAGATAGCCGCCGCCCACTAAAGCCGCGGTTGATAGTATTCCTTTGGACCATTTGGGCTGATCGGCCAAGAACTTGCCTACAGCTGTTTTGCTTTTTGCCATTACAGTGATTTTAATTTGTTAACTGCCTGATTGTATATAAACTTGTTTTTTTCTGCGATCTCGGCCAGCTTCTGTAGGTTTTCCGCTAAAAAGGGATCGGCCTTTGCTAGTCGTTGGATCGCGTCCAGGATCTTTTCTTTATCGGTCATAGGTTATTTGTTATTAAGAAAATCTAGGTTCATACCGGAGGCCATAGCGCTCAAACCCTGCATAACCATAGCTTGAGAGTCTTTAGCCTCTTTTAATTTAGATTCATGATCGCGGCGCATGGATTCCAGCTCTCTCGCATGAGCATCTCGCAAGAATTGGTTTTCCATTTGAAGGCGTACCAGGTCGGCCTTTAGGCTAGCGACCTCCTCATGTTTAGACAGGTACTGATCTACGCCAACGATTGCGCCCGAAGGGCTAGGGTAAATTGCGGAGGGATTAGCTCCGTTTACACCTAGCTCGTCCTTCGGGGCAAACTCTTTACCGGTCAAAGATACCTCAAAGATCTGCGGCCGCTCATTGGGCCTTCCTTGGCGATTGCATTCGTTTGTTTGATACAACTTGATGCGGTGAAAACCTGTGCTATTTTTTAAGAAACGTTCCATACGGCGAATGCCTTCGTCCAGTTCACAACCAGTGAATTGCTTTTGGGTGTCTACGTCGTAAGAATTGGTCACGTTAAAATAGCGGTAATCATTGTCCCGCATAAATTCGAGGATATATTCCGGATTGGTCATAGTTAGAAAATTGGCATCGGTGAATTTTTGTCAAAGTAATAGACGATAAAAGCTAAGTTAGCCACGGAGCTAAAAGAATTAGCACCTGGAGGCGTTACCACGTAGCTATCGGCCCAAACTTGATTGCAAAGATAGAAGTTTGTATAAGCTCCGTCCTGATTCGTACGGACCAGGGGATAACAGGCCTGTTCGACCATAATATCGCGCTGATCGTCGGATATGTACAGAACACAGTATTTGTAAGTGTCAGTTGTAGGCAAGGCATTACCTTGTGGATCCACAGCCAGTTCATTTACGTCTATGCATTCAATACCAGAAATAATGGAGCTAGTACCGTTCAGCTCCGGATCGTCTTTGAAATAAAAAACGGATTCGGTGACTGATTTAGAAACGTCCAAAAATACAAGCTTTGCTTTTTCGCCTTCCACCGCACCAACACCGCCACGGCGCATACGGCGAGTAGCCAGCGCATTCTCTACGATTGGTGAAATGATTCTCATAGCGATTAAACGAAGTCGTAATAGAAGTTAAAGGCTACAGCTTCGTCAGCTGTCAAACCGCTAGTGCTAGTCAAGGTAACGTAACAGTCGGTCAAGTTGATCACGCGAGGCTTCAATAAAGTAATAGTTTGAATGGCCGTAGAGCGAGTCAAGGTGTACATGGGCATCTGATAAACGAATTCCAATTTATTGGTATCGCGCAAGGTGACCAGTACGCCGGTGTTTGATCCAACAGTAGTGTAACCGCTAGGAGTTACAGCCAGCTGAGAATCGGTGTAAGCTTCGAAGCCATACAATACGATGTTGTTGCGGCTCAAGTTAGGAATGTCCTTAAAGAAATAGCGCTTTCCTACAGACAAGGTACCAGCCAATTGACATTCGACAATCTGACTGCGTTTGATGATTAAGTTATTCATAAAATTTTTGAACTAGATAAAGCAAATGTACAAAAAAGTGTACATAAAAAAGAGGGGCATTTCTGCCCCCCTTCTTTGTACCTATGAACAGACAAGAAAAACAAATCCGGTCTGTTCGTAGCAATTAGGATTTAGCGTTAACTACCAAGAATCCGCGAAGTTCCAATACTGCATAAACAGTGTTAGAGCTGTCATCGAACGCTACAGAAGTTCCCAAGTCTACGTTGATGTCCAAAGTAGAACGGCCGCTGATCACAACAGGCTCAGTAGGAGCAAAGCCATAAGCGTAAGCAGCATAGGCGTTTACACCGCTGTTACCAGTGAAGGTAGCAGCTGGAGTACCAGTAGTACCGGCAGTGATCAAGTAGGCATCGGTCTGAGTGTCAGGCACACGACGGAATGCAGCTACAGGGTAGGTAGGGATAAATTGCTTACGATTGATGGTAAACTCCAAAGAACCGTTGTACAAAGCAGCAGCGTTAGTAGCGTTAGTACCTGAGAAGATACGAGGATCGTCATAGGTCTGAACGATAGAGTTAACTTGCTGCAAAGCAGTTGGAGTGTCAGAAGCAATTTGCTTCAAAGCAACGCGAACCTGAGTGATTACGAATTCGTCGTTAAGCTCGAGCAAACGGTCAGTAGCCAATGGGCTAGCAACTTGGTTGCGCTGAACGCTGAAGCTAATTACCTGCTGAGTAGTCAAAGCTACGTCGTTACGCAAATAGCTCTCAGACAAGTTTTCGTAAGGGATTCCGAGACGAGATTGGATAAAATTTTTCTCGTTTACAACTTTTAAGAATGACATAATTTTTGTGTTTTTATGGGTTATACAAATGGTTTACAAAATTAATAGATTTCGTCTGCACCGTAAGCGCTAACGTCTCCAGAGTAGCCGATACCGCTCATCATGGGCGATTCGTCAGATCCCTGCATCATAACGTCTCCACCTTCGGCTACGCCTCCGATAGATACGCCAACTTGTTTGCCGATCAAAGATCCAACGCCTACAGCGATCATACCTTTTCCGGCTTCTTTCAACAAAGTGCCTTGACCTTGCAAGAACAAACCAACAGCAACGGGAGCAACGCTAGTGATAATTTCACCGGTTTTGCCTTCGCCGAAGCGGGGTGTTCCGTCCTCTTTGGTCAGGACGTTAGATTTCACGTAGCCAGCGGCTACAGCACCAATGCCCAAGCCAGCAAGCTCGGTCAAAGTAGATTTAGAAAGTAACTTTTTCATATTATTTGGGGTTTTTTGTTTTGTTTATTCTTTTCCTTTTACGCCTTTTTTGGCCGCCATATAGACCAGGCCGCCAATTAGACCTATAGCAATAATGGGCATAGCTCCAGCCAATGCGCCGCCGGTAGGGCTAGCGCCTGGATCCGTCATATCAAGTTCTTGCGCGTCAGCTGCGGAGGCAGGGGCAACGGCCCCGGTGATCAATAGAGCGCCCAAGGTTTTAATAATATCTGTCAGGAACGGCGCCCACCATGGAGCAGAACTAACAGCTGCGGCCGTTTCTTCGGCTCCAGTTGCGGCGATGCCTGCGATGCGACCGCCCAATAGACCGCTAACAATAGCGCGGACCCAAAGATTAACGCCGACCGTTTGGCCCTTTTTGACCATATCGATTACCCTAGCCAGTTGTTTACCGGTAGGGGTTTTTGTAGCTCCGTCCTTTACAGTAGAATTGAACTTGTCAACGTCACCGCCAAGTTTCAGCCATTTTATTTCAATTGATCGGTAGGCTGATGGGTTAGCGCTGCGAAGCTTCCAAAGACCGGAGGCCATGCCGCCGCCGTTTTTGTTGATGATCGCAAGCACTAAGCCGCGAGCGATTACAGCTAGGCCCAGGACCTGAGTAGCACGAACTTTAGCTTTTTCGCCTGTAGACAAGCTATCCCAAACTTTGGTCCGCTTGGCCCAGTCGATGGATCCGATATTCTTTTTTGGCATATTACCTATGCCGCTTATATAGTTAATGTTCATGCCGTTTATGCTTTTGTCTTTTTTGTAGGTGTAGGGTTTCTCCGCATTGAACTTGCCGTATACAGCGTCAATGATTGTTCCCTTGTTTGTTACTACGTACACGTGAGTAGGTGTAGGATCGTTCGCGTAGCTCGCATAGCGAAGCTTCGCCGGGATCCCTAAATTGTTTAGTACGCCCATAGTAAACAAGCTATAACTTTTGCAGTCCGCTGATCGGTCGCGCATGATCGCTGAAGGGAGCTGCACGTTTTGCTCGTTACGGTCCGCTTTGTAGTTCACCTGATTTTTTAAGTAGTTAAACACCTTAGCAGCCGTTTCTTTTTCGTTTCGGCCTCTAAACTGTTTAGCTATCTTTTTGGTTTGAGCAGTTGCAACAGGCACAGCAGCTTCAATCGCCCTTTGCAGTTGGGCGTTCGTTCCATTCCTGGAAATCACTACTTTTTTGCCTGGAGCGCTGATCACTTGGTTAACGCTTGGGGTTTTAACTTGGCAAGATCAACAACAGTCGTAGACATATTTGGGTAAACACCGCCTACTAGGTCCGTCTGTTTGATCGTAATAACAGGCCATTTGTTGGTAGTCAGACCGGCATAGATCGACTGGGCAGCTGCAAGGCCTTTCAGTACTGTTTTAACCTCTATAGACGTAGTGCCTTGCTTAGTCACCTCGTAAGGACCGGTAGAAAAGTTGCCTACTACATTGCCGCCGATCGAAATCGTTCCGAATGTATTGGCCACCTTTACCCGGCCGCTAGTGGGGTTTGTTATATCCACCTTAAGCACCAGGGCCGCGTACAAGGGCTTGAGCGTAGCAATAGCGCTAGCGCCTTTTACCTTATATACAAGCTTAGTAGCCAGGCGATTAAGCTGAAATAGCTTGTAACCCGCATAACCAGCGCCTGCGAGCAGAGCAAGTTTGACTGTTTTATTCATGCACACAAAGTAAGAACACCATGTACAAAAAATTGGACTGTGGAAAACTGTAAGGAGGGTTTTTTGCCCTTTTATATAAAAAGCATATTAAAATTGTATAAATGAAGCAAGATAGAAGCGAGCCAATGTTATTGACCATGCCGAAAATTATTCACGACTTGATCAGCCGCGAAAGTTTTGGAACCGGCCTAGCCAAGCAGGAAATAATTAGGCAAATCTTAAAAAAACACTACAGCGAAAAACACCAAATGGACGTTATCCTAGAACAGGATCGCCTAAGAAAAAACCTAGAACAGAAATAAAATGAAAACACTAAAATTCCTCATGGCCCTGGCCTACTCTATTTCGCGCTTTATTTGGCGCACCTTGACCGTAAAGCGTTACCGTAGGTATTGCTACCTGTGTGACGTAGAATTTAAGACGATAGATAAGCAAGAAACCGCTTGTCCGGACTGTAGATTTTTGGACCTATGACATACAACGAAATTTTCGACCTATACGGCCACCGCTTGCCCACAAAAAGCTATCGGGTATTCGAAGGCGATATACTAGAATGGGATTTTGCTATAGATCCTAAGCGTGACGAGTTCGGGCTTATCCCTTTAGGGATTGCCTGCGACTGGTCCTTAATTCAGGACAGCGGATCCTGGACAGAGGCGATTGTCTCCAGGGATCGGATTAAGCGCGAGCTAGAGAAGCAAACCGAAGCGATTAGCTACAGGGAAGGCGTAAAGGGCCGGGAAGCTAGGGACTGGACAACGCTAGGACCTATAACCATTGATCCACCAAAGGACATATATAAAGAAAACTATTACCTAAAATTTAACCAACATGGACAAATTACAGAAAGACAAAGCCACTGGTACTGGGCAAAAAACACGTACTACGAAAAAGACGGTACAAGCTACATTCACGAACACCGCGACTCATTCGGGATTCACACAAAGTACGACTACAAGTCGGGTCGTTTGGAGTGGATCACAGGAAAACCTAAATTGCCAAACTATGCCAAACGAAGCACCTAAAGAGTTGATCATGGAGCTGCAAAGCTTAGCCCTACGCTATGGCGTACTGAAAAGTACACAAGCTAGCCTGATGGAGGAATACGCCGTACTTAGAAAGACCTTTGTAGAGCTTCTAGAAGCCTATAAAATGGAAAAGAAGCTTAAGGGCATAGACCTAGACAAACACCTGGACGAGTATTGGTTAGAAAAAGCTTGGCTTTTGTAATATATTTGCTTATATGAAAACTACATTGGATAGCAATTACCGCGTTTTTATGGTTGTAACGTCACGCGGAAAATCAGCCTTTTGCAATATTGACAAATTGAATAAAGTCGTAAAGGAATTGGGCGCTAAAGAAGGTTATTTTACTGTTTACGAATTTTGGGATAACAAGCCAAGAAAAGTAACCAAAGCTAATTTAGCTAGATTTTTTGAGGGCGCTGGATTGAAACAAAACTTTTATTACTAAGCAATGAAAACAGGAAAAGTTTTGCTAGGCGGCATTGGATCGACCAAAAAGCTAAAAAACAAATACGAAAGAATTTTGCAACAAAACTTTGGCTATGGTTGGGACGATATTTGGTCATGGGACACAGATTCAAGTTTCTACATGAATCAAAAAGATAGATCCGAACTTAAAAGGCTGAAAACAGAATACAAGACAAACCAGCCAGGAGCAAGCCTAAGAGTTATTAGCAGAAAAACACCGTTAAAATAAATTTGCGATTATGAAACCCACGACCAGCTTTCCTAAAGTTATTGGCCTATGCAAGAAAGGCATAGGCGCGCTGCCTGTAGGCTTGAAGGGTAAATTGTATGGCCAGCCTTTTAAGGTCCTAGTACAATACGATGCCTTTGGAGGTGTACGCGCTCAGATCTACGAAGATGAAGCCGGAGGAGGCATGATCACAGAAGTAGCAGGTCGTGCAGGTGAAGTAGACGGTAAAGCTTCCGCGTTTGCTCAATGGGCTATTAATCGAGCTGAAAAAGAAGGACTCATCGTAAAGGGAGGAAAAGGTGACACCTACAATCTAGTAAGATATGGAACAGGTGACTGGAGAAAAGATAAAACGCAAACAGATTCTCAAAAGATCATAATAGACATAGAGAAACGTGCCAAGCTTTTTATTAAAGATCTACACAACGAGGTTAAGACGTTTAACAGCTCCAAAAACCCGAAAACAGTAAAAGCTAAAGCTCCGGTAAAACTTGGACCAGCTCCAAAGAAACCAGCTGCAAAAAAGCCAGCTGCAACAGCTCCGGCAAAAAAGCTTGTTACCAGGACTATCAAAGTCAAGGAATACTGCGTAAAAAGCCATAACAGGACCATTCGAGTACCAGCGAAAAAATAACCCGACGCTCTGTGCGGTTTGTTCATATATGTTGATTGGGGCCAGGTAGAGATACCGGCCCCTTTTTTTTATGACATTTCACTGACTGACTGTATTTTATAGTGGACACAGGCCGGCCCTAGTTTTGATCCAACAAAAGACAAAAACCTATGAACATGATTATTTTTACTGTTGCGGTTTGTGTAGTGATTTTATCATATACCTACCTGGAAGAAAGGGCGCAACGATGAATTTTTACGAGCTGAAAGTACGCCGCCTATTGGAGGCTGTCCAGGCAGCTCACCTAGTTAACCTTCATGACGCCGTATTGATCCTGCAGCGAGATTTGAATATCGACCTGCAGGCTAACCAGTCAATGATCATGGAGCTACAGAAGATTAAAGAAAACCTATTGAACAATGACAAACTTTAAGAACCGCTACAAGTTTACCGTCGAATTTTGGATCCTGGAAAACGACGATCTAGAAGCCCTACGCGCTGCAATCAATTACTTAGAGGCCGGTCAGGTCATGGAATTTAGAACAGCAGGCTACAATTTTAATTTTATGGAGCAGCATAATTTCGGGTCAGTGTTCCCAGAACGCGCTATCAATATGCGCCCATTGTTGGAAGTAATCGAAGGGAGCGAAGATGAAAATTAAGCCCAATCGTTTGCCCTTTTTTGCCGAGCTGATCATTCAGCCGCGCGAAGTCGATGGCCAGTTCAATTTTGTAATGATGCTCCGAGAGCAGAACCCGCCGATCGTACGTTCAGATAGCGAGAAGCTCGAAGATATTGTAGCGTGTCTGGAGCATATCCTGGAGGAAATTAAACCTGCCGAACAATCCGGCATAATTCTAAACAACTAAAAAAACCCAAATAAATACCTATATGGCAAGTTTAATTCAATGCAGCTTGGACCTTAGCAAAGTAGCTGAGGACGTACTGAAAGACGGTAAGTACCTGCAAATCACGATCGCCGTCAATGATGAAACACAGTTCAACAACAACTGCGGAATTTTCCTATCCCAGAGCAAAGAAGATCGCGAAGGCGGAGTAGCTCGTGAGTACGTTGGAAACGGCCGAGTAGTTTGGACTGATGGCAAAGTAACAACAGCAGAACCTATCGAAGGTGTTGAAAAAAAGCCAGCACCCAAGGCCAAAAAATTGCCTTTGGCTAAGTAATTTCGTTAGGCTCAAAATGATTAGCCCGGTATGTTTTCGAACTGCCGGGCTTTTTCAGTGCCATGGCAAAGTTCCGCAAGATAAAACAGTCCACTAAGGACAGGTATCGCCGGGAGATCCTGCGCGATTTTGAGAAGATCAAATCTAGCCCTGATCTATACGACAGCCTTTCAACTCGAAAAAAGCTGATCTATAAAGCCTACGAGAAAAAGCCCTGGGAAAATATCTATCGCCTGGAGGGTAAACAATTCTACGATTATGGTAACGCTTTTTCTAATTTGGTTAATAAGCAGCTTAGTAAAGATTTTCCGGAGCTGCAGAAAACCAGAAACCTAGACAAGGTATTCACAAGCCCACAGCAGCGCGAGCTGATCAAGACGGTACTAGCCAAGCAAACTAGGACCGAATTTTTGCCAACTTGGCAACGTCAAGATTTTTCGACTAGCCTTTCAGTTCAGAAGGGAGGCAAGCTGCAGACCTACAAAGTAGGGGACGGCACAGCGCTAGATTTTACCAGGCAATTAAAGGAGCTGCAAAAAAAGGGCTTTAAGATAGACGTAGACGGCCAAGGAGGCCGAGATGCGCTGCGATTGATCCAACAATTTGAGCGCGCTAGAAAAGACAAGCTAGGCAAAAACCTAGCGCCAGGGCAAAAGGTCGTAATACGTCACCAGCTGCAAATCGATCCATTCAAGAAAAAGGTGATCGTAAAAACCAAAGATTCAAAAGCTGAAGTTTGGAACGACACAGACCGAAACGTTGCTAAAAAGAAAAAATAGTCATGGCCGGCCTAACTTTTGAGCAGAGCGCGGACGGCGTGAAGGCATGGATTGACTATTTTAAGGCCGTAGGGGCTGATTTTACCGTTCACACCGGTAACTACACTACAGCCATAAAAAGGGACGGCAAACCGGCCGTTAAGTTCCTTACAGGCCACTACAGGAACCGGGTATTTATAGCCAATAAAATGATACTACGCGATCTAAAGGCCTGCGATAAGTTAGGGCCGATCCTGGAGGGCAACTGGAGCCGAAATAATTTTGATAATAAAGAGGGCCTGAAACCGAAAAAGTTTGCAAAGGTAATAAACATAGATTTATCGGCTGCCTATCCAAATTGCCTGTATCTAAACGGGCTAATTTCAGATAATACATTCGGCTACCTGATGCGACTGCCAAAGATGGAACGCCTACCGGCTATTGGCATGATCGCCTACACCAGGACTATATACACCTACGAAAAAGGCGAGCTAACAATGTCAGATCAAGAGACGGCCGAAACCGCACCTGTTTTTTATTGGGTAATTCAGCAGGTTAATGATCTAATGAACTACGCAAAGGAGCAGGCCGGAGATCATTATATTTTTCACTGGACCGACGGTATCTTTTTGGACGGTCGCATAGACAAGCGCACCGTAAAGGCCGTAGAAAACTGTTTCCAAGAACTAGGCTATCCCTACAAGTTCGAGGAAATAACAAATTTTGAAATATCCCGCAATGACGATCAACTTAAAATTGAAATGCTTAAAAAAGGCGAGTACAAAGCCTACGAGTTTGCCGACAGAACCGAAATGCGCAAAACCGCGAAGCTCATTCAAGCTTTATTCGGGTACGATCTTTCTTTCTTACATGGAAATACTACACCTAGCATACAACGAGCCGCAGGCGCTTAGTTATTTGATACGCCGGTATAAATGGCTAGAGTACAGGGCATGGAAGGCAAAGGCTGATCCTACTTATATGGGTAAGTATTCTGTTTGCAAGGAGTTTTGGGCAAATCCTGATAAATTCAATGTTGTATATTTGCTAAATGAGGCCGCCGAAATTTGAGATTCGATCCCATCATAGAGAAGCTGCCCGACGCTTGGGCGTACAGATCAAACCTAGCACAATACCAGGTAAGAAACTGGACGTATTTAAGGCCGGTCAAAAGGTCGCAAGTATCGGAGCAAAGGGCTATTGGGACTACGCTAGCTATAAGGCTTTACAGCCTGATATTGCTAACGATCGTCGCCGGGCTTACAGGCAACGCCACGCAGACGAGCGCCTACGGCGCGGAACGCCTGGCTTCTATGCGTACTATATACTTTGGTGAAATGGGCGTAAATTCTAAACTTATATCGCATATCCTAAAATGGGAAGGAGCAGGTGGGTCAGATCCTAGAGATCCAGCCGCTAAATGCTATCCTGGAGGTGTTCACACCGTTAAAGGTGTTACCTATTGCACATTCAGTAAATACGCTAGCAGCCTAGGAATTACACCGGTGTCGCACGATCGCTTTTTGAAGCTATCGAATGCCGACGCGGTTAAATTCATGGAGGTATTTTTTAAGAACGCCAAGGCTTCTAGTTTTAGAAAAGCTATAGGGCTTTCAATGCTAGAGGTCTCATGGCAAAGCGGGCCAACAGTAGCCGCTAAGACTTTACAGGTAGCTTTACGAAACATAGGTAAAGACGTAACAACAGACGGCGTAATAGGTCAGCAAACAATTACAGCAGCAAATCTAGCAAACCAGCGCAAGCTATTCGATACCTTTTGGAAGGAGAGAATGCGATGGCTGCAAACTTTGTCAACTTGGTCTACCTACGGCAAAGGTTGGACCAATAGGAAAAATGATTTTGTTACTAAATTTCGTCCTGGAGCTATCGGGTCAATTATAAAATACACAGCTCTAGGAGCTGTCGCTATATTTGCTTACAATGAAATTAGAAGTACTAAGGTTTAGCAGCTCCAAAGAAAGTACACTAGGAGCGCTATTTGACGTTACAGAAGGACGAAAGTTTCTAGCTTTCACCTTGGAAGATCAGCACCAAGATAAAAAGGTAAAAGGTGAAACCAGAATCCCTGCCGGAACTTATCGTATTACATTGCGTAAAGAGGGCGGTTTCCATGCCAATTACAGCAAAAGCTATCCAGGAATGCATAAGGGTATGCTATGGGTCCGTGACGTTCCAGGCTTTGAATATATACTGATCCATACCGGCAATACAGACGAGCATACAATGGGCTGTCTATTGGTCGGAGATACTAGCCAGCAGAACCTAACAGCTGAGGGATTTATAGGAGCTAGCACAAATGCCTATAAAAGAATCTATCCAGCAATCGCGGCTACTTTGGAGGCCGGTATAGCGGTAACGATTACTTACACTGACTTTGCGTAAGAGATTTACACAAGTTTTCCACAAATAGGGCGGTCCATTGGATCGCCTTTTTTGTTATGGGGGAGGGCTAGGTCCATGGGACAAAAAAGATTCGTCTACGCGACAGCCTGGGGGAAGGGTCTATGTGACCGTCTAAAGGGCTATTGAGCGGTCTAGGACGCGGTAAAAGGACGCGGAAAGGTCGCGGAAAGGTCGCGGAAAGGTCCAGGACGCGGTGTCCAGTCTATTGAACGTCTAGGGAATTGGACAGGGTTAGACCACCCACCACCCACCGACCCAACCAAGG
>Ga0255217_1000366_pt1 | contig 13576 bp, 12 predicted proteins | sample Miss_Atlam_RepB__FD_183046 | JGI IMG/M metagenome (GOLD analysis project Ga0255217, IMG submission 183046) | Freshwater microbial communities from Mississippi River, Louisiana, United States - Miss_Atlam_RepB_8d | ecosystem: Environmental > Aquatic > Freshwater > River | place: USA: Louisiana...
AATCATATACGAAACCATTATTAATGGTGATTTCAGGAGAAGTAATTAATTTATAAACAATTCCGTGCAAAATTTCGCCATAAACAAGACCAGCGCTTTCCAATTTATCAATGAAATAGTAAGCACTTTTGCCGATGGAGCTGATACCATTAAGTAACGATGAGTCGTGTCCAATTCCAAAACCGATAAATGCGTTAGTAATATTAGGATTAACGATGGATTGTAACTCATCAATATTTTGTGAACCATCAGTAGCTTCTCCATCAGTCATGAAGATGTGATTAATAATATTTTTAGGAAATTGAGTTTGAAGGTAGGTAATTTGTTCAGCAGATTTTATAAGAGCAAATTCAATATTAGTGCTTCCAAGAGGTTTAATCTGTTCAATTTTATTAATGATTTCGTTTAAATTGTCATCAGTAATTTTTGTCCTGGTGACAATATGATAGAATTGTGTATCAAATGCATCGATAGTAAAGTGAACTTTAACATTAGGATGCTCATAGAAGAACAATACCATATTTTTTAAAGTATGAATAATATGCTGCATTTTACTTCTTCCATCGGCGCATTTCTCAGACATAGAGAAAGAGCAATCAACAACAAATAAGAAGTCGTTTTCTTCGGAAGTTTCTTCGGCAGTAACAGCAATAAAATTAAGTATTCCAAATTTAGCATTTTGAATTGGAACGGGAATTTGCTCTGGATTGATATCTCTAATCTCAAAACAGAAACAATTTTGAGATAAAACGTTATGAGTGATGTCAAGTAGATTGGTCATGTTCAGTGTTATTTATTACTAGTATAATTTAAACTTAAAATAAATTGTTTATTTCAATTTTTTATTTAAATATTTTATTTACAATAATCAATTAATTTTTGTTCGATATATTCACTAGCTTCAAAATAGGATTTAAAATTAGTGACAAATTGATAAGATGAATTTTTAATAGGAACGCTTACAACAATTTTATCTTGTAAAATTTTCAAATCAAAGTAACTAGTTTCATCGCCAAATTTGGTGTAACTAATCCAATTAAGTTCATTTTTGGTGAGATGCCATTGATATTGTTTAAAAATAGAATCTAATATAGCAAACCCTTTATTTTTAATTGGAGTGTTTAAAACAGGGTCATTTAATATCATATTATCGTTTGTGTTCATTTTATATATAAATATAGTCTTACCTTTAAATGAATTTAACAATAAATAAAAATAAATAAAATAAAATAAATAAAATATATAAAATGGATGAAAATAAGCAACCAGTCCTTCCTATAGAAAGAGATGAAGTTAAATTTACTGACATACAGATTAATGATCAAAATACAGCTTTAAATCTTATGGTATATTTTTTAGGAGTAGCTCAAAAGAGGGGAGTGTTTACGTTTGATGAATCAGCAAAAATCTGGGAATGTATTAAGATGTTCTAAAAGTAATAATATAAAAGTATTATATACTCACTATTTATGAAAATTAATATAAGTATTTAAAAATAATTATATTAATAATAACGCTCCCTTCAGGGGTCGAACCTGAGACCTTTCGGTGACGGTGTACCTTACGGTATTTAACAGCCGAATGCTCTAACCAACTGAGCTAAGGAAGCACTTTTTCTGTTTTCTTTTTAAATGGTTTAATATAAAAATTTGCTGTAAGAAAACAAATGGGGACAATCGGGAATTGTGAAACACAGTATCTTAGAAACTCGAGTCATATGTGTTCCCAAATCACATAATTAAAAATGTAATATGGTCTTACTGGGATTCGAACCCAGGTTAGAGGATTCAAAGTCCTCGGTGCTAAACCACTACACTATAAGACCGCAAAATGGGTTTATTTAACTTATTTTTATAAAAAATAAATGCACGGAGAGGGGTTCGAACCCTCGCATCTCACGATAGTAGATCTTAAGCCTACCGCCTTAGACCACTCGGCCATCCGTGCTCTTAAATACAGGTTCCTTTTTAAAAAATTCTCGATTTTTTAAGATGGTTTTTTTAGTTTTAGAATTGCTGTATGGAACCTTCACATATAATATAATTAAGTTCTCTTTATATTGTTTTATATATAAATATATATTATTAAATGCACGGAGAGGGGTTCGAACCCTCGCATCTCACGATAGTGGAACTTGAGTCCACCGCCTTAGACCACTCGGCCATCCGTGCTTTTAATACAGGTTCCTTTTTTAAAAACCTTCCTTTTAAAGAATTGCTGTATAGAACCTTACATATTGTATAAATGAATTGTCTTTAAATAATTTTATCGATAATATATATTATGTGATAACAATGCTTCAAACAAAATTTTCAGATGAGTCAAGCTCTAATGATAGTTAGACCTCTATAAAATCAAATATACTTCAAAAAGCAGTAATTATTTCATCTTTATTAGTTTTTTCTTGTTTTATTTTTTAACCAAAAACGATTATAATCCTTAGGATAATCAAGTAATAATTCTTGTCCCTTTTTAATATCTTTCTTTGTATATAAAGCTCTTAATTTTAACTCACAATTAGATTTGCCGGGAATTTCATTAATATAATTAGTTAAATTTTTGCTCTTATATGGTTCTTCTTTGGCTACAAGAATTTTCCAAATACGTCTCATAGGATAAGTGTGGAGAGAATTAGATTTATAATCACCGTAACGATTTTTGAATGTTTTCCATTTCATTTCCTTACCATAATAATCAGCAATTTTAGTGCCTTTTGGAATATCAACAAATGCAAACACACCTAAGCCTTCAATTTTGGACTTCTTAATTGTAACCAAATCATTCTTTACCAAGGGTAGCTTCGCTTTTATTTTTGGCATTCTTTTTCTTGTCTTCATATATTCTACCTTTAAAAAAGGTAGAGCCAAATTTAATGTTCTAAATTATATTGTAAAACTTATAATATAATTAAGTATTTGAATTAATTTCACCTTTTAAAAAGTGGATAAATTGCTCATACTGGGAGTTGAACCCAGCCTAATTGCTTATAAGACAATTGTGCGAACCGACACACTCTACGAGCTTTGTATACTAGTATCTATTTAAATTTAAATCTCTTCCTTACCCATTATTCTATAAAAAATAATGACACAGAATAAACCTGTTGGATGAAGTTTATATAATTCAAAAGTTATTGCTGTAAGATACTATTACATATTATACTAATAATTTCTCTTTAAGTAGTTTTTATAATATATTTTTCATTTATTTACGACAACTGCAGGATTTGAACCTGCGCGTGATTTTTCACAACAGATTTCAAGTCTGTCTCCTTAACCCCTCGGACAAGCTGCCTTTATGCTGATTTCACTTTAATATTTGCGCCTCAAATAAAAAATAAATTTAATGTTATTGCTGTATGAAACCATTGATTACATATTATATATACTATTTTTCTTTAAGTAGTTTTAATATATATATATTATCGACCAATCTATTGACTCGCAAAGCAGGCGAGCCTTAGGAACCAACGAATTCAGAATAAAGTTGTGACATAATACAGTATTTTATTAATTAGCAAAATTGCTGTATAATAACCAGAAAACCCCTATACAGGACTTGAACCCGAAACCTCAATCGCTTTGCTTAGAACTCTTGCGCTCTATCCAATTGAGACTTAAACTGCGCGAAAGCAGGCACCCAAATATACATTAAGAAAAATAAAATGTTAGCATAAAATCAAAAACCTTACCTTTTAAACCCACCAAGTGGGTTAATTTATATTATTAAAATGTCTTTACACCCTTGAAGATTTAAAATGGGACAAATATTACTAAATTTATACCGATAATTTTCCTAAAAGGCGCGGTTTTAAATCTTCAAGGGTGTAAATAGTTTTAAATTATAATATTTCATTAATGTATGATTTTATCCAATATTTTAGTTGCTCCATCTTTGAACTCATTATTTGTAACCGGATTTCTAATATTATTTATTTTAGTTATATTTATTACAAATTATAAACAATTTATCACTTTAGATAATTATCGTAAAATTACTACATTATCTTTAATTGCTATTGCGTTTGGTGTTCATGGATTAATTCACCTTGGTGTTGAAATGAATTATGGATTTAATCCTTATAAATGGTTTGACCCAGCTAATAATCCCTTCAACACCAAAACAATTGTTTAGAAATTTGTATCATTTTACCAAGTAGTGCTTTTCGGTTTGTGTAATATATATATATATATATATATATAACGCTGGTAATTAAATTTCCTGACATTTTATACTATAATTTTTATTTGATATATTTATATTATTTTTGTTTCAACTATTTGTATTATTTATTTTAGTTTACGTTTAAATTTAATTTTATTTTTATTATATATATACATGAACATAGAAAAAGTTAATAATCTTATAAATACATATAAAACACATATAAATAATTTAACAAATCAAATGAAACAAAATAAAGAAAATATCGATAATATAATTAAGGAAAAAAATAATTTAACTAATGAATTAAAAACACAAATACAAGAATTAAATTTTGTTAAACAAAATTTAGAGGATGAAAATAGTAAATTAAAAGAAGAAAATAGTAAATTAAAAGAAGAAAGTAGTAAATTAAAAGAAGAAAATAGTAAATTAAAAGAAGAAAATAGTAAATTAAAAGAAGAAAATAGTAAATTAAAAGAAGAAAATAGTAAATTAAAAGAAGAAAATAGTAAATTAAAAGAAGAAAATAGTAAATTTCTAGATGATGTTTATGCCATAAAATATTTAAAGGAAAATAATTTTTCTTTCGAAAAATCAGGACCCTTTATTGTTATTAAATAATATAATATTTATTGAACCTAAAATTATATTATTAAATCAAGATTTTAAGTGAAGAACCCACCAGTAGTAGGGAATACATATGTATCTACGCTATTTTGTGATCCAATGACAGTCAATACGTCCGTTATTGAGGTTGAAGATTCTGCGAACGAAAGTGTGAATGACCCTAATTGGTTAGCTGCAAGCAGGGATGTTTCAGTTCCGGATGTTGTAATAGCTGGCAAGCTTGCACCAGTTAAGTTTTTAACAATGATAGAAGATGAAGAATTTTTACCCAATCCAATCACAGAATTAACCTGACCTGATCCATTGTAATTAAAGTCAACTTTGTAATTTTTATTGTCTGTACCACTTATTAGTGAAACTGAAGTAATTGTCAACGGACCACGAGGACTGACAGTATACTCAACGTCGGGTGCGCCTTGGGCGTAACTGTAGGATGGAACTGCTCTAATAATAATTTTGTATTCTTTACCATTAGCTAAATTTGAAATAGCGGTAATTGTTTTGCTAGCATTTGCTATGAATAAGTTTGCACTAGTAATTCCTGCTTCACTATTTGGATAAGTTATTGAAGCTGTTTCATTTACCGTTGCACCTGAATTTGATTTATATAAAATTACGTAAGAAGTTAATGGGTATAAAGCTAGATTACTTGTTGAAGTTGCTGTGGTAAAAGTTCCTGTGATTTGGTTGGCGCCTGGTAAAAAGATTCCAGAACCGTTAATAGGAGCAGCGTTAACTCTAATTTGATATGGCGATGGGTCAGTAGATGGCTTTTGCGTAGTTGCGTTACTATTGTTCATAGGATAAGGAGTGACATAATCACCTTCAACAAGCTGACTATTAGCTTTATTGTAATAAGCAGTAATTCTTGCACTATATGTAACACCGTTACCAAGTGTCCAGTTGGTTAAGCCTGTGAATGATGTAGATAATTGACTTAGGTTAGTATTTGTATATAGAATTTGTCCCCCTGAACTCAACAATTGCACTTTGTAACGTAATGGAGTATTGCCACTAACACCAGCGCCACCAGAATTTTGAGGAACATCCCATATTAAATTAATTGTTTGATCAGATACTGAAAACCTTGAATTTTGAACTATAGCTGGAGGAGCTTCAGCAGCAGCTTGACCTGAAACAACATCACTATAAATAAGTACATCACCAACTTTTCTTGCATTTCTTACATCAAAATTAAGAACAATTCCATTCGTTAGATTAACAAAATCAATATAATATTTTGTAATACCGTTAGTAATTTGTTTCCTAAAATTAAAACCTGAAGAGCCATATGTGCCTGCTGGTGTTATCGTGTTCAAAGCACCAGCTTCAGCAGCCTGTTCAAGCGCAAAAAGTCCTTCGTAAGTATTTCCATCCTTAGAGTAAGTGACATCTTTCGTATTAAACGATGCGATGCCAGCATCACCCTTATCAACTGTAATATCAATGTGAGTTGCAGGAGGAGTATCTTTAATAATAGAAACAGTAACCTTTGATTGAGCACCTGTTAATTCTAGTCCTATCGGTTTCGCAGTATTATCACCAGTATAGATAATCGATTTACTCGTTATAGCACTGTAAACAGTTCTTGAAGGAACAGATGAATTTGTAACTAAGGATAATGTTTGAGTTTTATTTACACCATTAACTATCATTACCGGATATATGTAATTATATAAATTATTTATTAGGCTTATATTCGCAAGTTCAGCCTTTGCTACCATTGCAAAATGATACGGTGTATCATTAGCCATATTAACAAGATTTGACAAATTATTTGACAATGCTTTTGTTTTAAATACTTTGTCAACTATAGTAAAAGTCGTTACGGTTGATGTTGCAACTGGTTGTTGTAAAACGCCGGTAGAATAATATGGGAAGTCAGCAGCATCTTCTTCATTTACAAAAAATTGGTAACTCAAAGATTCAGCTGAAATACCATATAAAGAAACCGGAGGGTCATAATGAAATGTGACTTTTTTATCAGATGGGAAAACTCCATCAACAATAGGCGCAGTAGGAGTGCCTGTTACTAATGTAGAAGTTGAAGATAAATTATTTGAAATTATAGCATCATCAAAACGTTTACCAACACCATTTATGTTATCCGCATTATAAATACCCTCGGCAATTACATATATTTTATACAATTTACCATTTGTAAGCGAAGAAACAGTAACACTTTGTAAAGGAGCATTCCATAGGATAGGTTGGTTGTATACTGGTAATACTTGTGTAATAGAATCTTCAACAACGATGACACGATTTTGAATATTATCTGTAATAAAACCACCGAGTTGCGTTTGATTAAAAGCATTTTGCTTGTTCCAACTAATAGTCATCTCTTGACTAGAGCTTACTACATTTAACGATGAAACAGCTTGTGGATAACTTCGAGTTTTGCCAATGACAACAGGACTTGATTCTAATCCATCAATGCCTATTCCTAATTCATCATTGAAAATATTAACTCTTAGATAAAGATTTCCATTTTGACCAATACCTTCTACATTCATATTAAACATATATTCAATCTCCGTGTCTTCATTAAGAGTTGAATTGTGGTAAATTATATCACCTACAGGAAAACTACTCTTATGTGGTCTATATTCTTTATTTCCTAAAAAATTTGACAAACCATTCATTTGTTCGTTTGTTAATTGTTTAAAAACTAAACGTAAACCGTTGCCGGCACCATACATAGCAGGTGTTAAATCGTCATTAAACGAATATGCTTGAATCTGTGATACCTTCGATGGACTTTTAAAAGATGTTCTTTGAATAATTGTTTCAGTCGATAAAAATGTATATGTAGGAGAAGTAGGATCTAATGATATTCTTCTAAGTTTATAAAAGCATTTCTTTCCAAAATTTAAAGCAAAATGTTCGTTAATAGTTTTGTTGATATCTACTGCGCTATTAATGTCGTCAAATGACAATATCCATTTATTTAAAGGGTAATAAACAGCTGTGCCAGTACCAGTTTTACGAACTTCGTATTGTTGTTTTAATGTGACAGTATTGTCATATATGTATGATGTTGGAGTATTAACATCAGCAATGGTTAAATACATTGTATAGTCAGTCATGGTCGCACTAACAGCAGTTAATCCAGTATTGCCACTAATATCAGTTAATCCTGAAGCACCTGGAATAACTCTTGATGAAGAATTATCTTTAGCTCCTTGAATATTTGATAAAGAATCCACCATGATACTCATTTTTCCATCATAGACTGTAAGAGGTGCTCCAGTTAAGGTAGATACTGTGTTTGAATGTAATAATTGGTATGGTTGTGCGTCAGGATTTCCAAAGACAAAGGTATTATCTGTATAATTAGACTCTGGACCTAAACCATTAGAGTTTAAAGCAGCAACCGAGAATTTATAAGCTTTACCAAAATCAACGCTACCAGAACCTTGAATAGTATATTTGTAGTCATAATTACCGTCATTAGATGCATATGAAGGCTCTTGAACTGTAGCACTATTAGATGTATATGGAACATCTAATTCAATAATAGAAGGTTCACCAGATTCAATATACGAATTAGCATTAGAAGGATCAATCACCATAAGTTGCTTTTGGATTAAGTATTTAGTAACACCAACTTCATTATCAATCAACTCATTAAAGTCAGTAGGTTTACTCCAACGAATTACTATATCACCTCTGTAATCCTCTTCTGCAAAAGAACCAGGTATTAAATTGTTCTTCATTTGTGCAAAAGATAAGTAGGGCATTGCATCGACATGCGCAATTTGATCAGGTGTGTTCTTAGGAGTCACCAAAATTGTGTTACTCAATTGTGACTCTCCCAACGCATTAACATACTTAACTGAAACTTCATATTCAATATCGTTATCAAGCGCACCGACGTTCACTCCATACCAGTTATTGTAATCAGTAATACTTATCTCTTGTCTTATGAAATCCGTAACTTCAGTTCCTCCTACTTTTGATGTGTATGCAATAATTTTAGAAATTGGTGAATATCTGTCATCAATGGTATTAAGATTGTGTGTAACACCAACATTAACAGCATAATATTTGTCCTCTGCTCTTATGTTTGAAGTAAGAGTTAGAACAGGTCTCTTTGGAACATCCATAAGAACAACCTTCACAACATTTGAATAAACAGTAATAGTATCATAATCATATTTAAATTGAATAAATGTTTGTGCGCCTAAAACTAAGATAGAAGCTGATAAATCATAGTAAGTAAGTGGTGTATTATCCGATTTTAAAAATACAATAGAACTTTCAGTAAATGGGTTATCTGAAGTATTATCATTAACCATAACACTGACGTTTTTAAGAGTTAATCCAACGTCATTACTAACTGTTGGCGTAATTCTAACTTTACCGGCAAGGTTGGTAGATTGGATAGATAAAGAAGTAGCCATTATAAATTTATAAAATATTTTATTTTTTAAAAAATATTTTAAACTACTAAATAAAAATAAATTAAATTATATGTTATTAAACTAAATTTTCTTAATTGTGATTTATAAAGTAAAATTATAAATTTATGTAGAAACATAATGTGAAAAAAATACTTGTTAATTATCTTTTAGACTATTGAATATTTACATCCTTAAAGATTTACATTCTTTACATCATTGAAGATTTAAAATGGGACAAATATTACTAAATTTATACCGATGATTTTCCTAAAAGGTGCAATTTTCAAGGGTGTAAATATTCAATGGTGTAAACCTAAACGAAATTTTATATAATTACATAATCTATTCCTATATAATATACAAAAAACAGGTTAAAATATAAGTCAATGTTGTTATTGGCTCCATGAATAATATATTTTATTATTTTTATATATTATTGTATAATATAATGTCAACTCCTATGCAATTTACGACAACCTATACTACTCCTTATCCTTCTAATAAATTAAATAAGGCCACTAATTTTATAACTATGTTTGATACAACTTTACTTCCATATAATAAAATGTATAATGGTGCAAAATTATGTTATAATGTTAGTAAAGAAACATTTATTTATAAACCTCATAATGATGTTGGAATGGTTGGACGTTCTTCTGCTGGTTATTTAGCCCAAAGAAAACGAATGTAAATACTGAGAATTTAGGCTCATTTTTTACCTAATGATTTTTTGAATTCTTTTACACCCTTGAAGATTTAAAATGGACAGCAATTTCTAAATTTATACCGATAATTTTTCTAAAAGGTTCCATTTTAATTCTTCAAGTGTGTAAATAATAAAGATTTTCCAATAAAAATATCCCATTTTGCAGTTATTAATAAAATAAAACCAAACAAATATAATAAAATTTTTGTTTCTTTATCAATTACATTTAATCTTTCTGCTCTTGGATTAAATACATAAATTAGTAGAACTGACATTAATATTATGAAAATAAATTCAAATCTATCTTTCCAATATAATATTTTTTTGTCTAAATCTGTTTTTTTATCACCTTTTACTTTCAAATAAATATGGGTAACAGCCATTATTACAAACCCTATTTTTATAAGAAAAATAAATGTAATATAAATATCGTATTTATTCATTATATAATAATGAATACATTTTATAATAATATTTATAATAATATAAATTATTATGAGTAATCCTAATATATTTAATAATGATTTATCTCAAACTTCTATTAATTCTGCTTATCAATTTACTTCATTTAGTCCTTATATAATAAATGGTGGATTGAATAGTAGATTCTCTCCAAATTGTATATTCTGTTCTTCGAATAATACCATGAATTTAGCAAATGATGGTTCATTTAGACAATGTAATAGTTGCCGTAAACAATTTAAGGCAAATTTATCCAATAATCTAGTTTTACAACCTTGAAGAATTACACCATATAACTAATTTTACACCTTTTCTCATTTAAAACGCCCATTATACAATGACCTAATTGCTAAATAATTTCCATACATTAAACCAAATATAACTGGATAATAAAAGTCATTGTTTCTTTTTATAAATGCGCCTATATATACTGCTAAAAAATACACTAAAACTACAAAAAAAATTCTACAAAAATATCATTAATATTGGTTAACATTATATATAATTATATAATTATATAATATTTATATTATGGGCGTTTTAAATGAGAAAAGGTGTAATAGAATACAATTTACACTCTTGAAGATTTAAAATGGAAACCTTTAAAAAATTATTGATATAAATTTAGAAATATATGTCCCATTTTAAATGCTCAAGTGTGTAAAGAAATAAAAAAGATTGGATAGAATACAATTCGATATTAGAATGGTATTGATAAGCTTTAATGTCTTCCACAAGAACCGCATCCGGGTTTAACATTATGGACACGAGCAATAAAAGGAGCATTCAAAGCAGAAGGAGCATTTAGTGTAGCCATCGATAAAGAGGGTATTGGAGAAACACCAAAACTAGCTGTATTAATAAATTGTCTGTGAATCATTGGTGGTGAATTACCATTAGAAATAATCATATTCAATTTTTGTGGCATTATACTAAATATAAATATTAAAATTATTTTTTCTGTAATTAAAAACTAACCTATTTTAAAAATTTGGTGTTAAAGAAGAAAATGGTAAAACACAAGAAACCCCAACAATACCTTCTTTTGTGATAAATAAGCCACTAGGAAGTGAAATACTATTGGAATCAGAAGTGCAATTACACGGGAAATAAATTAATAAATCATTAATAGTAGCAGTTTGAATAGTGCCATTATCAAATTCTATTGTATAAATACCAGATTCAGATATAGCAGTAACAATTGCTCTAGAATAATAAGTAGTTCCGTTTTGAATAGCATAAACATAATTTCCAACATTAAAACTTAAATTACCAGACGGATAAGGTTGCCATAATGGATTATTATAAATTCGAATATCTTGTTCTTGATTTTGTTCTGGTGTAGAAATAGGACAAACGCAACCAGCATCAACGATATTAGTTTTCATGGTTTTTCCGCCATAAACAGGGAAAGCAGGATTAAAAGGTGTAGGTTTGCCAAAATTAGGTGGAACAACACCTCGTCTCATAGGTCCCTTACCCTTAAGTCTATTTAAATATCTATCATAAGAGTTATGTTTTATATCACAACCGACACCTCCAGGTGTTTGACATCCAGGTCTACTAGAAGTAACAGATGTATGTCGTCTATTAATTGTTGACACATTAAATCCAGTAGGTATAGTAGCACGCTGAACACTTGGAACGGGTCTATCACTCATTTGATTCCAGCAAACACCATAAAATCCATTAGCAGGATCGTTAATTGGTTTTTTGTATGCTGTAAGAGCTCCTAAATTATCAACATAAAGAGATCCATAAACACGAACACTATTTTGAATAAGTTTAAGTTTTTGATATTGGTCAGCAGGTGTAGTTCCTCCAACACTAGTTTGTGTTCTATTGGGGAAGTTAGGATAACAGCTTCTATATCTATAATAAAATGGCGGAACGCCTAATTGTTTTGAATAGGGAACATTATATACAAGTGATGTAAGTGAAGTTTGTTGACTCATTATATATAAACCGTTATAATATTTTATTTTATTTAAAATTGATTTACTTTAAAAAAATAAAATAAAATAATAAATAAGAATTATGAAGAAAATAGCTGAGAATATTCCAAACCTAATAAAACAACCGGCTCAATGTTGTATATATTGCGGTAAAAGTTACAAACAAAAGAGTAATTTGGAAAAACATGCAAATTTATGTGAATTATTAAATAAGAGCAAGAAGTTTTTGGTGGTTGAAGATGAAGAAGTTATTCCATCACAAAGAAAAATGTATGAAATATTATTAGAATTAGGTAATAAATTTAATAGATTAGAAGAAAAGGTAGACGAATTAAATAAGTGGGTTATTAAAAAGAAAAAGAGAATAAATGTAATTGAATGGTTAAATACAAATATAACCCCAGAAATAAAATTTGATAATTTAATTGAAAAAATAATAATTACAGATGAAGATATAAAATATTTATTTGAAAATAGTTTTGCGAATACATTGAATCATATATTTTCAAAAAATATATATAAATTATCAGAAAGTGAATATCCGATATTTGCTTTTGTTCAGAAGATAAATATATTTTATATTTATGAAAATGAAGAAGCGCGTTGGATTGAGTTAAACAGAGAAACTTTAATAAAATTTTTGAACAAAGTTTATATGAAAATATTTCGTGTATTTAGTGAGCATAAAAAAAATAATGCTGATAAAATTTGTCAAGACGAAAGCTTTTCGTTGTTATGTGATAAAACTTCAGTTAAAATAATGAATGTAGATTTTAGGCAAGAATCTATTTTAGGAAAGATAAGAGCAAATATGTATTCAAGAATGAAAACAGATATGAAAGCAATAGTAGAATATGATTTTGAATTTTAATACAGAGGTATTATGCTTCAGCTACAAGTTTATTTAAATTATCAATATTAGATACAATTTCTACAAATTATAAATTTATTGTTCATTTTTTTAAATAAAAATACTAAAATAAATTTAAAAAACAACTTTAAAGACCACAACTAATATTTTTCATATTCTATTGTCATTATTCTCGTATCTCTATTTGTGTTATTATACATAATTTTATTCATATAAATATTATCAATTTATTTTTATACGAATTTACTATTTAAACTGTAGGAAAGCTAGGGTCCATTGCTATTCCGCAAATTCCAGGATCATTAGTAGATGATGAACGAGCAATCTTTACATAACCCTTATCACCCCATGTGTCAGACCATGAATTCTTTACAAGCCAATA
>Ga0255217_1000370_pt1 | contig 13386 bp, 9 predicted proteins | sample Miss_Atlam_RepB__FD_183046 | JGI IMG/M metagenome (GOLD analysis project Ga0255217, IMG submission 183046) | Freshwater microbial communities from Mississippi River, Louisiana, United States - Miss_Atlam_RepB_8d | ecosystem: Environmental > Aquatic > Freshwater > River | place: USA: Louisiana...
CTGATATAGGTTCTGATAAAGAGACGATTTTTAATAAACTTACTTCTAATCAAGCAATGGTTGATTATATTGATACAGCCGAAGAAGAAGCAGCTCTAATAGCTACTACACCAGATGATTTTAAAAGGAACAAATACTATACTCATATGGAAATAGATCCATCATTAATTTTAAGTGTAATGACTAATCTGGTTATTTATCCTGAAAATAATCCAATTACCAGAAGTTCTTTTTCATGTGGTCAAAGTAAACAAGCCGTTTCAGTATATCATTCTAATTATCAAATGCGCATTGACAAAATGGGAGTTATTCTTAATTATGGTCAAATTCCTTTGATAAAATCCAGATATTTAGATTATATTAATAAAGAAGAACAACCTTATGGTGTTAATGCTATTGTAGCAATTATGTCTTATACAGGTTATAATGTAGATGATGCTATTTTAATCAATGAAGGTTCAATATTACGTGGATTATTCAGAACAACATATTATTCAATGTATGAAGCGAGAGAAGAAAGTTCAAAAATTACAGGAATGAATAATTCAAAGTTTGCTAATATAGAAAAAAATAATGTGATTGGTAAAAAGAAAGGTTATGATTATAGTTTTTTAGATGATTATGGATTAATTAAAGAAAATACAGAACTAAATGATAAAATGATTTTGATAGGGAAAATTAATTCAAATTTATCAGACAAAGATACATTGATTGATGATTCAGTTAAACCAAAAAAAGGACAACTAGGTTATGTTGATAAGTCATTTATTACTCTTGGAGAAGAAGGATTTAATGTAGCGAAGGTTCGTTTGAGGGAAGAAAGAATACCAGCAATTGGAGACAAAATGGCTTCACGCGCTGGGCAAAAAGGAACAATCGGATTAATTATTCCTGAAGCAGATATGCCTTATTTAGAAGATGGAACTAGACCCGATTTAATTATAAACCCACATGCTATTCCTTCACGTATGACTATTGGTCAAATAGTTGAAAGTATGTTTGGTATTGCTTGTGTAAGTTATGGTGGATTTGGAGATTGTACAGCATTTCAAGTTAAAGGGTCCAATTATAATACATATGGTTCAATGCTTACAAAGGCCGGTTTTAATAATACAGGTAACCATATTGTATATAATGGTATGACAGGCGAACAGATCCAAGCAAACATTTATATGGGTCCAACATATTATATGCGTTTAAAACATATGGTTAAAGATAAGATAAATTATCGTGCTCGTGGTCCTAATCAACAACTTACCAGACAACCTGTGCAAGGTAGAGCAAATGATGGTGGTTTACGAATAGGTGAAATGGAACGAGATGGTATATGCTCTCATGGTTTAGCTTACTTTTTAAACGAATCGTTTTTAGTTAGAGGTGATGAATATTATATGGCTGTTTGTAATAAAACAGGAGCTATTGCTATTTACAATGAAGCAAAAAACCTTTTCCTAAGTCCCTATTCTGATGGTCCTATTAATTTTCATACTAATTCTGATGGAACAATGAACATAAAAAATCTCAGCAAATTTGGTCGTTCATTTAGCTTATTAAGAATACCTTACTCTTTTAAACTACTTATTCAAGAATTACAAGTTATGAATATACAAATGCGTATCATTACAGATGAAAATGTAGACCAACTATTAAGTATGTCTTATTCAAATAATATTAATAAACTTTTACACAACAAAGATGATAGAAATATTGAAAAGACCGATGCTTTAATAAAACGATTTGTTAGACAAATGGAAATACAAAGAAAAACGAACGAAAATTATGTTCATGAAGAAGCTCAATTATTGCCATCACCGGTAGTTCTTGATACAGAATCATCGCATACTCCACAATCTATTGATAATCCTCCATTGTCATATAATAATGATTCTAGGGAATATGGTTACCTCCCACCAGAAATGGGTTCAGTTTTGACGCCAACTGCTAATACAGCTACACCATATTTACCACCAACTGCTAATACAGCTACACCATATTTACCACCAACTGCTAATACAGCTACACCATATTTACCACCAACTGCTGATATTGCTACACCATATTCGCCACCTTATGCTCCTTATTCGCCAGCATACGATCCTGGTTCTAAATCATCGCCTTATATTCCTGGTGTTAATTCGCATATTTTGAGTTCAAATATTACACCTGACAAATCACCTCCAAATGCCTCAATTTTAGAAATACCAAAAGAAGAGGAAAAGAAAGAGGAAAAGAAAGATGAAAACAATGATTCATCCAAATCAAATGATTCTAGTAATAAAAAAGAAATTGACATACCTAGTGAATCAATTTCAGAGGTGTCTGCTTCAAATGAAACTAAAAAAATAACACTTTAATATATTTAATAAAATTGAAATAAAAATAATTCATTATCATTATATTATAATATAATATGGTAAATACAAACTCAAGTGTTATTATTTCTCAAATTTATCAATCCAGAAAAATTGTTCTGGAGCTTATGGATAAACAAGGTTTTGATGTATTAGGTTATGCGAACTTTAGCGTAAGTGAAATTAATGCTATGAAACAAAATAATCAATTAGATATGCTTTTAGAATCCAAACCTGAAAAAAGTGGAGAAAAAACTTCCAATGCCAATAAAATTTATATTCGCTACTATTTAGCAAAAACTATCAGACCTACAAATATTCATGAAATGATTGATGATTTGTTTGTTTTGACAGAAACTCTAAAAAAAAATGATACTTTGTATATTATTATAAAAGATAATGTTAATGAAACTTTAATAAATGAACTTAAGCATATTTGGGAACGTGATGGTATTTTCATTATTATTGAAAGTATTAAATGTTTACAATTTAATATATTAAAACACACATTAGTTCCTGAACATTTAGTTATGACTGATGCTGATGTTGAAAATATAATGAGTAAATATAATATTACAGATAAAATACAATTTCCAGATATATCTCGTTTTGATCCAGTTGCTAGAGCAATCGGTTTGAGGCCAGGACAAGTATGTAAAATTATTAGACCAAGTAAAACATCTATTAAAACGAATTATTATAGAATTTGTGTATAAACAATTTAAAATTTAAATATATAAATTATTTATAATGGAATTTGCTAGACCTGATGTTAAAGGATTTACTATTTATAGTAAAAGCGGATGTCCGAATTGTACATCTGTAAAAAAATTAATTAAAGAAAAACATTTTTTTTATTCAGAAATTAATTGCGATGAATATATTTTGGAATATAAAGAACAATTTTTAAAGGAAATTGAAAATATTGCTCAAAAAAGTTGGAAAACATTTCCAATGGTTTTTTATGAAGGTAAATTTGTAGGAGGATTAACAGATACAATTGATTTAATTGATAAAATTTTATTGTCATTTGAAGATAATTTTTAATATTCTTAAAATATATATAAATGGAATTTGAATTAAATGAATTAGAAAATAATGATTACGAACATAATTTTAAAAAATCAGAACAATATACAGAAAAAATAGATCAACTAAATAGTAGTGTTAATTTGCTGTTAAACGAATTTAAAAAATTATATGTAATCATAAATATGCATCCAACTAATGAAGAATATCAAACTCAATATCAAAATATTATTAATAATTTAGCCGAAATATTATCAAAATTATTTTCTATTTCAAATGAAGTGCAAGTAAATATTGATAATTTAAACAAAAAATTATTCGAATTTAATATTTTAATTAGACAAGAAAGAGAAAAAAATAAAGAATTAAAAAGAAAATTACGAATAGTTGAAAATGATAGTAATGCTGCTGCTGAAATGATTAGTGATTATAAAAATATTTATGATAACAGGTATTTACGTAATTGGTCATTAGCATTAAGTTCAATAATTTGTATTGTAGCTATAGGAGCAATATATAAAAAGTAATAGTTTAAATGTTATTTTTAATTTATTTTTTAAATTTAAATGATTAATTTAATGAAAAACAAACCTTTATTTTATAATAAAAAATTACGTGATTATTGTATTAATACAATAAATAAATCAATAAAAAATTTACCTGAAATATATAATGTAAAAGGAATAAACACTAAATATAAAAAATCACCAGATAATGATGAAAACTCAAAAACTACAAAATTAAATTTTTATACATTTTTAATATTTTTCTATATTTCATCAATTAGTGGTTTCTATTTATATAAAAGACTCAAGTAATATGTTTTCTCACTTTTATATATAAGATGAATTCAAATAAAAATAAAGATAGTAATTTAATAACAATCGATTTAGAAAATTTAAGACAAAAATATAGTAATCTTTTAATACAATATAAGGCAGCTGTAGCTGATTATGTTAATTATTTAAATGAACAATCGCAACAACCATGTAGCGAATTGACGGCAAATGGCACAAATTTAAATACAACATCAACACCAAATTGTAAAACAAATAATGAACCATTAGTGTCAATACAAGGTCAAGCATTTAATGGAACAGGTAGTGCGGGTGAAAGCACAGCAACAACCTTACAGGATTGTGTTGCGTCATGTACTAGTTCTAATACATGTACAGGAGCAACATTTATTTCAAATAAATGCCAATTACGAATTGGTGATTCACCGATAGTTCCTTCTTCACAAAATTCTTATGCAATTGTCCCAAAAGGAAAACAATTATTACTTAACGTAGAAGATATAAACCAACAATTATTAGATATAAATAAAAAATTAGTTAATAAAATAAAAGTATCTGAACCAGTATATGATAAAATAAATAGTGATACTGCATTAAAGAATCAAGAATTAATTAAACATTATGAAAGTTTGATTGAAGAGAGAAGAAATATCGAAACAATATTAAATGAATATGAAACTTTAGATAATACAGAAAATGAAACTGAAATTAAAATAACTCAAAATTATTATTCATATATTTTACTATTTATATTAGCGTCTGTAGTGATATTGTTGTTATATAAGATGTTTGGATCAGAAAAAATAAATTCAGTTCAATCTCCAACTATTCAATATGGTGGTGACTTAGGAGTAAACGCGTACTATATAGTATTTGGATTAATAATATTTATAATTATTTTACATTTTTCAATGAAACATTTACACCCTTAAATATTTAAAACCGCACCTTTTAGGAAAATTATCGGTATAAATTTAGTAATATTTGTCCCATTTTTACAAGTTCTAAAATCTTCAAGGGTGTAAATACATGTATATAAAATGTTTTCTCAATAATTATATATAATGTCTTCACAAATGAAAATACTTAGTAATAAATTTAATAACTTATTAACGCAATATCAAGATACATATAAAGATTTTGTTAATACAATTAGTTCCGATAATAATAGTTTAACTTCCGTTGACAATTCTGCGTTTATTAGTGGTAACAATATAAATACAATTCAAAATAGCACAGTTAGTAATTGTATATCTTCTTGTAGTTCAACACAATCTTGTTCAGGTGCTACATTTGATAATAACCAAAATACTTGTACATTAAGTAGTGGAAACGGAAATTTAATTAACTCACAGAATCAAACGGCAATTGTAAAACAAGCTTTATATTATAGTAACCAATTACAACAAATAAACAATGAATTAACTAATGTAAATAATTCTATGATAAATTTAGCAAATAATAGTTCTAATAGTTTTCAACAAACACAGAAGACAAGTGAAGAAAAGAGTCAAATATTACAACAAAATTATAATACCTTAGAACAAGAGAGAAGTCAGATTGCAGAACTTATAAGAGAATATGAAACCTTAAATTCAGCTTATGAAAATGGAAACATAAATTTGACATCTAATTATTATAGTTATGTTATGTATATATTAATCGCTATATTTTTGGTATTTTTATTATTAAAATTTAGTTTAACGAGCGAACAAATAGGTGGTGGTAAGCAACATTTTTCACAATCTAATTTATTAATTTTTGTATTATTAGCATTTATAATCGTTTTTAATGCTATTTTGAAAAATTAATTATTAATATATTTTTAAATTCTATTAATATATTAATATAATGACAAGTATTTTAAATGTATTTTCAAATAAGGAAACTAATAAACAAATTAATATGAAAAAAATTTCGCCATCATTAAAACAAGGAAAAAAATTTAAAAAATATCAGAATAAAATCGAAAATAGTTTAGAAAAAAAATCCGAAATTTTAAGTGGTAAAGAAGGATTTTCTGATATGAAAGATAAAAGTTTAACAAAACAAACTGACAGTATAATTAGTAATAATAATTATTCAAATCAACAACAAATAATAGATAATTTGAGACAAGAATATCAAAATACAACGCAACAATATAAAGATTTAGTAGATAAAATTTCAGGAAAGTTGACAGACTATGTTGACAGAGTAAATCCAAATAATCCATATCTTAATAAAGTAGTTCAATTTACTACTGGAGATGTTTGTTATGTTACTTCACAAGGTGTAGTTAAATATATTCCAAGTAATGAGATTTGGAAATCAGCTAATATTTCACAATCAATTCAAGTATCGTTAAATATTCCCTTTCTTAAATCATATGCTATTCCTGGTGCCCAAATTCCTACAAATCCACCATTAATTGCTGGTACAAAAATGCAAATTGGTCAAAGCCTTGGTAATGAAGGATCAAATATATTTGTAAATCAATTATTACCATCCGATACAACCCCAACATATATAGGTTGTTATGCTACTAATAGTAGTAATAATAATATGACATTTATTGGTGGAACACCTCCTACCAATATTTCTATACAAAATGGTAATTTTTCACAACCAGTAATTCCTAATAATAGCTATCAATATTTTACTTGGAATGCGTCAACTGTTCCAGGTTGGAATTTAGATTGTGTTTTTTTAAACAACAGCACAGCTTGGGGATTTCCTATACCATATCCTAATGGTAATCAATGTATATGTATCCAAGGAACCCAACAATTATGGAGTACTGTTTGGGTTCCATTTACTGCTGGTGTTCCATATACTTTATCACTTAATGCATGCGGTAGAAATTGTTGTGATGGTTCAGGACTATCTAATCCAATAGCAATTGGGTTAGAAGGAACAACATATTATACACTAAATGCTGTAGTAGGTGAATGGCAAACATATACAATAACAATTACTCCCACAACCTCTGGAGGCCAAAGATTGACTTTTATAGGAACTTACGCGGAAGGTGACCGTTCTACTGCTTTACAGGGTATAGCTTTAACAAATGCATCGTCTCAAGGAACTTACTCTTATAGTGATTGTGAACAAGCTGCAATTACTAGCGGTAACAGATATTTTGCGTTACAAAATACAAATCCATCAACTAATTTAGGATATTGTGCCGTAAGTAATAGTGAGCCGGCTGTGTCACAATATGGTATATCACAACTTCCTAGTAAGATGATTACTTTATGGTCATCTAATACTAGCGGACAATCTGGTAATACAGCAATTTTACAAACTAGCGGTTCACTACAAGTTATAAATTCAGGTGGTCAATCGGTTTATTCTTCGCCTGGTGGGTCCCCTTCTAACTATTTAGGATGTTACAACGATTGTTATCAAGGTCGTGGATTACCAACTTATTTGGGTGGTGGCCAAACTTATACTTCATGTCAATCTGCAGCACAAGCTGGTAATTGGTCTTATTTTGGTTTACAATTTACACAAGCAAATGGAACAAGTCAATGTTGGGTTGGGAATGATATTGCAAATGGGACTAAGATGGGTAAAGCAAATAATTGCACAGATATAAGTGGTGGATATGTTAGTGGCGGTGGTTGTTCAAATGCTATTTATAATAATACATCAGCAACAAGTAATTATTATTTGGTTTTACAGGATGATGGTAATATGTGTGTTTATAGAGGAACAGGACCAAATGACAATCAAGGACAAATATGGGCATCTGGAACAAATGGACAGCAAAAATCAGCAAATCCACAAATGGCAGCAGCAAATGGTAAGTATGGGCAAAATTGGATGGCAAGCGGGTCGTCATTAGCACCAGGTGATTTTATCGGTTCAAATAGCGGAACAACGGCTTTAGTTATGCAATCAGACGGCAATTTAGTTTTATATACATATCAAATGACGACAAATTGTCAAAAAATGAGTGACGGAAATATTGGTGGTGGTGTTGGCGCAAATGCAGCTTATGATATAGGAAATATAGCTGTTACTGGAAATATGGGATTACTCGGTTATGTTGATGCTGATTCTAATTTGTATACTTATCCAAGCACTAATCAAACATATACAAGTAATTATATGACCATTAATAATATGGATACTTCAGGCAACGATATTCAAGGAGCAAGTTTTAGTAATACCACTCTTGAATCGTGTCAAGAAGCATGTAATAATAATTCTGAATGTGCAGGTGTTGTTTTCGATGGAAATACTTGCTGGCCAAAAACAAACCAAATGTTTCCGTTTGGTAATTCTGTTCAACAAAGCACAGGGACACAAATAAATGTTAGAAGTAAAATGCCAACTTCTCCGCCGCTTGGTGTTTCACAAAATACAAATACTACAGATTCAGTAACATTTCAAAATTATATTAATAAAGGACAACTTGGCAGCCAACAACTTGGTAGTCAAGGACTAGCAAATGCTACCAGTGCTCAAAAACAAGAATTACAACAATTACAAACTAGAATGAATTTATTATCAAGTCAAATAACTGATTTAACAAATAAATTTCAAGGCGGAACATTACAAGTAGAAAAACAAAATCAAAAAAATAATACGGGCATAGACGATTACCTTAAAGATATTATAAGTACAAATAAAAAAATAGGTATTGTATCAGGAGTGACAAATGATAATATTAATAATATATTAACAGATAGTGATATAGTTGTATTACAAAAAAATTATGATTATCTATTTTGGAGTATTTTAGCAGCAGGAGCAGTATTAGTTTCAATGAATATAGTTAAAAAACAATAAAGATTGTAATAAAATATAATTATCTTATTATATTTTATATAAATGTCTGAATTACCAAATGTTCAAGAAAATAATGAGCAATTACTTAATGATATTCAATCATTACAACAAATAGAACAGCAATTATTTAGTAATTTGGAATCGAATCCAAATTTAAGTGCAGAGCAACAACGCCAAATAATTGGAAAAATGAATGAACTTTCAAATATGCGGGTTAATTTATATCAAACATTAAGCGGTGTAAATAATTATTTTGAAAATGCTTTAAATACGTCTATAGGGTCACTTAAAGAGCAAGTAGTTGCTATTGGTATTGTTGAAAAAGAATTAAATAGGTCAAAACAACGTCTTGAAATTTTAGAACAAGAGAAAAACAATAAAATTCGTTTAGTTGAAATTAATAATTATTATGGTGATAAATATACTGAACATTCACAGTTGATGAAAATTGTAATCTTTACTTTAATTCCTGTTATTATATTTGCTTTATTAAATAATAAAGGAATTTTACCAAATGCAATTTATTATATTTTAATTATATTAGTTTCTATAATTGGTGCTTATTTTTTCTGGACACGTTTTGCTTCTATTATAATGCGAGACAATATGAATTATCAAGAATACAATTGGGCTTTTAATCCAAATTCTGCTTCTACTTCGACAAGTTCATCAACTACCGACCCATGGGCTAGTACTTATGGCACTTGTGTAGGTGATGCTTGTTGTTCGTCTGGATTAACATATGATGCTAGTATGAATCAATGTACATCATCATCTAATACATCATCATCATCTAATACATCATCATCATCTAATACATCATCATCATCTAATACATCATCATCATCTAATACATCAACAGAGTCTTTTACTGATTTAATGATAAGTAATATTTTAACTAAAACACAAATTGGAAATTATAAAGACGCTGTTAATTTAAGACAACCAGAACCATTTAATATAGTATCTTGGAATTAACGGCTTCATAATCTTCATCCATAGTTTAGATGCTTTTCTTACAATTTCGCATATTAAAATTTATTACTTTATATTGATTAACCCGGTTGTGTTACTATTTGCGAAAGTATCTATTTCTAAACAGGAGCAAAGGTCCTACGTAAGTAAGTGAATCGAGAATACCAAAACGGCAAAATCCTATTGGTGATATAAAAAAAATACTGTAGAAAAAGTAAACTAACCCTACTAATTTAATAGTTAATCCATAATTTTATAAATGTTTATAAACTAAAAAAATTCTTATAGTTGTATAATATAGTATTATGACTAATCAATTTGATTTAAATAAATTAAATTCATTTTTAGATCTAGCTAGTGAATCAATAATATGTGATTCAGAATGTCAGCATAATACGATGATAGCGAATCTTAAAGATAAATATAACACAGCTAAATCAAATTTAAATTTAGCAGAACCACAATATGAAATGGCTAGACAAGAATACTATATTGCTGTTGCTGGTCAAAGTGGTTATAATGAAATAATTGAACAAGAATTAAATAAAAAAGCTGATTTATTTACTGAAAAATTTAAAGAAAATTATAGTTTAGAAAAGGAAAAAATTCAGACACAATTACAAACATATGATGGTGTTTTAATAAATTTTAGAAATATCGTTGATTTATACAACCAATATAAAAAAGAAAATATAAAATTATTTAAAGAACTTAAAGATGAAACAAATGATGTTCTTACAAATGAGAGAAAATCTTATTATGAAGATCAAGAAAACGATTATTTAAATCTTTATTATTATTATTTTTTGCTTGTTATTTATTGTGTTATAGTTATTTGTTTTTTGATATTCTCTATAATTTATCCGTCAGAAATTAATTGGAAAATAAGAGTAATTTTAGGTTTAATATTTGTAATACTTCCATTTATTTCTACTTGGATATTAGGGAAGACAATACAATTATTATACTGGTTATTTAATTTACTTCCAAAAAATGTATATAAATAAAAATGTAAAAAGGTGTAAAATTATATATTTTCAAAACTAACAAATTTTATCCATAACATCTTCTTCTTCTTCTTCATCTCTAACAAATTCTAAACCAACCCATCCTTTACCAGAATTAGGTGTTCCGTATTTTTTATTCATATATTCATATAATTCTTCACCCCTAGGCACTCTTCTTGTGCCTTGTTCTTGTTTAAACCAATTACTGAATTCCTCTAACAAAGACTTCTTCTTTATACTATATTTTGTGTTACCTGTCTTTCTAATTTTATCAGAAACAAATGCTGCGATGTGGTCTTGTCCATTTCTATATTGTTTAGAAGCTTCTAATACTGTATCGCAATCCTCAACAATTCCATCAGTTTCGAACGCGCGTTTAACTAACATACCAGCAAATACAGGCGCAAATAAGTGTAGTTTTTCACTTAATGATTTATCCTTTTTAAAAGTATGAGGCGTTTTATCTTCATAATGTTCACCTTCATCTATAAATTTAGATGGAAATGTACACTTTCTAATTCTTCTCCAAGTGCCATCATCATTACTATCAATATCAAATAAATTATTAGTTCCAACACATAATTTAAATTGCGGAACAAATATTTCAGACTCAGAATAAAGACCTCTTGCTTGAATAGGATCTCCACCAGTCAATTCCTTCATAATACCTTCATTTAATTTAACACCTTTAGATGGTTCCTGCATAACAGCATATCTAACACCTTTAAGTTTTAATACTTCATCAGATGTTCCACCAATCTTACCTCTAACATCAGTAACTAGAGTAATTGGTACTGTTCCTTTATAATCGCCTAATGCGATAGACATTAAATCAACTAAAAGAGATTTACCGTTAGAACCACTACCATGATAAACGTGAAAGGTTTGGTTTTTATTTGTTCCAATTAAACAAGACGCAAGATGGTCCCACATATATCTACACAAATCTTTAATCGGAAATAACGTTTCCATAAATTTTTTAACTTCTTCTGATGTTTTTCTCCAATTTTCATCAGACCCATTATAAGGAATATAATTGATTCTGGTGGTTTTTGTTATATAATCTTCAGGATAACCTTCTCTAAATACTTTATTAACAAAATCTACAACACCATTATTAAAACATAATAAATATTTATTAGTATCCATATTTCTAACAAAATTTTCATCATAAAAGATTTCAGCCGCTTCACGCATAACATGGTCTTTAAATGTTGTCTTTTTTAAATTAATTTTATTGGAATGAATTACACCAATTTTCTTCTTCAAATGTTCCCTCCTCGTATCATCATTTTGATATTCACTCATTTCAGCTTCACATTTTTCAGCTTTAGAACCAAACAAATTATACATGTCCTTTGAAATTTTATCTCTTAAACTTATACCCTTATCTTGAACCCATCTATTTCCTTTAAATTGATACCAAACGCCGCGTTTATCATAACTCACACAAATATATAAATCTTTAAACATGTGTTGTAATACAACAGCAAAGTCATATTCTGTGCCAGTTTCTAATGCTTTCTCTACATAATAATCAATAGTAGTTTCTTGAATTTTTTTGTATTCATCTAAATTTTCTTTTTTTACCCAATACATAATTGAACGTTTTGTAATAGTTTTTCCTTCATTATTTGATTTATGAAACTTCTTCCATTGAGAATATAATTCAGGAATTGTATTATAATCAAAATCGACGGCTTTACTTCTAAGCATAACCCAAGACAAGAATAATCTATCGTCAGTATGCTTTAATGCAAAAGCTACTTGACGATTTAATGAGTGCGAACCTGGTTCATAATATCTGGGTGGAAGAGCTTGAGTATATTCATGTGTTTCTTTAATTTCATAATCATTTTGTCCTAATTTTTTAAGTATAATATTAATAGCTTTTTCAAGTGTTTCTTTATCTTTAATATCATTAATTGATATATATTCTTCGTCTTCATTTTGGTCTTCATCTTCTACGATTAAATTCATTTTTGTTTTGCTGGATGGTTTCTTAATTTTTACATTTTTATTAATTAAACGTTTATTATATTCTTCTGTCATTTTAGGGTTCATTTCGAATCTAGGATGAGCATCATATTGAACTGATAATTTAGCAAAGTCTTTCTTTAAATTAAAATCTGACACCTTTCGCTCATCCATCATAAAATTTCCATCAACTGTATCATAAGTAATTACATAATGATGTGTAAACTCATAAGCTTCATTTCCTGGTTTACGAGAACCAAATAGCTGCCAGTTAGTATGTCCTTTACTAATCCCTTCATCTAATACAGATTCCCAAGTATTAATTAAAGGTAAATCTGAATAATCTGGTAAGGTTGTAATCATTTTCTCACGAATCATCGTTTGAATAATATGGTCAACTTGAATTCCAATAATCATATGAATACCATCTTTTGTTAATGAACCGTCGGCTAACCTATTTACATTTGGTTT
>Ga0255217_1000373_pt1 | contig 13270 bp, 10 predicted proteins | sample Miss_Atlam_RepB__FD_183046 | JGI IMG/M metagenome (GOLD analysis project Ga0255217, IMG submission 183046) | Freshwater microbial communities from Mississippi River, Louisiana, United States - Miss_Atlam_RepB_8d | ecosystem: Environmental > Aquatic > Freshwater > River | place: USA: Louisiana...
ATTAGGTATTTTAACAAACTTAAGAAAATTCAGGAATACTTAAAATTTAGACTTAAAAAAATGTTAACAAATTGTAACGAAATTGTTGCAATTCTAAAAAAAGAGGCATATATTACTACTCAAGCATAAGTCAAATTGTGCTGAAAGTAAGCCTTCGAAGCACCTTCGAGTCTTAAAGTGAAACACTTTAAAATTTAAAGTGACTAGAGAGTTTACTTCTTTTTAAAACCCTTAGTAAAAACTATGGAGATTTATATGAAAATTAACAAAATCAAGTTAGCTCTTGGTTTAGTAGCTGGTCTATCAGTGGCAATGCCAATGATTGCTTCAGCAGCTGCTGATCAAGAAAAAGCAATTGCTAATTCTGATAACTGGGCAGCACCACGCGGTGACTACACAAATCAGGCCTACAGCAAATTAACACAAATTAACCAAGGTAACGTAAAAAACCTTAAAGCAGCATGGACATTCGCTACTGGTGTAAACCGTGGTCATGAAGGTGCTCCTTTAGTTATTGGTAACATGATGTATGTTCATACAGCATTCCCAAATAACATCTACGCGCTTGACTTAAACGACAATCAAAAAATCGTTTGGTCTTACTTCCCAAAACAAGATCCATCAGTTCAAGCAGTTCTCTGCTGTGACAACGTTTCACGTGGTCTTGGTTATGGCGACGGTAAAATCTTCTTACAACAAAACGACGGTACATTAGTTGCTTTGGATGCTAAGTCAGGTAAAAAAATATGGGACGTTAAAAACACTGACCCTAAAGTTGGTGCTACAAACACAAACGCTCCACACGTAATTAAAGATAAAGTTTTAACAGGTTGTTCTGGTGCTGAATTCGGTGTTCGCTGCTTTATCTCAGCTTATACTCTAGACGGCAAGTTAGCTTGGAAAGCTTACTCAACAGGTCCTGACGCTGAAGTATTAATCGGCAAAGACTTTAACAAAGACACACCACTTTACTCAGCATTATCAGTCTATGAAGACGTTAATGGTGGTAACAAACAAGGCGGTTCATTCAAGAAAATTGATACTGCTAAGTTAAAAGGCGGTGAAAAAGATCTTGGCTTAAAAACATGGTTGAAACCACAAGCAGTTAAAGATGGTTGGCAACATGGTGGTGGCTCTGTTTGGGGCTGGTGGCCATATGATCCAAAAACAAACTTAGTGTACTACGGTACAGGTAACCCATCAGTTTGGAATCCAGATGTACGTCCAGGCGACAATAAATGGTCTATGACTGTTTTCGCACGTGACTTAAACACTGGCGTTGCACGCTGGGGTATGCAAATGACTCCACATGACGAGTGGGATTACGACGGTATTAACGAAGTGATCTTATTTGACAATGGTGGTAAGACATACGCATGGCACCATGACCGTAACGGTTTTGCTTATACATGGCAAGCTGACAACGGCGTTTTAGTTGCTGCAGAAAAAGTACATCCATTTGTTAACTGGGCAACTGATGTTGATATGAAATCAGGTGTACCTAACAAGTTAGCTACAGCTTCTACTCACCAAGACTACAATGCTAAGGGTGTATGCCCAGCTGCATTGGGTACAAAAGATCAACAACCAGCATCTTACTCACCTAAGACTGGCCTTATCTACTCACCACTCAACCACGTATGTATGACATACGAACCAGTTGAGTCTAAGTATGTAGCAGGTCAACCATGGGTTGGTGCAACATTAACTATGTTTGCTGGTCCAGACGGTGTTATGGGTGGCTTCGCTGCTTATGATCCAATGACTAACAAAAAAGCTTGGTACAACAAAGAGAAGTTCTCAGCTTGGGGTGGTTCTTTAAATACCGCTTCAGACTTAGTGTTCTACGGAACTCTTGATCGTTGGTTCAAAGCTCTTGACGCTAAGTCAGGTAAAGAACTTTGGAAATTCCAAGTTGGTTCTGGTGTGATTGGTAATGCATTCACATACTCAAACGGCGGCAAACAATACGTTGGTGTTTTATCAGGTATTGGTGGTTGGGCTGGCGTTGCGATGAACCTTGGCTTAACTAACCCAACAGACGCTCTTGGTGCTGCTGGTGGTTATGCTGAACTTACTAAGTACAATGCTGCTCCTGGCGGCGGTGCTTTAACAGTATTTAGCCTATAATTAATCGAAAGATTTTTTATAGAACTAACTGTTAGTTAGTATGTCCTATAAACACCCCGCTTTCGAGCGGGGTGTTTTTTTATAGAACTCACGATTATTCATTGCCAAGGAAAAAGAATGCTTAAAAAAATAATATTAGCTTTATGTGTTTTAAATTCACTTCAAGCCGGATCGGTTTTTGCTGCAGGCCAAGATCGTGAAGATGGTCTACCTGGTATGCCATATCGTATTCCTTCAGATAAAGAATTTAGAGTATGTGCTGACCCTGAAAGTCTTCCTTATTCAAATCAAAAAGGCGAGGGTTTTGAAAATAAAATTGCAGAAGTTTTAGCAAAAGATTTAGGCAAGGAATTAACCTATGAATTTTGGCTTGATCGTCAAGGCTATTTAAGAAATACAATTAATGCGCAACGTTGTGACGTCATTATTGGTATGGGCAGTGATGTAGATACATTAAGAACTTCTAAGCCTTATTACCGCTCTGGCTATGTATTTGTATATCGAAAATCAAGTAACTACAATATCAAAGATTGGGATGCAGAAGATCTTAAGAAAGGCATTATAGGTATTGTGGGTGAAAGCCCACCGACGATTCCATTACGCGATCATGATCTTATGGCGAACGCACGCCCTTATCGATTACAAAGAGATCTTAATTTATCGCCAGGACATATGATTGATGATTTAGTTGCAGGTAAAATTGATGTTGCAATCATATGGGGGCCAATTGGCGGATACTATGCAAAACAATCTAAAGAGCCTCTTGTAGTTGTTCCTATACCTGAATATAAATCAGTAAATGTGAAAGGTAAAGAAGAGTGGAATATTTCAGTGGCTGTTCGTAAAAAAGATAAAGATCGCATGGAAATGATTCAAGGGGCGTTGGATCGAAATCAGGCTAAAATTTTAAAGATTTTAGATGACTATGGTATCCCGCACAAACCCGTTGTTTTGGGGGATAAGATAGGAAATTAAAGTTAAAAAAGTCACTCAGAAATGAGTGACTTTAGAACAAAAAATGAGTAAGATTACTCTGTGTTTTTATATTTTTAGTTAGTTAAAACCGCTTTTTAGAATTTTTATTTTGGATTAAACATCCTCCAAAATTTAGACAATTTTTAGGAGAAATTATGCTAGTAAAAAAAGTACTTATGTCATCGCTCTTAGTTTCTATGATGGCATTTGCAGGTGTGGCATCTGCTGACGTTTCATTTGTAAAAACTACAGATGGAAGCGCATTAAAAATTGACCCAAGTTTATTTGATACACCCGCAGCAAAAGAATTTCTAGCTACTGGCAAAAATCCTTATGTTGGTAATGCTGAAGCAGTTGCAAAGGGTAAAAAGATTTTTGGTTTATATTCTTGCACGCAATGTCATGGTGGGGATGCAAAAGGTCAAGTTGGTCCAGGATTAGTTGGCCCCACATTCCGCTACCCAAAAGATGCTACGAACAAAGGTATGTTTGAAACAGTTTGGGCGGGAACAAATGGCGGTATGGGCGCTAAAGGAATCGGACTTATGGATGCAACAGATCCAAAAAATGGTGTGACCCCAGATGAGCTTCTTAAGATTATTGCTTGGATTCGAACTCAAGGAACAGGTCTTACAGGTAACGAGTAAAACTAATCCTTATTTAGTTTCCTAAAAAAATAATAAAACCACTCCTGTATAATTGCAGCAGTGGTTTTTTATTGTCTGTTTTTAAGGAAGCAAGATGCATAAGATTGTGATTGTAGGTGGCGGTGCAGGAGGTTTAGAGCTTGCAACAAAACTCGGGGATACGTTGGGAAAAAAGAAGAAAGCCGAAATTACACTCATTGATTGCACAAAAACACATGTATGGAAACCGCTCCTTCATGAAATTGCTGCTGGGAGCATGAACCCAGACAAGCATGAATTGGAGTATATGGCTCAAGCGCATTGGCATCACTTTCGTTTTCGTTTAGGCCGCATGGATCGATTGAATCGTCGTAAAAAAGAAGTTTCGATTGCGCCATATATAGATGAAGATGGCAAAGAAATTATTCCAAGAAGAAGTTTTCAATATGACACATTAATTATCTCTGTTGGAAGCACTACAAATGATTTTGGTATCAAAGGGGCAGCAGAGCATTCGATTGCGTTAGATACGCAAGAGCAAGCTGAAGTATTCCATCAAAAATTACACCATGCGATTTTAAAAGCACAAACACAAAAGAAAGCAATTCAACCAGGTCAATTAGAAGTTGTGATTGTGGGAGCAGGTGCAACAGGCGTCGAACTTGCAGCAGAACTTCATAAGGCAACACGCGAAATGACGACTTATGGGATTGATCGTATAAACCCTGATCGTGATATCAAAATTTCTATTATTGAAGCAAGCCCTCGTTTGCTTCCAGCGCTTCCGCAAAAATTATCGCACTCCGTAGAATTGGAATTAAGAAAGTTGCGTGTACATCTTTATATGGGTGAGCGCGTGACTGAAGTGTCTGCTAAAGGAGTCAAGACACACAGTAAGCGGTTTATTCCTTCAGCTTTAGTAGTATGGGCTGCTGGTGTGAAAGCACCAGATTTCTTAAAAAAAATAGATGGGTTAGAAACAAATCGTATCAATCAATTGCTCGTTCACACAACACTTCAAACGACACGTGATAATTCCATTTTTGCATTTGGCGATTGCGCAGCATGCCCCATCGACGGAACTGATCAATTTGTTCCACCAAGAGCACAAGCCGCTCATCAACAAGCATCATTACTTTTTAAATCTATGAAACTTCGTGTCAAAGGTAAAACAAATTTACCTCAATACGTATACAAAGATTATGGTTCGTTAGTCAATATGGGCGAGTATTCAACTGTAGGAAATTTGATGGGTTCGTTGATGGGTGGATCGATGTTTATCGAAGGATTTGTTGCGCGATTTATGTATCAGTCACTTTATAAAATGCATTTGATGGCTCTTCATGGATTTATGAGCACAGCGCTTCAAACACTTGCTCGCATTATTACGCGACGAACAGAAGCGCAAGTTAAGTTACATTAAATAATTTTTTTATAGTGTTTGTAGATTGCCAGCATTGTCATACTGACAAATAAACCTAAAAGAATAATAATGGTATTAATTGAGAATTCTTCTCTGACCATCCAAGTGTAAGTGCCACTTAATAAAAGAATACCAATATTTTCATTAAAGTTTTGCACAGCAATTGAATGGCCTGCGCCAATCAGTATGTGACCACGATGCTGCAATAGCGCATTTAATGGCACAATAAAGAATCCACATAAAGCACCAATAAATAGAAAAATAAGTGCTGCAATTTGCCAGTCGTGAATGATAGTCATCGTCATTACAAATCCACCCATCAGAATGCCAGCAGGAAGAACTTTTACAGAATCTTTAAGGCTAATATAACGGGCTGCAATCACCGATCCGATTGCAATGCCAAACGCAACCATAGCGGTTAAGCGTGTCGATTCCTCCAAATTAAAGTGCAACGCGTATCCTGCCCATGCAATCACAATCAATCTTAGTGAAGCGCCAGCCCCCCAAAATAAAGTAGTAACAGCTAGTGACAATTGCCCTTCAGGATCCTTCCACAATACTTTAAATGCATGCCAAAAATCTTTGATCATATAAAGAGGATTTTTTTTGGGTAATTTATGATCAACAGGAAGAGCTGGAATATATCGATTAAATATAGCCGCGAGCAGATAAAGTCCTGTAATAATAATAATCGCAACAAGTGGATCAAATTGAGCAAGTGCACCACCAATAATTGAGCCTAGAATAATTGCAAAGACTGTTGATCCTTCCATCCAGCCATTTGCCATCACAAGTTCTTTAGGTGGCAGAAGCTCAGTCAAAATACCGTATTTAGCTGGAGAATATGCCGCAGCTCCCACACCTACAATTGCATAAGCATAAAGCGGTTGCATGCCTAATAACATAGATAAACTTCCAACAAACTTAATAGCATTGGAATAAAACATTACAAGACCTTTAGGGTAAGCGTCTGCAATTCCTCCTACGAAAGGCGCCAAAATAATATAAGAGATCACAAAGAACTGAAGCAACAATGGTTGATGCCAATGAGGCGAGTTAATTTGAGCGAGTAATGCAATCGCTGCAAACAAAAGGGCGTTATCAGCGAGTGCCGATAAAAACTGGGCAATTAAAAGAGGAATAAAGCCTTTTGAGACTTTAAAATTAAAGTGTTTCAGCAGCATAATCAGCTAAGCGCGAACGTTCTCCTCGAACAAGTGTAATGTGACCATTATGATCCCAGCCTTTGAAGCGATCGACGACATAAGTTAAACCTGAACTGCCTTCTGTTAAATAAGGTGTATCTATTTGCGCAATATTACCCAAGCAAACAACTTTAGTACCTGGACCTGCCCGCGTAATCAGTGTCTTCATTTGCTTTGGCGTTAGGTTTTGCGCTTCATCGATAATGAGGTACTTGTGAAGAAATGTGCGACCACGCATGAAGTTAAGTGATTTTACTTTGATGCGTGAACGAATAAGATCCTGTGTAGCTGCTCTTCCCCATTCGCCAGCTTCTTCATCTGTTTTATTTAAAACATCTAAGTTGTCTTCCAATGCTCCCATCCATGGCGTCATCTTTTCTTCCTCTGTCCCTGGTAAGAAACCAATGTCTTCACCTACAGGCACCGTGACGCGCGTCATAATGATTTCATTGTAGATTTTTTTATCGAGTGTTTGAGCTAAGCCTGCTGCAAGTGTTAGAAGGGTTTTACCTGTACCCGCTTGCCCTAGAAGCGTTACAAAATCGATATCAGGATCCATTAAAAGATTGAGGGCAAAATTTTGTTCTCGATTTCTAGCATTAATACCCCAGATATTATGCTTAGCATTAATAAAATCTTTAATGATTTCAAGTGTGGCTGTTTTGCCAGAAATTTTTCTAACAATCGCATGGAAGGGTTTATCGAATTCATAAAAAATAAATTCATTAATCGAAAAGTTTGGACACATAGGCCCTGTCAGTCGATAAAACATTCTGCCATTTTCTTGCCATGATTCCATATCTTTACTGTGCTTCTCCCAGAAATCTTCAGGGAGCTCTGTGATGCCGGTGTAAAGCATCTCAGTATCTTCAAGGACTTTATCATTAAAATAATCTTCAGCAGCAATACCTAAAGCTCTCGCTTTAATACGGATATTGATATCTTTACTAACAAGAATAACTTGGCGATTAGGATGTTGGTTTTTAAGATAGGCGACGATGCCTAAAATTTGATTATCAGCTTTGCTACCTGCGAGCATGGGTAAATCATGAGGAAGTGCTGTCGTTTGCAAGAAAAGCTTTCCTGTGACATGCGTATTGCCTTTAATACCTAGTGAACGTCCTTTTTCTAAGCTCTCTTCATTCGTTCCTATAATCTCTTCTAAATTACGACTCGTTTGTCTGGCATTACGCGCAACTTCACTGACACCTTTTTTATTATTGTCTAACTCTTCCAAGGTCACCATGGGAAGGTATATATCATGCTCTTCAAAACGAAAAATACTCGAGGGGTCGTGCATTAAAACATTGGTATCTAATACAAAAAGTTTGGTTGCACTATTTTTTTTCGCCATAGTTAAATAGAGTTGTGTTGTTTAATAAATTGTAAAACTTCTTTGACATGACCTTCAACTTTGACACCTCGCCAAGCCTGAATCAATTTTCCATCAGGATCAATTACAAAAGTACTGCGCTCGATACCTTTTATCTGTTTACCATACATATTTTTCATTTTGATGACATTGAATAATTCACAGGCTTTTTCTTCTTCATCACTTAAAAGCTCGAAGGGAAAAGTAAATTTTGCTTTAAAGTTTTCATGTGACTTTAAAGTATCACGAGAAATACCGAATATCTCAGCATCAAGAGCTTTAAATTTTTTATAAGCATCTCTAAAGTCAACACCTTGGGTTGTGCAGCCTGGTGTTGCGTCCTTAGGGTAAAAATAAATAACAAGGAAACGACCTTTGAAATCCGATAGGTTAAATTGAAGCCCACTCGTGCCAGGAAGTTTAAATGAAGGGACTTTTTTATTGATTTCCACATCTCTATATTAAGCGATTTTTAATAAAAAAGTGATCTGATTTAAGAAAAAAATTGAAGGGTTTAAGGAACTTTTTTTATAAAGAATTACCTTTTTTTGAACTTTAAAAAAGGCTATTAAATAACTGAATATCGACCCACATATCTTTTTCTAAATAGGCCGAGTCTTCATGAAGCACAATAAAACAATTGGCCTCACTCATAGATCTTAGAATGCCTGAGCCTTGATCTTTGAGAGGACTCACGCTAAACGTGCCTTCACTGTCTTGTTCATAAATACCTCTTTGAAATTCTGTTCGGCCAGGTATTTTTTTAATCGGCGATAAAAGTTTTGCCTTAATAAGAGGTGTTTTAGGAATAGGTGTTTGACCTGACAAAGTAAGAATAGCCTCTCTTACAAACTGATAAAAAGTGACCATAGTCGATACAGGATTTCCTGGAAGCCCAAAATAATGGCAGTGATCGATTTTTCCATAAGCGAGGGGTCGTCCTGGTTTCATAGAAATTTTCCAAAATAAAATTTCACCTATTTTTTTTAATATTTCTTTCATGTAATCTGCTTCACCCACAGAAACGCCACCTGTTGTAATCACAACATCCGCCATATCGGTTGCTTTTATTAATGTATCTTCAATCATTTTTTTATTATCAGGAATGACACCAAGGTCGATCGCTTCCACATCAAGACGTTTTAGAAGGCCAATAAGACTATAGCGATTACTATCGAAAACTTGACCCGGTGACAAAGGATTGCCGAGTGAAATAATTTCGTCGCCTGTTGAAAAAAAAGCAACTTTAACTTTTCGGTAAACTTTGATTGAATCTATACCGAGTGATGCAAGTAAACCTAAATCACAAGGTGCTAACTTTCTACCGCTTTGAAAAACTGCTTGGCCGTTTTTGATATCTTCTCCTAAGCGTCGAATATTTTGATTGATATGAGGTTTTATTTTAAATGAAATGACATTTTCATGAGCCTCAACATGTTCTTGCGGAATGACCGCATTTAAACCAAGGGGAATAGAAGCGCCTGTCATGATACGCACAGCTTCATTTGCATTACCTTCTAATTGATTGCCTGCAAAGACTTTACCTGTCACTTTGAGGTTAAAAGGACCATCCCCATTAAGGACATCTATATTGATTGCATAACCATCCATAGCTGAATTGTCATAATTAGGAACATTAATGTCTGCTGTGACAGATTCAGCAACAATACGATGCAAGGCATCTTTGATATGTATGGTTTCTTGTTGGTTGATAGGGTTTAAAAAATTGGCAATCCATATTTTGGCTTTTTCAACTGACATCGCATTAGGATCGTAATCGTGTTCTATATTCGATTCAGAAATTAAATCACTTAAGCTGATATCTTTTTTCATAGAGATGTTTTCTTTAATTCTTCTTGTGTATTGATATTAATAAATTGTGACTGATCATGAAATCGCACAATAGAAAAAGATAATTGCCTTATCCAGTCTTCAATCTTACGTCCTCCTCGATTAAAAAAATCTTCAAGATTGTTTAATGTGGATGAATGACATAAAAGACATGCTGATTGGAGGCCATCCACCGTTTCAGGGACTGCAGCTAGAGTTTTTTGTGCTTTATTTTCTTTTAGTAAATTTGCAATAAGATTATCTGGAAGGTTGGGTGTGTCACAAGGTACAAACTGGATCCAATCTGTTTTAATTAACTGTAAGCTAGTTAAGATACCTAAAAGAGGGCCTTCTTGAATAGTTAATGCATCATCGATGAGAGGCAAATGAAATGTATCAAAATCGTTTTGATTTTGATGTGTATTAATAAAAATATGTTCTGATTGGGATTTCATACGGTCAATGACATAACTAATTAAAGGCTTACCTTTAAATAAAACAGTTGCTTTGTTTTGAACCTGCATACGTTTTGATTGGCCGCCCGCTAAAATGACCACAGCGATTTTTTCATCCAATTAAATTTAACCCCCGGTATGTGACATAAACCTCACGATGGCTGGTTTATTTATCTCAAGATTAAAATCATGAGCTTCCGGTTTTATCATCATGCTTTCTATAATAGCTTTCTGAATAGGCCAGTCTTCATTGGGATATTGTCGCAAGAGAGGCATGAGCTCTATTTTTTCTTCTTGTCCTAAGCATAAAAATAATTCGCCTTTCGATGAAACTCTAACGCGATTGCAGGTATCGCAGAAATTATGGCTATGTGGAGAAATAAAACCAATCTTAGTCGATTCATTTGCGAGTTGCCAATATTTTGCAGGGCCGCCTGAAGTAAAAGTTGTTGGAATTAAATTAAAATGATTCTGTAAATTTTTTAATACCTCATCATTGCTAATAAAGGTATCTTTTCTTGCATGATCGATATTGCCTAAAGGCATCTCTTCAATAAAAGAAATATCTATTTTTTTATTGATTGCAAAATGGACCAAATCAATAGCTTCGTGATCATTGATTCCCTTCATTAAAACGGTATTAAGCTTGATATTTGAGAATCCTATTTCAATCGCTTTATCAATACCTTTTAAAACTTTATCTAAATCACCGACCCGAGTAATTTTTTTAAACAAAGCGTGGTTTAAGCTATCAAGACTTATATTAATTCTCTTAACATACGATTTTTTTAGCATTTCCGCATGCTGACTCAATTGACTGCCATTTGTTGTGATAACAATTTCTTTGAGCGTCGGTATGTTTGATATCTTATGAAAAAGCCAACCAATATTTTTTCTTACCAATGGCTCTCCACCTGTAATTCTTACCTTTGTGACACCGAGTGAAGCAAAAATTCTTACAATTCTTGCTGATTCTTCAAGCGAGAGCACTTCATCGCGAGGTAAGAATTCCATATCCTCACTCATGCAATATACGCAACGAAAATCACAGCGATCTGTGATTGATAGACGAAGATAGTTTATCTTTCTATTAAATTGATCAATGAGGTCTGATGGAAATTGTTTTTGCAATGGCAACTTTGGATTAAACAAGCTGCACTTCAACAAGGCAATCGTGAGATGTCGGAGAGTGACCCATATCTCCATAAGCATTTGAACTTACAGAATTTACAACACCGTTATTATGCTGTCTCCAATAGCCTAAAGTTGCCACAACAATGCCTTGATTTACGTCAGTAGTGATTTTTGATTTTGCTTCGAAGAACCCTCGATCATTAAAAACTTTGGTACGATCGCCTTCTTTAATTCCTCGCACCTTCGCATCGAGAGGGTGAATCATAACGAATTGTTCGCCCTGAGCTTTGAGTTTATTTTCAATATTGGCGTAACTCGAGTTAATAAATCCGTGACTTTTTGGAGCTAAAATATTTAACGGATATTTTTTAGCTAATGAAGGATTGGCTGACGGAGTCTCTTTTGATGGAATATAATCAGGAAGCTCTGGAATGTCCTCTCCTGGTTGAAAGGCATCATACATCTGCCTAAAAGGACCAGCTACAAAATTCTTTGCACCGACAACTCTGAATTGACATTTACCAGATGGAGTTGGAAATTTACCTTCTTTGTGTGGAGCTCGATTATCTTTTGTGCCTACATTAATTCTTGCATAACCGTGTTTTTTTAAATACGCTAAATCTATGCCCTTACAAGCAGGTGAATTCCAATCAACATAATGTTCTAGACATTCACTGTCTGACCATTTAAAACATTCTTCTTCAAAGCCAAATCTTTGAGCAAGTCGCCTAAAAATTTCATAGTTAGGAATTGCTTCACCTGGAGATTCGATACACTTGGTGTTATAAGTGAGATATAGATGTCCCCAAGATAAAATAATATCCTCTTGTTCTGCACCCATAGATGCAGGGAGAAGAATATCGGCATATGCAGCTGTATCAGATATAAAATGCTCTGCTGAGACGAGAAATAAATCTTCACGCTTCAAGCCTTCTAATATTTTTTCACTTTCAGTTGCTTGGGTCACAGGATTAGTATTCCAACACATCATTGATTTAATAGGCACCTTGAGTTTGACTTCACCTGTTAAAACTCGCCCTAATTGAAGATTGTTGACTACTTGAGTTCCTTCGGGAATAAGATCTGGTCTGCAAATAACATCGAACTTATACGGTTGCTCCCAAACTGGGAATTGAAGGATGCCTCCACCTACATGACGCCATGCCCCTGTGAGTGCAGGAAGGCAGGTGACCGCTCTGATTGTTTGACCACCCCCCCAGCTTTTTTCTAAAGCCACACCAATCCTGATTGCAGAAGGTTGAGTTGTTGCATATTCTCTCGCAAGTTTTCTAATATCTTGAGCTGCTATACCTGTAATGGCCTCTGCCCACTCAGGAGTTCTTTCTTTAGCGAGAGCCGCTAATTCTGGAAAGCCTGCGGTATATTGATCAACATAATCTTGATCAACTAAATTTTCTTCAATAATAACGTGCATCATGGCCATGGCAAGTGCACCATCGGTTCCTGGTTTTGGACAAATATGCCAATCGGCTTCTTTAGCAGTTTTAGAAGCATATGCATCAATGACAACAATTTTTGCACCTTTCTTTTGTGCCTCTTTAACAATGTGCCAATGATGAAGATTTGTACTGACAGAATTACAAGCCCAAATAATAATAAATTTTGAATGGATAAAACTTTCTGGATCCACCCCGGCTGTGGGGCCAATGGTTAAAAGCCAAGCCGTACATGAACCTTCACCACAAAATGTTCTTTCTGTTACAGTTGCACCTAATCTTGCAAAAAAGGAATCACCTCCATTTAATCCATGAACCAATCCCTGATTTCCCAGATAACTATTGGGCATAATAGCTTCTGAACCATATTCATTAATAATGGCCTTCCATCTTGAGACAATGGTATCAAGCGCTTCATCCCATGAGATTCTTTGAAATTGTTTTGATCCTTTAGGCCCCACACGCTTCATAGGATATAGAAGTCGGTCGGGGTGATAGTGACGTTTTTCGTAATCTTGAAGTTTGACGCAAAGGCCTCCGCGTGTCATTGGATGATCTTTGTTTCCTTTGACTCCTATGAGTTTTTTATCTCGGACCTCGTAGACCATTGAACATGTATCAGGGCAGTCATGAGGGCAGCCACCATGAAAAAATTCACTTTCT